>Ga0209296_1000008_pt1 | contig 303552 bp, 262 predicted proteins | sample S_130206_EF_Meta_FD_187319 | JGI IMG/M metagenome (GOLD analysis project Ga0209296, IMG submission 187319) | Freshwater microbial communities from Lake Simoncouche, Canada to study carbon cycling - S_130206_EF_MetaG (SPAdes) (version 2) | ecosystem: Environmental > Aquatic > Freshwater > Lake ... | reverse complement strand
CGATTGCGCGTATTACAACCCAACGATCCCGACAGCTACTTCACCACTCGTGAAATCGTGCCGCAGGACATGATCGAGTCTGTGAAAAAAGCTAAAATCGTGATCACCAATTTTCATGCATACCTTGCCACGCTAAGTGATTCGCGGCAGTCGCGCGGCAGACCCTAGCATACTTTGAAATTTTATTCACCAAACTGTAACGTACCACTCGTATTAATTACTAGTGTTCTTGGGGCATTATTACATTTTTTCTCACTCATGTTATTCGCGCTGCGCCGGCTCATTTTTATTTTAATATTGTTCGCTGATTTCGCGTGGGCGGAAGACGTCACCGTAAAAATTAAACCGGCCGGGCAGAATACAGCTCAGGTTGCCGGTGTCATCACCGGCACGATTGTCGATGGGGAGGCAAACCGGCCGGTGGAATTCGTCGCCGTGGTTTTGAAAAAAATCGGCGGCACTACTGAGCATAGCACGGTCTCAGATGGGCTGGGGCATTTTAATTTTGAAAACATCCCCGCGGGCGACTATCGCCTTATTTATAGTTTGGTGGGCACAGATAGCCGGGCGACCCCGCCATTTCAACTAGATGCCCTACACGCGGAGATTAATTTTAATGCCCTGAAGTTGACCGGCGATGTGCTCCAATTGGAGAAACTTGAGGTGAAGGGGATGACGCAGACCTTCCTGAATTCAATCGATCGCAAAACCTATAATGTCGGCCGAGAAATTCAAAGTGCAACCGGCTCGGCCAGCGACCTTTTACAGAATCTGCCTTCTGTCGGGGTAGATATCGATGGGAATATTAGCCTGCGCGGCTCCGACAACGTGATGATTCTGATCAACGGCCGAACGTCGACGCTCATGGGTCGAAGCCGAGCCGAGATTTTGCAACAACTGCCAGCTGACTCGATCGATAAGATCGAGGTCATCACTAACCCATCGGCCAAATACAAGCCCGACGGCACGGCGGGTATCATCAATATCGTGCTTAAAAAGAAGTTGGCTGGTCGTTTTTCCGGCACAGCGAATAGCGCTTATGGTAACGCCGATCGCGCTAACGGCGGGGTAACATTGAGCTTTAATCCTGGTCCGTATGCCATTTTTGGGAGCCTCAGCTTGCGTCAGGACGATCGACCCCGTCGTGCCAGCGACGTTCGCACCACGATTGATCCCACTACTGGCGCTGCTATTACCATCGCCAAAACAACCATTGAGCATTCGCGACCCCTGACTCGCTTGGTGCGCGGCGGCCTCGACTGGAATCCCAGCAGTCACGATAAATTAGGCGCTGCGGCTAATTTTGACCGCCGCACATTCCTGCGTCACGCCACCGATCATAATTTAGTGAGCAATGCCGCTGGTACGATCACCAGCGATTACGACCGCATCCGCACCGACCCGGAATATGAGCAAAGCTTCGAGTGCTCTGCCACTTGGCAGCACCTATTTTCCGGGGATGACCATGAGCTCAACGTCGAAGTGAAATCCTCCTCCACCAAAGAGGAAGAGGCTAATCATTTCATGCAAACCTATCGCTGGCCGGTCCAGCCCGCGACCTTTGATAATGTGATCAATCAGAATTCAGGCCACGAACGGGAGGTGCTGGTCGAATATGTCCGACCGCTCAACGAAGAGGCCAAGTTCGAGGCGGGCTACACCCTGACCGATGAGAACTTCGGGGCTTTCTTCCATAATGAAATCCTCGATCCCCTGAGCGGTCAGTTTATCACTAATGCTGCCAAGACCAGTCGCTTTGATGTGACGAACACGATCCACGCAATGTTTGCCACCTATGCTCGGGCCTTCGGTCTGTTCGGTTTCAAGGCCGGCTTGCGCCCAGAATGGGCGGTGACGACTTCACACCTTGCCAGCACGAATGCCACTATCCCTAACGATTACAACCGCATCTATCCCACACTGCACTTTTCCTGCCAGCTAGCCAGTGGACATGAACTCCAGCTCAACTATAGCCACCGCGTGCATCGGCCAGAAATTGAGGAGTTAAATCCCTTCCCGGAGTACATTGATCCGTTCAATCTGCGCGCGGGTAACCCGCTCCTCAAGCCTGAGGACATTCACTCCTTCGAAGCCGGTTACGGTTTTCATCAGGGAGAAAATAGCCTCACGACGACAGTCTACCACCGCCAGCTTTACCACGGTTTCACCAATGTTACGCGCGACCTCGGCAACAATATCCTGCTGACTACTCGCGAAAATTTGGCCTCCAGCCGTTCGACTGGGGTCGAGTTCACCGCTAATGCAAATATTGGAAAGCAGCTTACGCTCAACTTCAGCTCCAACTTATTTTTTAACACTATTGACGCCTCGAATCTTGGCTTCAGTTCTACAAAATCTGCGGTTGCTTGGCTCGCTAAACTTGGCGGTACGATGCGGCTCGAAAAAAACACCCTGCTCCAATTTAACGCTAATTACACTTCTGCTCGCCTTACGCCGCAAGGTTCGCGCCGGCCTTCCTTCGTGGCCAATGCTGGCCTCCGGCACGATCTCTGGGAGAAAAGAGTCGCGTTGGTTCTTACTGTGGCCGACCTCTGCAACTCGCTCAAAGAGACGACAGAACTCGCCACCCCCACCTTGCGCGAGGTAATCGTCCGCCGCCGCAGTGCCCGCATTATCTATGTCGGTATCCTCTATAATTTCGGCAAGAAGCCGAAGAAATCGAGCGACGAAGTGATGAAATTTGATAATTCAATTTAAGCTGCCGTAGGCGGCCCATGTCGGCGCGCAAAGTGATGCGAAGGGCTTGAACTTAAGCTTAGAACTATCCACCTGCTTTAGATTTTTTACGACCTTCACGTTTATTCGATGGAGTTTAGGATTAATTCAACATGCATGTTCTCGCTGCCTGGCGAAAAAAATCGGCCGCCTGAGTCCCGCTGATTTTATCGCGCAGCTCGCCCCCAGCCTTAAAGATGTCAGCTCAGGTCGCGTTAAATAGTGGGGCAAGGTTAGATTAAAACGACCCCGCGCTCAGGTTACTACGGCTAGCCATAGAAGTAGCCGTTGGCGCTTTCGGGGATCACGGCCGTCACTGGTCGATGCCTCGATCGCCAACGGACTTGCCAACGATTCGCGCTTCGCTCTTTTTATTTACTATGCTTAGAAACTGGCTCGCCTTGCTTGCTGCTACCGTAACCTCCTTCGCCGTTGAAATCGTCCCGCTCGCACCGACTCGGGCTGATGTGCCTTACGCTGGCACGACTGATTTTCGTCAGACCCTCAACGTTTACGCTCCCGCTAAGAAATCAGCGACCCCCGCGACCTCCCCGCGACCTGCGTCTCCCCCCGCCCGTCCCGCGTTCCCGCTAACCGCTTCAGACTGAAGCTGGTCGCGCGGCCTTCCTGGAAACCAGTAGTATTGATCAGTTGATCCAATTCTCTGGCAGTTCGTCGCCACCTTGTGACCTAAGTGACTCACAATTGATTCAATCCCATGGCATGATGAACGCATTATGCCTATTCCGCATGCTTTGAATTTTCAACCCCTCCCCCATGCGAATCCAGTTTTCCGTCGGTGGCCAATCCAGTTTGCTATCAGCAATCTCCGACTCATAGCGGCGCGCACCTTTATCTTCGGGGCCGTCGCTTGCGCCTGCATCACTGGCCGCGTGTGGGCGCCTGACTCGCGCATGAGCATGGCGCTCGAGTCGGTGGGTCTGTTGATGCTGCTGGTGGGAGCGTTTGGACGAGTCTGGTGCGCGGTGCACATCGCTGGACGCAAGAACAAGGACCTCGTCGCCGTTGGTCCGTTCTCGGTGATGCGCAACCCGCTCTACTTTTTCAGCATGTTTGCCTTCATTGGCGCAGGATTCTGCTTTGACTCGCTCGCCCTCGGCGCGGTCTTTCTTGCCGTGTTCCTGCTCACCCATTGGCCCACGATCCTCGCGGAAGAGAAGTTCCTCCGCGGCGCGTTCGGCGCCTCCTACGAGGCCTACTTAGCCCGCGTCCCCCGCTTTCTCCCGCGGATGGCACTCTACGTGCCCGCCGATGAAGTGACCGTCGGCATCCGTGCGTTTCGACGGGTGCTCGTCGAAGCAGCGTGTGTACCGTTGGCGTTCCTTGCCGCGCAAGGCATTGAGTTCGCGCACCAGCATGGACTGCTTCCGACTTTCCTGATGCTTTACTGAACCGATCGCGGCCATGACAAAACGCGAAGGCATTTTCAACACGCACCAAAAGGCGCTCAATATTAATCTCGATTCGCGCTTCTACGGCACCTTTGCCGAGATCGGCGCGGGGCAAGAGGTGGTGCGGTGGTTTTTCCGCGTGGGCGGCGCGGCGGGGACGATCGCGAAGAGCATATCGGCCTACGACATGACGGTCAGCGACGCCATCTACGGTGAGACCCAGCGCTACGTCTCGCGCGATCGGCTCCAAGCCATGCTCGACCACGAGTTCCAGCTCAACATCGACCGCCTCGGGGAGAGCCGCGGCGACAGTACGGCCTTCTTCACGTTCGCCGACACCGTGGTCGCCCGCAGCTACATGGGCGGCAACGAGTGTCACGGCTGGATGGGCGTGAAATTCCAGTCGCACCCGCGCGATGAGCCGAGCCAGATCATCGTCCACGTGCGTATGCTGGACACCGAGGCGGCGCTCCAGCAGGAAGCGTTGGGCATCGTCGGCGTGAACCTGCTCTACGGCGCTTTTTTTCTCCATCACGAACCCGAGCAGCTGGTGGAGAGCCTGCTGGACAAGTTGAGCACCGGCCGCATCGAGATCGACATGATCGATTTCCAAGGCATCGAATTCCGCTACGTGGACAACCGCCTGATGTCGCTGCAGCTCGTGCAACTCGGCCTCAGCGGCGCGGCCATGTTTGGCCCGGACCGCGCGGTCCTTCAGCCGAGCGAGGCGCTGCATAAAAAGGCTGTGCTCGTCGAACGCGGGAGCTTTCGCCCGGTCACGCATGTCAACGTGGACATGCTCCAAGCGGCGCTCGAAAAATTCACGGCCGATCCCGCCGTCGCTGGCAAGGCCGTGCTACCGCTCATGGAGATCACCATGCACAATCTGCTGGCCGCGACCGCCGAGGTGGATCGTCGCGACTTCCTCGCCCGCGCCGACCTCCTCTCCGCCTGCGGCTTCACGGTCCTGATCTCGGATTTTTCCGAATACTACCGTCTGGCCGCCTACCTCGCCTGGCGCACCAAGGAACGCGTGGGCGTCGTCATGGGTGCGGCCAGCCTCATCGAGCTGTTCGACGAGAAATATTACACCGCGCTCCCCGGCGGGATCCTCGAGTCGTTCGGACGCCTTTTCAAAAACGAGCTGAAAGTCTTCGTCTATCCCCTGCGGCCCAGCGAGTCCGCGCCGATGACGACGGTGGAAACCCTGCAGGTCGCCCCGGAACTGCGCAAACTCTACGGCTACCTCGCCGACCGCGGCAGCTTCATGCAGCTCGACAACATCAAGTCCGAATACCTCCACATTTTTTCCCGCGACGTGCTCAAGCGCATCGCCGCGCATGACGCCTCCTGGGAGCAGATGGTGCCAGCCGAAGTGGCGGAGATGATCAAGAAGCGTGGGTTCTTTGGCTACGCGAAGGGGAAGGGTGAGAGTTGAAAGCCGTGAGCGCAGAACCCCTGAGCGTGCCCCCTAATTCCCGCACCCTCCCGCGACCTCCCCGCGACCTGCGCCTCCCCCGCCCGCCCCTCGATCCCGCTAACCGCTTCAGACTGAAGCTGGTCGCGCCTGCCCTCAACTGGTACCCGGGGTGGGGGTCGAACCCACAATACTTGCGTCGGTAGATTTTGAGTCAGGCTATGTGTTAGACATCACTTTTTAAGGTTTGCACTCACTGATGACGTTTATGTCGCCGTTATAGGATCTTTCGTAGCATTGGATTTGTTCGTTTAAACCAATCACTGCCTCGGCCTAAATTTTTTCCGTGTGTTTATCGTGGGCACCGTTAACGATTTTAGCGCATGCGCTTCTATAAATATCACGCTCTGGGCAACGATTACATTGTGCTGAACCCCGCGGATTTTCCCGGCTGGTCGGCTCCGAACCGCGAACAGATCCGCGTGATCTGTCACCGCAATTTTGGCGCAGGCTCCGATGGCATTCTCTGGGGTCCGCTCCCATCGAAAAAAGCGCAGTTTGGTTTGCGCATCTTTAATCCCGATGGCTCAGAAGCTGAAAAATCTGGCAATGGCCTGCGGATTTTCTCCCGCTTTCTCTACGATCAGCAGCTCGTCGGCGAAGCACCGTTCACCATCGAGGTTCCCGGTGGCGTCGTCGCTTCGCACGTGGGCGCGGCCGGTCAACGCATCATGGTGGAAATGGGCCGCGTTACTTTTCAGAGCGACCAAATTCCGGTTGCTGGGGCCGTCCGGCCCGTCCTCAACGAGAAATTCACCATTCACGATCGTGAGTTCATTTTCTCCGCGGCGGGGATCGGCAATCCTCACTGTGTGATGATTCTGCCAGAAATTTCCGCAAGTCTCGCGACCACCTACGGGCCCGCGATCGAGATTCATGCGAATTTTCCGAATAAGATTAATGTGCAGTTTCTGAAAGTGATCGACCGAAAGAATGTCCAAATCGAAATCTGGGAACGCGGCGCAGGTTATACCCTCGCTTCGGGTAGCAGCTCGAGCGCATCGGCCGCGGTTGCGCATAAATTGGGCTTGGTCGATGCGCAATTAACCGTGCACATGCCGGGCGGGCAAATCGCGATCGAGATCGCGCCTGATTTTTCGATCAAGATGAGCGGCCCCGTCACGCGGGTGGCGGAAGGCGTGATGCACGCGGAGTTATTTACAACGAAGGTCTGATCATTCCACGGGCTAACTCCGTCGTCATGAATGCCAGCCCAGTCCCCCGCGCGCCGATGCGAGGTTGGCCCCGCGGAATGATCGGGGCTCTTGGCCTCGTCCTGCTTGGGCTGGTCGCTAGTTTTACCGGGCTACTCTGGCCGCAGTGGCGCGATAATCCCGATCTCGCGCATGGGTTTGCGGCCCCGTTAGTTTTTCTATTATTAATTACGGAAAGTCGCCGCCGAGGGCCGTGGCGCTGGCTCGCCAGTTGTCAGTGGTTAACAGTGGGCTTAGTGGCGGCAATGGGGCTTGGGATCGCCCTTTTTGCTCTGGCCGGGTTAGTTGCCGCATCCCTTGCTTGGTCGCATGCCTTGGTGCTCTTTCTACTGGCCAGCGCGTTGAGCTGCTTTTTGTGGGGCGGCTTATTGATTTTAGCCGAGGTCAACGTTCGCGTGTTACCCATTAACTGGAGCAGCCTGACGGCTATTTTGTTATGGGTGCTGGTGACCCCGTTGCCGAATGGCACTTACACGCGAGTGACGTTAGCTTTGCAGAGTGGAGTTACGGCGAGCGTGATGGGGACGCTGCATCTACTAGGCATCGCAGCGCGTCAGCATGGTAATGTAATTGAATTAGCGCGGACGACGGTTGGCGTAGCGGATGCCTGCAGCGGGATTCGCAGTTTGTTGTCGTGCTTATTTGTTGGTTTTTTCTTGGCAGCGTGGCAAGTGCGCGAGCCGAAACGCCGGTGGGCGCTGATCGTGATCGCTCCCCTACTCGCGTTAGTGATGAATTTTATCCGTTCCCTCATCCTGACGTTGCTCGCAAATTCAGGGACAGCGATCGGCGGAACCTGGCATGATGCGACTGGCTACGCCATTCTTGGCGTGACGACTATTTTACTCATTTGGTTAGCGCAACGGTGGGAAAGCAAAGAACCGAGTCAGGCGCCTGCACTCGAGTCGACCGGTCTTCGCAATCCGCCGCGGTTGGACTTAGTTATTTTCTGGATTGGCCTCGGTGCAAGCAGCGTGCTCGCGGTATTTTATGGCGCGAACTCGCGGCCACCGGTCAAATCAGGGAACGCGCGGCCAGATTTGAAGGCGCTCCTGCCCAGCAAATTTGTGGGTTGGGAAACTGCTCCTGCGAATGAGCTTTATCAATTTGCGGATATTCTCGGAACCAAGCAGCTACTCGAACGCACCTACGTGCGTTCCATTGGGAATGGTCGTTTTCATGAATTTAGCGTTTACGTCGCCTACTGGGAGCCCGGTCAAGCGTCCGTAAGCCGGGTGGCAGCGCACACTCCCGATGCCTGCTGGCCCGGGGCGGGCTGGGATGTTCAGCCAGTCATGGCTCGACCGCAAATTTCATTACTACCAAAGCTTAAAACGGTAACGGCCGAGCAACGGATTTTCAAAAACTCTGAAGGCGTGGCTCAGAACGTATGGTTTTGGCATGTTTATGACGGCCAGGTGATCGATTATCGGGATCCTTATTCACTGACCGCGTTAGTTAAGACGGCGCTTCAGTACGGCTTTCGACGACAGGGGGAGCAATTTTTCGTACGTTTCGCCAGCGATCAGACGTGGTCAGAACTGGCCCAAGAGCCGCTAGTGCGAGAGATTCTCGCACGATTTTCCGCGGCCGGACTTTGATTTATGCCCCTCGCCGTGACCAAACAAGAAAAGCGGATCCTCGCCATCGTGGCAGCCCTCATCGTACTCGGACTGATCGGGCAGCTGGTACTGTGAACCTGCATTGCGATTGCTAATAGCAGGAAAATCAAAAACGTGGGCATCCCTGTTAGTCGCAGGGACGTATAGTATGAAATGTTTTTGGCCACGTTTCCTCGATTCACGCTACTTGCGTTATCTGCCCCAAGAGCGGCAGAAGCCTCTGGCTATATGAGTGCGGAAGTGACCAATTTGACAGGCAATGAGGACCAAGCTCACGAGCAAGCGCGGCTGCTTGCCGCGATGGCGTTGGGTAAACAAGAGGCGTTAGCGCAGCTGTATGATTCGCTAGCCAAGCCCTTGTATTCGCTTGCGTTTCGCGTCCTGAATGACGCTAGCGAAGCCCAAGATGTAGTGCAGGATGTTTTTGTGCAGCTTTGGAAAAAAGCATCCAGTTACGATCACAGCCGCGGATCTGTTTTTAGCTGGGCAGTCACCTTAACTCGCAATCGGGCGATCGATCGCGTACGCATGCGAAAGCGGCGAGCGGAATTACTCACGCAGTCAGCGCCCGACATTCAGCCGATGACTTTAGGTGGCGGCCACGATTCGGCTCACTCGCTTTGGTTGCAGGAAAAAGCCGAGGCAGTTCGCGGTGCCCTCGCCCAACTGGGACCTGATCAACAGAAGGCCATTGAGCTCGCCTACTTCAGTGGCCTAACCCAGCAGGAAATTGCAACCGCCCTCAACGCGCCACTAGGTACTATCAAAGCACGGATTAGGCGCGGCCTGCGGCAACTTCGGGAAATCATCCCATTTCGTCTATGATTACCGAGCGCCAAGAAGAATTAGCCGCCCTCCATGCCTTCGATCTGCTCGAAGCCGCGGAGAAGTTGAATTTCATGGCAGAGCTCGCTGCTAATCCAGAGCTGCAGGTACTGGTCACGCAACTCGCGGCCACTGCGGCGACGCTCGCACTGAGTGGAATGCAGCTAGAACCACCGGTTAAGCTCAAGCAGGCGGTTCTCGCCGCGTGCTCGCCGTCTCTGTCAGTTAAGCATGATAAATCCATGGATCCTAAAATCGTCTCATTCTCATTTTTTAAATTAATCCCTTGGGCGGCAGCCGCCACGCTTGCCCTAGCCACCGCTTGGTTTGCTCGCGAAAGCATGATGCTACGCGATGAAAACAGTGCCCTTCGCACTCAGCACCAACTGGCAGAAGTTGCTTATAAAATGGCGCAAAATCAGTTGAGCACCCGTTCCCTACTCGCGGAGAAGATGATCGCAAGCCTCGGTGATAAATTACACCGAACGGAAGACCTGGCTCGGCTCAAAGTGACGGCGCTGGCTTCGCTCGCAGGCAACACCAAGGAAGCTCAAGTCATCGCAGTCTGGGACCCAGAACAGCAAATGGGTCTACTGACCATGGAAAAACTTCCCGCCATTGCTGATACTCAGGATTACCAAATCTGGATCGTGGACCCAGCCTACCCCAACCCAGTCGACGGCGGCGTCTTTCACGTCGGCCAAGATGGTCGCGTAATCCTCCCCTTCAAGCCAGCGCAGCCCGTCGCTCAAGCGGCAGCATTTGCCATCAGCTTAGAACAGAAAGGCGGCGTGCCCAAGGCGGTTGGACCGATCGTGCTCTTAGGCAAATAAGCCCCTCCTAGCGAGGACACGGACGCTGTGCCGATGAAAAATTGCTCGCTGGCTGTTACTTGACACCCGTCGCCGCTCCGCAAGGATTTGGGGCCATGATTATCAAACCGAAGGTCCGAGGTTTTGTCTGCGTAACTGCCCATCCCACTGGCTGTGCGGCGCATATCCAGCAGCAAATCGACCACGTTATATCAAAGGGTCCTATCAAACAGGGGCCCAAAAATGTTTTAGTAATCGGTGCGTCGACCGGTTACGGCCTAGCCTCCCGCGTCACTGCTTCGTTCGGTTCAGGCGCGGCAACCTTAGGGGTTTTTTATGAGCGCCCCTCCGAAGAGGGTCGTCCGGCTACCCCGGGCTGGTACAACTCCATTGCTTTCACCCGCGCCGCGCGCGCTGCCGGTTATTATGCTGAGAACATTAATGGCGACGCTTTCTCTGACGCCATCAAACAACAAACCCTTGCGACGATCGCACGGGACATGGGGCCGATTGATCTCGTCGTTTACTCCCTCGCCTCCCCGCGCCGCACGCACCCCAAGACGGGTGCCGTGCATAAATCTGTTCTGAAGCCACTCGGCGCACCCTACACCAACAAAACCGTCGATACGGACAAGGGCATCGTCAGCGAAGTGACCATCGATTCAGCCAACGAAGTGGAGGCGGCTGATACGGTTGCTGTCATGGGCGGGGAAGATTGGGAGATGTGGATTCAAGCGCTCGCTGATGCCAAGCTTCTGGCGCCTGGCGCTACTGCGGTGGCCTATTCTTACATTGGACCTGTGCACACCTGGCCGGTTTACAAGGACGGCACCATTGGTGCAGCAAAAGTTGATCTCGAGCGCGCCGCCACCGCCATCAACGCCAAACTCGCTGCTCACGGCAACGGGCGAGCTTTCATTTCCGTCAATAAAGCACTCGTCACCCAAGCCAGTTCGGCCATCCCCGTAGTACCGCTGTACATTGCTATTCTTTATAAAGTAATGAAAGCCAAAGGCACCCACGAGGGTTGCATCGAGCAGATGCAGCGACTGTTTGCCACCCAGCTTTACAACGGCAGCAAACTCCAATTCGACAGCGCGGGTCGCGTGCGCGTCGATGACTGGGAAATGCGTCCAGAAATCCAGGATGCGATTTCAGCAATCTGGCCTCAAGTAACGACCGAAAATCTCGTAACGCTGACTGATATTGCCGGCTACCAAACGGAATTCCTCAAACTCTTCGGCTTCGGTTTGCCCGGCGTAAATTACGACGCTGACGTTGAGCCACATATCGCCTTCTGAGCTATCCGTTGATCAAAAGTTACGTCGCAGGAAGACGCAGGCCAAAGTAATCAATTTGCGCCGGGGGCAAAATTAACTACCATAGATTTATGAAAACCTCCGCGTCTCTCCTCATCGCTGTGGTGCTCGCGACCAGCAGCTGCCAGTTGGCGGCTCCCTCCACAAATGCGCCGTTAATCAATAACGTCGCTGTTAGTTTTCAAGATCCGGACAAATTCACAGACGTCAGCGATTCCTTTTCTGGCAGTTACAGCGAATCCTATCTCGATCTGCTCAGTGAGCATCTCAAAAAAACTGCCTCAAGCCGCCTCGCCACTGGGCAAAAGCTGAGTGTTACTTTTACCGATATTGATTTGGCTGGTGATATTCCTCCAGGACGAGCGGACAGTGTGCGTTTTATCCAATCCATTTATATCCCGCGCATGCAGCTCAATTTTGAATTAAAGGATGCCCAGGGAGCTATCTTGAAAAAAGGCGAACGCCGCCTCTTTGATCTCAATTTTCAATCCAAATTGATTTCGCCCATGGAGCGAAATCAGCCGCTCAGCTACGATAAAGAAATGCTCGCAGACTGGGTGAAGCAGGAATTTCCGCTAAAGAACTAAGGCTAGCAGTCTGGCACACTCAGCGACTGGCCATTGTTGCGTGCCGTTAATCCCAAAATAAAGGGTGCCGCTATTTCAGCCCAAGCTTCGGCTTTGGGATGACTACCGGCAGCTGCACCCCAGGCTAGCCTCAGCATATCGGTATCAATAATTCCTGGATTCAGTGGTACGGCGGCCATGCCGGCCGGTAATTCTTCCGCCAGTGCTTGGGTCAGGCCCTCAATAGCATATTTACTAGCGCAATAAGGTGCCACACCTGGCGAAGTGCTACGCCCCCACCCTGAACTGAGATTAATAATGATGCCAGTTTGTCGAGCGACCATCGCTGGCAAAAAATGCCGGAGCACATTTGCCACTCCCTTAATATTGACGTCAATTACCCGATTAAATTCCGCTGCGGGTACCGTCCAAATTGGCGCGGGGGTATTCATTAAACCGGCATTGTTAATGAGTATATCGGGCGCGCCATAGCGTGCACTGACCTTCTCCGCCCAGAGCGCGACGCGATTTTCTTCCATGACATCAAGCGCCGTAAAATCATGCGGTGCTGGATACGTAAAACGAAGATTGAGGATTTCCGCACTACGACCGCAGCCAATGACAGTATGACCATGAGCAATATACCATTCCGCGAGGGCCCGACCGAGCCCACGAGTTACGCCAGTGATCACAATATTCATCGATTAAGCGGGAAGAGTGAGCGACGAATACCGCCAGCACAGCAAAACGCTCAACGCGACTGCAGGCGGATCTTATTTAAACCCTGCTTACGGCAAGTATCCATTGCTTGGGTGACGAAACGCAGTGGGGTGTTTTCATCAGAGCGAATCACGACCGTGACATCTTTGCTAATGCGGCCAATCTCCCGGACGACGGCATCCAAAGTATCCATACTCGCCGCTTTGCCATTAACATCGACCGTTCCTTCCTTTGATAAGCTGATCGTCAGTGAATCTTTGAGTTCGCTCTTACCCGCAGTTTCAACCTTCGGCAGAGTCAAATTCATCGTGGTGGCCTGCTTAAACTGCATAGTCACGAACGCGAAAAAGATCAGCATCACGAGCACGTCGATTAGCGGCACGAGATTTAACTCGGGCCGTTTGCGACGCTTAACGTATAGACCGCTGCTCATGATTTCTTCGCAGCGCGGGCCAAGATGCGTTCGAGCAGCAAATCAATCTTCACCGCATAATTCTCAATCTTACGGGAAAGATATCCGGCTGGGACCAGCGCAAACATTGCGACCACCAAGCCGATGACGGTCGCGGATAAAGCCAAAGCCACGCCTTGGGTAAAAGCTACCGGGTCAGGCAAACCGGTCTCGGGTGAAATCTGAGAAAAGACCTTCAGCAAACCTGTTACCGTACCGGTCAAGCCGAGCAAAGGCGCCAACGTGTAAATAACATCAAGGTACGGTACCCCCCTTTCCATCCGGTTAATTTGTAAACGAGCGAAGGCCTTGACGGCCTCAGGATCATCTTGGTGGCCTTGCGCAAAGTCGATAATTCGGGCGAGCACTGAGTGGCGACCGCCGGTGCCGGGACGGCCCTCGACAATCGCATCCACGAGATCATCGGGGAGAATTGCGGCGTTACGGAGCGCATAAAGCCGCTCACAGACGATGTAGACGGCAATAAACGAGCAGATGCCGAGAGGCCAAATAAGGAAGCCAGCGCCTTTAAGAATATCAATCATGGGTAAAGATAAGAGTGAACTCGTGTCTTAGACGCCCACAAGCCGTAAAAGTTCACCTAAACCGTAATTTAGCTGAAATATGATGTATGTTCCAGGAGCCAACCCGACTGCAGCCCAGCGATGATCACGCCTTAGAGGTGGCGACAGGTTTTATAATAGCATGAAAGAAAGCGCGACAATCAACGTAGGGACGAGGGCGCCAAGAAATAATCCGAGGGGCGATACGCCGCCGGGGAAATAACGTGACAGAATCGATTGGCCCGCGGGATTCGGGGCATTAGCGATCACGGTGAGTCCACCCCCAGTTACTGCTCCCGCCACGACGGCAAACTTAAGATGCTCTGTCAGCCCTGGCACCAACGTCGCGAGATAAGTGATGAGCGCGTTATCATTAAAAGCCGTCAGGATGGTCGCACCCGCAAACAAGGACTTCTCCCCGAGGCGGCCTAGCACCGGTTCGATCCACCACGCTTGGAGTCCGCCATGAACCACTAAACCCGCCAGGAAAAAACCCACCAGCAAGGGACTTCGTAAATCTACTTTGCTCTGGTGGTGGGCGGTGGCCTGGGCGAAAGCTAAAAAGAAAAGAAATCCACCTACAAAAAGTGCGGGGTGATGCGCCATCGAGACCGTAAAACCCAGAAAACCTAAATGAACTGACGTGACCCACCAGGGGATGCTATCCTCAGTGGACGCGACTGCGGTGGGCGCCGACAGTGCAAGGAGTTCAGAGCGAAAAATTAAGAAATAAAATACATTCGATAGAACGATACCGGAGATCGCATGCCACCCGAAGTGCGTGAACATATACGCCAGATCCCAGTGCCACGCTGCCGCCACCATCAAAACTGGCGGAGCAGCGAAATGGGTGAGCGTGCCCCCAATTGAAATATTAACAAAAAGTAGACCCAGCGTTGCGTAGGCCAGCTGGCGGCTCGGTCGGAGTTGATAAAATTGTTTCGCCAATAACAGCGCGGCGATCGTCATCGCCGCCGGTTCTGTAATCACTGACCCCAGCAATGGCGCGATCGTCAAAATGGAAAACCACCAGGCCACTGGTCGGCCACCGCCGATCGACGCCACCAAACGCAACCCCTGCTCTGCCAGTCGCATTACTGGACGAGTCGACGCTAAGGCCATAATGATAACCACAAACAGGGGCTCCGTAAAATTAACCGTCTCGCCAATATAATGAACCGCCGTGCCAACCCCTTTGTAAGCGATAATCACCGCCGCGAGGGCGACCACCCAGATACCAAAAACAGCCTCAACCTCGCCGAAAAAATGCAAAACCTGTCCGCCGAAACTTACCTCATCTGGCTGGCCATCTTCATCCTGATCACTCAGCGGACGCTGCCGCTGGAGACGAGCGTGATGACGCTCTTCGACGAGTTGCCCCCACTGGCGAATTTTGGGCGCTAAAAAAGTATGCAGCACCGCACAGATAAAGATAGCCGTCGCCGCTAAGTTGAAAGGTTCTGCCGCTGCGCGCGCCTGCAGGACCGACCACAAGCCAGCGGCTGGAGACTGCGCGTATGTCGATAACTCACGAGGGAAAGTGGCTGCCGATGCCGGCGCCGCCAACGCGACCGCGCTACTGCTAGCCAGCACGCTCAGCCAAATAAATAAACGAGTCAAAGCTGTCATGAGAGTAAAGCCGGCAGTTCCGCTAAGCTTTTGATAAATGCATCAGCCTCCGCGCGCACGCGTTCGCGCACCGTGTAGCGACCAAAGCCAACGAAGAGATCAACGACCGGTTTAGTCTCAAGATCGCTGACGCCGTCCCCGACCATCACGATCCGACTCGGTTGCAGCGCCTGACGCAGCGCGGCAATGCGGATGGGCTTGCCCCCGGAGCGCGTAGCAGGAAATTTTTCATCGAAGCCGGCATAGCTGCCGTCGGGCCCAAAATATAAATCGACCGCCTCGATCCGGGTAATGCCGAGGCAAGCAGCGAGCGGTGCGATGACTGGCGTAAAGCCCCCACTAAGAATCAGGGGCGTCCAACCAGCGACTTTTAGCGCGGCAATCGTAGCCCGAGCAGTCGGTTCGATCTGCTCAATATAGAGCTGCCCGATTTGCTGCACTTCAGTGCGATGCGGACGGATCAAGGCGAGCCGCCGGCCAAAAACTTCCTCGACAGGAATTTTACCTTCCATGGCCGCCGTAGTTTGGGCCTCAACTTGCGCAAACAGCGCCGGCCCCCGCAGCCGCGCCAATTCATCAATACCCTCAATCGCGCTGAGCGTTGAATCACAGTCAAAAATAACAAGTTTCGGCGGCGTAACCACGAGAGCTACGGAACACACGGAACCGGCCCGTGGAAAGTACTTTTAATTAAAAAAGGCGGTCACACCTCCAAGCGCGCGAGTGAGGGAGGTATGTTTAAGCTTTCCGACCCTTCGCGTCACTTCGCGCCCTTCGCGGTTTAAAAGCTGTCTGGGCCGAACTTAAAACTTACCCCTTAAATCTTAAAACTAGCACCAGGTTCGCTACGTTTCTAATTTTTCCCGACTGCGCCTGCTGTATTTTTTATGCCCCGCCCGAGCCCCCCCTCCGGAAGTGGGCATAAAAAAGCCCTCCGCAATGGGAGGGCTTCGGTCGCGCAAGGGGCGAGGTCTTATTTGACCTTCGTGGCGCGCTTGAACTTGTTGGTGAATTTCTCGACGCGGCCGGCGGTGTCGACCATGCGCTTCTCACCGGTAAAGGCAGGATGCGAGTCCATGGTAACGTCACGCACGATCACGAAATAATCTAGCCCGTCGATCTTCTCAGAACGAGCGGACTTCATCGTGGATTTGGTGAGAAATTTCTTGCCCGTTCCAATATCAAGGAAGCAGACGTTGTTGAGAGCTGGATGGCCTTCGGTCTTCACGGTAAAAGTGGGTTTAGGTCAGCCTTGGCGCGCCTTGTAGCGCGGCTCGACTTTATTGATGACGTAGATGCGCCCTTTGCGACGGACCACCTGGCAAGCCGGGTGACGTACTTTGGCGGATTTGATGGAGGAGACGACTTTCATAAAAGATAGGAAAGAAGATGACCGCTGCACCCCCTGTCAAAACAAAAGATTTTGCGCCGTAATCGCCCAAGCCACATCGGGCCAAGGCTACTCCATAAGCTTCACGCCACCTAATTTACTGATGGATCATCCGGCTCATTGGCGAGAAATCGGAGCTCGGGGTCGTGCTCACATAGTAAATTCCGCCAAAGCGTAATCCCATCCGCATCATCAAGTTGCCTGCCCTCAACCCCGGTAGCGAGCCACGTATCCTGCTTCATTTCATTTTCTAACTGCCCCTGGGTCCAACCGGCGTAGCCCAAAAATGCGCGGATCGTCAGACCGGGAGTGCCGATGAGTTCTCCAGCTTTTTCTGGGTCGATCCCGAAATGCAGCTGGAAGGCATTTTCCTCTTTGAGCCATTGCCATGAAACAATGATCAATTGCTCCGGTTCGACCGGACCACCGCAATAAAGAGGAACTCCCGCGAGCGGCCCGCGAGCGAAGGCCTCATTCAATTCCGCCAATTGACGCTTGAGTGGTCGATTAAGCACCACGCCCATGGCACCCGCAGAGTTATGGGCCGAAAGCAAAATGACACTGCGCTTAAAATTGGGGTCACGCAGCGCTGGCGCCGCGAGCAACAACTGCCCGGCGAGGCACGGTGACTTTCGTCCGAGGCGACGTTCTTTCATGACGATAATCGAGAGAGGACTAAAATTTGCTGAGACATTTTAACCATGCCGACCTGGGCAGGCCCCTAGACTAAGATCACAGTTTTTTAATTTTAACGCCGGCATCTTTTAAGATGGGTGCGACCAAAGGATCATTGTGATAATCCTCATGAAAGCGAATCGCCGAGATTCCCGCGGCCGCGAGGATCTTGGCGCAATTAATGCAGGGGTAATGCGTCACATAGGCCACGCAACCCTCAACACTCGAGCCGCGTCGCGCCGCATCCGCCACCGCATTCTGCTCCGCATGAACCGTCGCCTGCTCATGGCCATCGCGCACTCGAGCTGTGTGCGGGGTCCCCGGCAGATAGCCATTATAACCTGCTGCCACGATGCGATTCTTGCGATCGCCACCCGTGACGATGACGCACCCCACATTGAGGCGTTCGCAATTTGAACGGGAAGCGATCAGCTTTGCCGTTGCCATAAAATACTCATCCCAGCTCGGGCGATGCGGAAAAGCTTCGGTGGCTTGAGCAATAAGATCGATCGGACTTTTTTTACTAGCTGCCATGGTGTTAACGGTGAGAATCATCGCGCCACTGGCAAGGGGGAACAGCAGCCGCCCGCACCGACGGCTTGCACGCGGCCTACTCGCCCCTCAATCTGGGATATGGCTTCGCTCAAACAACTCGTCGATTATTGTGACAAACGCACCCGGCGGGTGGCTTTCAAGGATTTCCCTGGTTCGCACAATGGCCTGCAAGTGGCCAACGATGGCCGGGTAACTAAAATCGGGGCGGCCGTTGATGCTGGCCGAATTCCCTTCGAGCAAGCGGTCGAGAGCGGTGTTGATTTTCTGATCGTGCATCACGGTATTTTTTGGGGCGGCGTGCAGCCGGTGACGGGGCCCGTTTATGAGCGTTATGCAGCGCTCATCCGTGGCAACTGCGCCGTCTACTCAAGTCACCTGCCCCTCGATGCGCATGAAGAGATTGGCAATAATGTTCTGCTCGCACGGCAGCTTGGCTTAAAAGCCCGCCGGCCTTTTCTTTTCCAAGAGGGCGAACCCATCGGCTGGATTGCGGCTAATAAACTCAAGCGCTCCCAACTTTGTGCGCGACTGGAAGAACTCTATCCACGCGTCGTCACGATCAACTGCGGACCAGCCGTGCCAAAGCAGGTGGGCTTCTGCTCAGGCAGCGGTAATAGCGCGGTCCCCCAGTTAATTGCCGCCGGCGTCGACACCCTCATCACTGGTGAATTGCGCGAGGAATGGTTCAATTATGCACAGGAAAATCATCTCAATTTAATTTGTTGCGGCCATTACGCGACCGAGATGCATGGAGTGAAAGCCTTGGCGGCCGAACTGGCCAAAAAATTTCGTCTGCCTTGGGAATTTATTGAAACCGACAACCCGCTCTAAAATCAGCAACGCGCCGTCGCGTGAAAAGAATCTTCCCCTTTAGCTTATTCGCACATTTTGTAACCCACTCCATCGATGAAAAAAATCGCTATTCTCCACGGCCCCAATCTTGACCGCCTCGGCCGCCGCCAGCCGGCTATTTATGGCACCGCTACGCTCAAAGATCTCGAAAAAATGATCCGGACAGAGGCGAAAAAAATCGGTTTCACAGTTACCTTCTTTCAGTCCGCCCACGAAGGCGCACTCGTCGATAAAATTCACGCTCTCACCGATCGCAGCATAGAGGCCTTCGTGGTCAATTTTGGCGCCTACTCACATACCAGCATCGCCTTGCGGGATGCTCTCGCCGCTAGCGGACTACCTGCGGTGGAAGTGCATATTTCGGATATTAAAAAACGGGAGAAATTCCGCCACCACTCCATGACCGCAGGGGCGTGCATCGGCATGATCTCCGGCCAGGGGTTTCCCGGCTACCTCAAGGCGCTGCGACTGCTCGCTAAATTATAAAGCGCCCCCATCCGCGTACCTCGCTGATCAGAGTTTTCGTCGATCAATTTTTTCATTCAATGGGCCAACACCTTCCTGATTTCGCCGAGCCCCGCTGGTTCGTCTGCCACACCAAACCACGGTGTGAAAAGAAATTCGCGGCTTTGCTCAAGGCGGAGAAATTTGCCCACTACCTCCCCCTACTTCAGAGCATCCGGCACTACGGCACGCAGAAAAAAACATTCACCAAACCGCTGTTTGCGGGCTACGTATTTTGCCAATTATCACCCGAACGCAAAGATCGGATTTATCAGCAAGATTTGCTGGTCCGCGCCATGTGGGTGGAGAACGAGGCAGCCTTCCTGAGTCAGCTTGAGACGGTTAAATTAATCTGTGCCTCAGGACTGGAAGCCGCGTTGCACCCCTTGATCAAAAAAGGGACGCACGTTCGTGTTCAAGGCGGCCCGCTCCATGGTTTAGAAGGTTACGTTGACGATCCGTTGAACCCCCAGGGAATTGTGGTGTCAGTGGATGTTCTGCAACAAGGCTTGCTCGTGCGCCTACCGTTCGACCGCCTTCTGCTGCTGCCTTAACTACCATGCGTCTATGTCTGTGGATTATACTTGGTCTCAATACCCTCGCCCTCTGCACCTGGGCGCAGGAACCCGGGTTGACCAACACTGGCTCGCCAGCACTAACGCGTCCCTTTCTCTCACGGATCCGCGGACTGTTTGATATTGAGCTGCCGCAGCTCGACCCGCCCGGCACGGTCAAATTTATCCTCTACCCGCATATCAGTGATTTGGTGCGACGTGATTACGTACGCACCGACGTGGGTTTTCGCTGGACCTTAAATGACCATTTTGAGTTTAGCACGGAAGGCGCCGCCTTTATCGCGCACGGCTTTGGCCAGCAAGCAACTGGCAGTGGTATCGGCGAGCTTCGCTATGGCCTAAAATATCTAATCCACGAATGGCTGCCTCCCGATTTTGAAGCGAGTGCCAACCTCAGCGTCACGCAACCGCTGACCCATCGTCCCTTTGATTTAAGTGACGGTAACCAACACATCACCCCGAGCGTAATCATTCAGCGACACTCTACCAATAATCGGCATCTCACCGTCTTCAGCGAACTCTCGCTCGATGTCATTAGCCCGAGTGGAAAAGCTGGGGCAATGCAGATTAATCAACCCCACGATGATGCCTGCTCAGTCACCTTGGGCGGGGTTTATGATTTAGGCCAAATTAAATGGACGCTCGCGGGCACCTACACCACGACCGCCCTAATCGGTAGCCGCACTGAGCATTTCTTCTATCTCCGACCCGGCGTACTCTGGTACGTACCAAAAAAATTAGTTTTTAATACCAAAACCCAATGGCTCATTGGACTCGGGACCCCGATGTCCTGGGGCCCAGACGGCTATGATATCACGCTCAATTCGCGAGTACGCGCCGAAATCACCTTCCGCCAAGTGATTGCCAGCGTGCGCAACCACACTTTTAAATAACGTCTGCATTTTTTCCAATCATCCGTCAGAGGCTATTCTCATATTTAACCGCCATGCCCATCCTTGTTCCGAAACAGTGCATAAGCCTGCTGTTGCTCAGTTTGCTTATCAGCGTAAGAATCCACGCCCAAGATGCGTCAGCGACCACGCCTCCCAACGGAGACGACCAGCAAGCCATGCGCAAGATCAGTGGAATTTTTGATACCGACCTGCCTAAGACTGAACAAAAAGGCTCCGTCCGTTTTATTGTACACCCCCACTTCGGCGATTTCAGCCGGCGAAGTTACGTACGCCTTCCGCTCGGGGTGCGTTGGGGAGTAAATAACCATGTCGAAATAACTGCCACCATCGAGCCGTATCTCCAGCACGGACTCCGCAGCGGCTCACCGGGCAATGGCATTGGCGATGTTCAATTCGGCGGCAAATATGCCTATCGGCATTGGCTGCAGACAGACTACGACGCCAGCATCGGTCTCAATGTTCGCTTGCCGGTGGGGGCCCCACCACTCGACATGACCGATGGCCACAACCACTACACCCCCTTCTTGGTTGTTTCGCGCCCAAGCGAGCGCACACCCGGTCTTAATTATTTTTTCAGTGGCACCGCCGACCTGATGGCGAAATCATCAGTCGCGGGTAGTTTTCGCCAAAATGACGCCCACAGCAGCTCACTGATTTTAGGCACAGGGTTCGTTCTCGACCGTTTCCCCTACCATTACACACTGGAAACAGGCCTCCAAACGACCTCATTCATTGGGCGCGATCATCAGCAATACGTTTTTGTGAAGCCCGGCTTCGCTTGGGATTTGCCTCGCCGACTCACTTTTAATTCACACGGCCGCTGGCTATTCGGCCTCAGTGTTAAAATCACCCAAGGCCCAGATGGAACCCGCATCGACAGCGGCGGGAAAATCCGTGGTGATTTTAGTCTCAGTCGCTGGTGGCGCGGGAAAAAAGCATCCAACGCCGCCGCCGAGAAATAAAATTCTAATCCAGCAGTGTGCTTGGCTACAAAAGGGGCAAACTCGACCAAGGCACTTTTTAACTGCGAAAGGCGCAAAATAACGCGGAGGACTCGGACTTAAACTGGCTCCGCCCCGCGCGCGGAGGATCGGCCCTAGAACTGCTGACCTCTGACCCAAACCCTAGGTCTTTGTATTTAAGCCGGATCTAATCCGCGTAATTTCCCATCAGCGCATAAGCCACGCGCCGAGATGCAACGTCGCGCAAGTAGCGAGGGCGGCGGCTACGTCGTCCACGACAATCCCCCACCCGGCCGGCCAGCTCTGCAGTCGGCGTATGCCGAAGGGCTTCGCAATATCATAGAGCCGAAAGAGCGCGAACCCAGTGACAAAAATAAGCCAAGGCGACCCACCGAGAGTGCGCCACCCGAGAAAGCACAACGGCATGACCGCAAATTCATCCAAAATTATTTCACCCGGGTCCTTCCGGCCCATGCGTTCAGCCGCTTCACCGCAAAATGCTACTGAGAAATAAAGCCCGACGACTGTCAGTAGCAGCGTACTCACTAGGCCCAGCGGATAAAAAATAACGGTGAAGTAAAGTAAGCCAGCCAATGAACCCCAAGTACCAGGGGCCGGCAGCTTCATGCCGAGCGGACCCAGCGTAGCGAGGCCGACGACCAAGCGGGTCGGCAAAATTCGCGGCCACTGCGGCGAAGATAATTTCATCAGCTTATTCTAACACCACGTGCCCGTGCCGACGAAAATAAGAAATCCCCGAAGTAATAGTCAGTACGGCTGCCAGGCCATAAAGCCCCATGCCAATCCAGTGAATTCCACTGATAATCCAACGATCGTTAGCGGTAAATAGCTGGCCATAATCTTGGCTCATCATCCGCGCTCCCAGTAACCACCCGATCGCATTAAGCTGCACGAAAGTCTTCACCTTGCCGCTTTGATCGGCCTCGATCACGAGACCCTTGGTAGCCGCGGCCATGCGCATACCTGAAACTAAAAATTCACGCCCCAACATACCGAGCAGCAGCAGCATCGCTAAATTCTCGTAGCCCATAAAATAATTTCCAACGACCAGCGCGATCATCAAGCCCATCACCATCACTTTATCGATAACCGCATCCATAAATCGTCCAAAGGACGAAACCTCGCCGCGGGCGCGCGCCACCATGCCATCAAACCAGTCGGTCAGTGCCGCCGCAATAAAGAGCCAAAAAGCGACCGTCGCGCCCCACCCAGAATCGCGATCGACGTTCATTAACCAAACGATCGCAAACATCGCCGGAACGCGGGAAAGTGTCATCCAGTTAGCCACAGTAAAACGCATGCCGGCAGTCGATACACCCAACCTCGGCTTGGCAATACCTTGATGCGATCTAGCGGGGCCCTCCCCCCCCCTGTGCACCATGCAAAACTTACTCGCCATCCTCTCCAGCTCTGCAATCTTAGATTAGTCGACGCATGAAACTCTGCATTTACCCAGGAACCTTCGACCCCTTCACCAACGGTCACCTCGACGTGCTGGCGCGCGCCGCGAAACTTTTTGGCCACGTACGCGTTGCCATTGCTATCGACTCCACTAAGGCCCCGCTGTTCACCCCGGAGCAGCGGGTTAAACTCATTAAGGACAATTTGCGTGGCCTGCCCAATGTCGATGTTGTGAGCTTTGACGGCCTGCTCGTAAAATTCGCCCGCAAACAAAAAGCGCACGCCATCATCCGCGGCCTTCGCGCCCTATCCGATTTTGAATTTGAATTCAATATGGCCCTAATGAATCGACATCTCGAGCCCAAGGTAGAAACGATTTTCGTCATGCCCAACGAATCGTACAGCTACACAAGTTCCTCGCTCGTTAAACAAATCGCCAAGCTCGGCGGCGACGTCAGTAAATTTGTGCCCCCAAACGTGGCCAAAGCGCTTCGCGAAGTTTACCCCAGCGCCTAAGGGCTCAGCCTAAGGGGATGACAATCCGGCCCGCCGCGCGCCGCGACGAGTCGAGTTACTAGCGGAAACACTGCCGGCATGGCCGCCAGCGATCTCGCCAAGGACCGCGGCGTGCGAACAGGCACCCCCATCGGCGAAGCCCGCCCATTGTGCCCCGAGATTCGCCTCATCGCGCAACGCCCAACCTCTCCATTGATTATTCGCGCCAACTGCGTGCGATCATCGAGTCATGCAGTTTTTAACTACGTTGGCCTGATAAGAAACAGCTAGGTGATTTGACCTGCCTGCTAATTGTGAGCCGAAACTTATTTGCTAGATAATGTCTATCAATAATTAATAAAGTTAAATCATTTTTAAATGCGTGCGTAATAGCTCGAAAAATCCGCCAAGGTTCCTTCTTGCCAAGCGGGAAACCGGCTTACAGCTTTTCCAATTACGCAACTTTCAAACGCCACCGCAGAAATGAACCAGAACATCCGCAATATTGCTATTATCGCCCACGTTGACCACGGCAAAACCACGCTGGTCGACAAATTGCTCAAGGAAGGCGGCGTTTACCGCGCCAATCAACGCGTTGAAGAGCGCGCCATGGACTCCATGGACCTCGAGAAAGAGAAGGGCATCACCATTAAGGCTAAAAACACTTCCGTCCACTGGAAGGATAAGACGATCAACATCGTCGATACCCCCGGACACGCTGACTTCGGCGGGGAAGTCGAACGCGCCCTTCGCATGGTCGATGGCGTGCTCCTCCTGATCGATGCCTATGATGGTCCCCAGGCCCAGACTCGCTTCGTGCTCCGTAAAGCCCTCGCCCACGGTCTCAAAGTCGTTCTCGTCATCAATAAAATTGACCGCGAAAACGCTGAGCCGGCCAAGATGTACGACAAAGTGCTTGAGCTCCTCATGGAGCTCAATGCCACCGAAGAGCAATTTGATGCCCCCGTCGTTTACGGCTCAGGCCGTGACGGTTACATGATGCTTCATCTTGGCGACGAGAAGAAGAACATGAGCCCACTCTTCCAGACGATCCTCGATCACGTTCCGCCTCCTTTTGCTAAACCTGATGAGTCGTTCCATATGCTCGTATCCAATATTGATTGGAGCGATTATGTGGGTCGTATCGCGGTTGGTAAGATTCTCGGCGGCACCGCCTCGCTTGGTGATACCATTTTCGTGGTACGTCACTCTGACGGCAAACGCGTCCGCGCTAAAATTAGTAAGATTTTCGAATTCACTGGCCTCGGCACCGCCGAAGCCCCGAGCGCGAGCGCCGGTAACATTGTCGGCATCGCCGGCGTTGAGGACATCGATATCGGCGACACCATCTGTGCCGATGAAGCTGGCCACGCCCTGCCCTTCACCCAGATCGATCCGCCGACTTTGGAGATGCAGTTTTGCGTCAATGACGGCCCGCTGGTCGGCCGCGAAGGTAAACTCGTCACCTCGCGCCAACTGCGCGAACGCCTCATGCGCGAGTTGAAGACTAATGTCTCGATCAATATTGAGGATAGCGACAAAGCAGGTATTTTCAACGTCAAGGGCCGCGGCGCCATGCAGATCGCTGTCCTCGTTGAGACCATGCGCCGAGAAGGCTTTGAGTTGCTGGTATCTCGCCCTACCGTAATCGAACGGCAAGTCGACGGGGTTCGCCAAGAACCCTATGAAACGGTTTGGATTGAAGTGCCCGATGAATGCGTCGGTGCCATCATGTCGAATCTTGCGAACCGTAAGGGTCGTTTGACGAACATGGAAAAACTACCGCACACCACCATGATGGAAGCTACCATCACGACGCGCGGCTTGATCGGTATGGAAATCGACGTCGTCAATGCCACCAGCGGCCGCGGCGTACTCAGTCACCTTTTCAAAGAATACGGTCCCTACGCCGGCGAAGTGCTCACGCGCATCACGGGCACGATCATTGCGACCGAAGCTGGTACTACCACCGGCTACGCGCTCGAAATGGTCCAGGAACGCGGCAAACTATTCGTCGACCCAGGCGAGGAAGTTTATGAAGGCATGATCGTCGGCGAGAATCCCCGCAATGAAGACATCGCCTGTAATGCCGTCCGCGCCAAGCAGCTGACCAACTTCCGTTCACAAGGTTCCGGTGTAGCCACCGGACTTACCCCAGCCGCAAAATTCTCACTCGAGCGCGCCATCGAATACATCGCATCTGATGAATTCGTGGAGGTGACTCCAAAGAATCTGCGGCTCCGCAAGCGCATCCTGAACTCAGGCGCTCGCGTTAAGGCCACCAAAGCCGGTAAGTAATCGCCGCCTGCAAAAATCTCAGCCCGCGCACGATCTTTCGTGCCGCGGGCTTTTTTATGCCCCTAGAGAACGAGGGAAGCACGGTAGCTCTGCCACCAGAAGCACGGGGCCTTGCCTCGGTATACGAAATGCCAATAAATCAAGCGACAGCGAGTGGTGAAAGAGGATCACTCGCCGCCTATTCCAACCGGCAGGCACTACAAGCCGGCACGTTAAAATCAGCTAGGCGACCTTGCGTTGCTTTCCTCGGCGGCGTTGGTTTCGCGCTCGATCGTAGCAGCCTCAACGAGACCATCAGCGCTCGATTTGCCGGTGAATTTTACGCACCAACGATCCATGAGCACGTAGACAATAGGAATAATATAAAGGGTAATTAGCGTCGAAAGCATCAGCCCACCGACGACAACGATACCCATCGGATTCCGTGTTTCGGCCCCAGCTCCATGCGCAAAGGCAATCGGCACGGCCCCTAAAACCGTCGAAATTGACGTCATTAAAATGGGACGAAAGCGGATGGTCGCAGACTCAAAAGCCGCCTCCCCAGCACTGACCCCTTTTTGCACTTGGAGCTGGTTAGCAAATTCAACAATCAAAATGCCATTCTTGGCCACTAGCCCAATAAGCATGATGAGCCCAAATCGAGAAAAAAGATTGTCCGTCATTGCCGGCCCCCAGTAGCGGGTCCCATAAAGCACTAATAAACCGCCAGCTACCGCGATAAAAATTCCGGTGAAAATCGTAATCGGATGAATCCAGGATTCAAATTGAGCGGCCAAAATCAGAAAAGTGAAGATCAGCGCCAGCCCAAACAGAACGATGGTATCGTTACCACTCTCGACGAATTCACGGGTTTCCCCATCCCAAGCATAGGTGTAGCCCGCAGGTAATTTTTCGCGACTCAGGCCTGTCAGCAAAGTAACCCCATCGCCAATGGTACGCCCCTCTGCTAATTGCGCTGAGACCGTGACAGAACGCAGTCGATTAAAATGCGGATAGCTCTCGGGTACGGTATTTTCAGACCACGTCACGACATTACTCAACTGCACGAGCACGCCATCGTTCGAGCGAACATAGAGTCGCGAAAGGTCACTCGGCGTGGTGCGATTCTCGTCCGTTACCTGAACAATTGCATAATATTGCTGACTACCGCGTTGAAATTCCGTGACGCGACGCCCGCCGAGCAATGATTCCAGCGTCGAGGCAATGGCACTGACCGGCACGCGCAGATCCGCGGCTTTCGCGCGATCAATTCTGACGTCTAATTGCGGCTTAGTCGGAGACGGATCGAGGCGCGGCTGAATGAACTGCCCGCTTTCACGCATCGCCACGAGAAATTCACTACCGATCCGTTGTAATTCGTTAAAATCGCTCCCCAGTAAAACCAATTGAATACCCCCACTACTCCCGCCGCGACCACTACTGAAAGGGCGGACCGGATTGGCGACCGCTTGGCCGCCGGTTACTTCTGCCTGAAATTTACGGCGGAGTTCAGCCGTTACTTCCTGCGTCTTACGCGTGCGATCTTCCCACGGTTTTAAGGTCGAAAAAATGTAAGCGCGCCCGCCATCGCCGGTGCGATGAAAAGTCCGATCAATCTCCGGAATTTTAAGAATCATCTGCTCCATATCATAGGAGTAGAGTCGTAAGTACTCCGGCGTCGCCCCGATCGGCGCGATTAAATTAGCCGTAAAAATACCCCGATCCTCGAGCGGAGTTAGTTCGCGCTGCAACTTCGTGTAGAGGAAAAGACCGCCGAGCGTGAATAAGGTCGCTGCGCCTAAGAACACCCACCGGAACCGGAGCGAATAGCGTAGGGTCTGCGCAAAACGCAGATTCAGCCAAACAAAAAAGGGTTCCGTTCGATTATAAAACCAACCGTGCTGCGCGTGTCCGCCAACCACTTTGGCTTGCAGCACACGCGAGCACAGCATCGGCGTGAGCGTCAAAGCAACGAAGGCCGAAACCACCACAGCGACCGCCAGCGTGATCCCGAATTCATAAAATAGCCGACCCGTTTGACCGGACTGAAACGCGACAGGCAGGAAAACGGCCGCGAGGGTGAGCGTGGTGGCGATGATTGCAAAAGCCACCTGCCGAGCACCGAAAATCGCGGCATGAATCGGCTTTTCTTCTTCTTCGATGCGGCGATAAATATTTTCCAACATTACAATCGCATCATCGACGACCAAGCCCACGGCGAGGACGAGCGCCAGCAATGTTAGGGTGTTAATCGTGAAACCCAGCCACGCCATCACCGCGAACGATCCAACAATGGAAACGGGAATGGCCACCAAAGGAACCAGCGTAGCCCGCCAATCTCTTAAAAATAGAAATATCATCAACACGACCAGCAAGGCCGCTTCCCAGAGTGTTTTATATACCTCTCGCACGGAGCGATCGACAAACACCGAGCTATCAAAACCAACTTCCACATTAATTCCTTCGGGGAGGTCGAGTTTTATCAAAGGCACCAATTTCTTCACCGCATTGGCCACATCCAAGAGATTAGCCTGAGCCTGACGCAGTACTTGAATACTGACCGTCGGCTTGCCGCGGAAATAACTTTCCGAACGATATTCTTCTGCGCCGAGCTCCACGCGCCCGATATCCGTAAACTTGACCTGATGTTCACCCCGTGTCGCCAAAACTAACTGTTCAAAATCAGCGACCTTGGTCATGCGGCCCTCAATGCGCACTGGAAATTCGCGGGCGGTAGATTCAATACGCCCACCTGGTATCTCCACGTTCTGCTGGCGAAGGGCATTCTCGACGTCCAGCACCGTGAGCTGATGCGCAGCTAGCTTGTCACTATCCACCCAAAGCCGCATCGCGTAACGGGGTCCGCGAATGTTTACCGTACCAACACCCGGTATGGTCTGAATCCGCTGAATGGCGAGGCGCTCGATCAGCTCAACAATTTCTAAACGACTATAGCGGTCGGAGGTAAAGGCCAACGTGATGACCGGGTTAGCATCAGCATCCGCCTTCGTTATGACGGGGTCGCTCACTTCATCCGGCAACCGCCCACGGGCCCGACTCACCCGATCCCGCACATCATTCGCCGCCTCATCTACTTTTCGACTCATGCCAAACTCGATGGTGATGCGGGACTGCTCTTCTTGTGAACTAGAGCGAATCACGCGGATGCCATCAATCGAGGCGATTTCTTTTTCGAGCGGCTCAGTAATTTTAGCCTCCACCACTTCCGCCGAAGCTCCCCGGTAGGCGGTTTCAATTGAAACAATCGGTGAATCAATCAGCGGATATTCACGAACCGCCAAGCGGCCAAAATTCAATACGCCAATCAACACCACCACAATGGAGGCAACTAAGGCGACGACAGGACGCCGGATCGAGACGTCAGAGAGTATCATGGCTTAATCCTCAATGCGGAATTCAGCCCTGAGCGGACGTGGCTCCAGCTTAATGCCGGGATAAAGAATGAGCGCCCCTACGCCAGAGGCCACGATTACTTGTTTATCCTTCAAAACGGCCGGGCTGATAGCCCGAACCTCAACCAACCCCTTCTCACGTAAGCCAAGTTGCACAGGCACAAAAGCGGCTACTTTTTCGCCTTTCTGCTCGACGACGGTAATGACTTGCGCGCCGCGGGGTGTCGTCAGGATGGCTCCCTCCGGCACGGTGAGAATTCGGCGGTGCACCTCAAGCACCAGCTCGATTCCCGCAAACATTCCCGGCTGAAAACTCACAGGGGCTCCCGTAACATACCCTTTCACCTGACTCGATCGCGTGGTGCGCTCGATGACTGAAGAAATGAAATACACAGTTCCGTCTGCCCGCGCCTCGCCAGCTGGAGTCTGGACACGAACTGCAAAGGTGGTGCTGGGCTTGATCTTGGAGGTGTAACGCTCTGGTACTTGAAAATCAATTTTGAGGCGGCTCAAATCGTTGATCGTAGTCACAATCGTGGCCGCCGTAATGTAATCACCCGCCGAAATCGTGCGGGCGCCGACCACTCCATCGAAGGGCGCCTTCAGTGCCATCTTGCCTAAACGAATCCGCAGCAACTGCACTTCGGCTTCGGATGCGGCAAACTCAGAACGAACCCGATCAGCTTCCGCTTGCGACATCGAACGCGATTCCGTCAAATCTTCACTCCGCTTTAAGCTAAGTTCATTCAAATGAAAACGAGCCTCCGCTTGCGCGAGTTGTGCCCGCAGCTCGGCATCGTCAATTTGGAGCAAGACCTGCCCTTTTTTCACCAAGCCACCCTCAGCAAATAATACCGCCCGGACTTGGCCCGAAATTTCCGCGCGAATCTGCGCCGATTCATTGGGCACCAAAGAACCAACCAACGACAGGCTTTCCACTAAATCGCGCTGCACGATCGTAGCTACCTCGACGGGTTGCTTAGGAACCGCTGGGGCTACCCGGGAAGTAGCCGGTTTCGTGCAACCGACAAGCAGCGTGAGGCTCACTGCGCTGCCCAAAATAATCGCCCGACGCGTAGCCAGCATTAAATTCAGCATAAAATCAGGAGAAATGTTAGCCGATCTGTTTGCGATAATCCTCGGCCGATAAGAGCGCGCTAGCGTCTGCAGGATTAACTAATTTCAGTTTCAACATCCAGCCGTCCGTATACGGGGCTTGATTTACTTTCTCAGGGGTCGTCTCGAGCTGCGGATTAACGGCAAGCACCACGCCGGCTATCGGCGCGTAAACATCAGAGGCAGCTTTCACCGATTCCACGACTCCAAAAGTTTCCCCCGCCTTCAGGGTCGCCCCGACCTTGGGCACTTGGATATACGTGATATCGCCCAGACTGTTCTGCGCGTAATCGGTAATACCAATGGTAGCGGTACCATCGCCCGCTAGCTGGACCCATTCATGTGATTTAGCGTAGCGCAGATCAGCGGGAACATTGCTCATATAATTAGCTCTTTTTTAAGGGGACGAACGGTGGCTTGACGAGTTGCAAATTTATTTTTGTACCACGGATATCAACCACCAGCAGGGCGGCCGCAGCGGTGGTGGCAACCAGGGCGGTGCCAATCGCCTCGTTGATAATCGGTGAAAGGGTGCCGGAAACGACCCGGCCTACGACCAGCCCAGCGGCATCGCAAACCGGCGTTTCTGCGCGGACGATCCGCCGATCATTCGTCTTAAAATAAACGATCTTCTGCGTGGAGCCCTCCGCTTTTTCTCGCTGTAAAACTGCCGAGCCCACAAATGGACCTTTATCCAATTTAACCACCCAACCGAGCCCTGCCGTAAGCGGGGTAATTTGGTCGGTGATTTCATGACCATAAAGTGGAAACCCTGCCTCTAAACGCAGACTATCCCGTGCCCCTAAGCCGGTGAGCTCGAGGCCAAAAGGACCACCAGCTGCCAGGATCGCCTCGGCCAAGCCCGCGCCCGCGGTCGCGTCACAATAAAGTTCAAAACCATCTTCGCCGGTGTATCCCGTGCGACTAATAAGGCATTTAACACCGGCTACCTCCCCGTGCACAAAGTGATAATATTTGATCTCCGCCAAATTCGTCAGCGTCAGCGTTTGCACCAGAGCGGCGGCAGTCGGCCCTTGAATCGCCAATTGCGCAAAGTCAGCCGAGCGATCAACGACGGAACAGTTAAACCCCTGTGCTTGCTCCTTCATCCAAGCGATGTCTTTGGCAATATTCCCAGCGTTGATGCACAATAAATAAGCATCGGGGGCCCGCATGTACACCAACAGATCATCCACCACCCCACCGTGCGGGTAGCACATCACAGTGTAAAGAATGCGTCCGGGGAAAAGCTTCCGGCAATCGTTAGTCACCAAGTGCTGGAGAAATTTAAGCGCTTCCGGCCCCTGCACATCGGCTTCACCCATGTGGCTCACGTCAAATAAACCGCAGCGCTGACGAACCGCTTTATGTTCTTCCAAGATACTCCGGTATTGCACGGGCATATCCCAACCAGCGAAATCTACCATGCGCCCGCCGTGTTGACGATGGAAGGCATTAAGAGGCGTAACCTGAGGGACACTCATAGAACTACTAAGAGTTGGGCTCACAATCCGAGCAAGGAAACTCGCGCCCCCCATCGAACTATAACCTTCGCGCAGTGCTGCTAAAAGAAATTGTGTTCGCCCGACGCTTCGGGCCTAAAAGAGCCCATGCTTGGCTCTGCTTTCTCCCGATGAAAATCTTGCCGCTCGCTTACTGGGTCCATGACCTCAGTCCATTCCTATTTCGTCTGAACGAAAACTTCGGCCTGCGTTACTATGGCCTTTCCTATCTCCTAGGCTTTTTGGCGGCGGGCTGGCTTTTGCTGCGTTATTATCGCGCCGGACGCTCTCCCCTTGATGCCAACGTCATCATCGACCTGTTAACCTTAATTATCGTCGGAGTAATCGGCGGCGGTCGCTTCGGTTATTTTGTGTTCTACCAAACCGAGCTTCTCTTTCGCGACCCCCTCGCAGTATTTCGCGTCTGGGAAGGCGGTATGTCTAGCCATGGCGGCATGCTTGGCGTCGCCCTTGCCGCGGGGTGGTTTACGCGACATCGCCGTGATCGATTTCTCTCGATCGCCGACTTGATTGTGACCGTCGCGCCCCTCGGATTGTGTTTTGGGCGCATCGCTAATTTTATCAATGGAGAACTGTGGGGTAAGCCCACGCGCGTGTCGTGGGCAGTGATCTTTCCAGCAAGTCCCCACCCGCTCATGCCGCGCCACCCTTCCCAGCTTTATGAAGCAGTTCTAGAGGGCTTATTTGTTTTCGGGTGGATGCAAATTCGCTTCTGGAAAAGCTCAGCCAGGCAACAACCCGGTCGGCTCTCAGGAGAATTTCTGGTTGTTTATTCTGTAGCCCGCACGATCAGCGAGATCTTCCGCGAGCCCGATGCAGCGCTTCTCCTCGGCCTAAGTCGGGGAACTTTCTACTCCCTCTTCTTTTGTGCCGCTGGGCTCGCGCTCATCGCCACCTCACGCCGAGCAAATTTACAGCGTAAAGCCTGACGGAATTATCGCGCCTTTGCAGACACAAAGAATACCGTCGCGAATCACGACGTCATGCGCGTAATCCCCATCGGGCTTGCCGGCAGGTGACAGCGTAACCCCGTCGCCGATCCGGGCATTTTTATCAATAATCGCGTGCCGGATGTTACAATTACGCCCCACGCCAATCGTCGGTCGCCCCTGGGCGCGATCAGCCTGCACTTCTTTTTCGGTCTGATAATAATCCGCGCCCATCATCACGACATCCTCCAAGTTCGACGCTTCGCCGAGAATTGAGCGGATGCTAATAACGCAATGTTTCAGCGTGGCATCGGTCACCAAACAGCCATCACCGATCACCACATGATCGATATTACAGCGATTAATTTTAGAGGCCGGCAAATAACGGGGATGGGTATAAATGGGAGCGTCCCGATCAAAAAAATTAAACGGCGGCAGCGGTTGCGCGAGCGCCAGGTTGGCATCAAAAAAAGCTCGCACCGTCCCAATATCTTCCCAGTAACCCTCAAAAATATAGCTACAAAGTTTGGCGCGGCCAAGTAGGGCTGGGATGACTTCTTTACCAAAATCCTTCATCGAATTATCAAGGGCTTGTCGGAGCACCTCGCGGCTAAATACATAAATACCCATCGAAGCTAAGCAGCGCTTCTCGGACGCGGGGGCCAGCTTTTGCTCCAGTGCTGAGCTCATGGTGAGACTTTGGATGATCGCTGGATCCTTCGGCTTTTCGACAAATTCTGCGATGGTTTGGTCATCATTGACGCGCATCAGGCCCAAACCCTCGACCTTTGATACCGGAAAAGGAATTGCGGCGATGGTAACATCAGCCCCCAGCGCAATGTGTTGATCAATAATTTTACTGAAATCCATTCGGTATAATTGATCACCGGAGAGGATCATGACGTAATCGTGCCCGTGCCGATGGAAATGAACTAAATTGCGCCGCACTGCATCCGCCGTGCCTTCATACCATGCATTGCTTTTCTCCGTCTGTTCCGCGGAGAGAATATCGATAAAACCGCCGCCAAACGGATCAAATTGATAGCTTTTCTGAATATGCCGGTGGAGCGAAGCCGTCAAAAATTGCGAGAGAACAAAAATCCGATTAAAACCCGAATTCAGACAATTGCTGATGGGGATATCCACGAGCCGATATTTTCCCGCCAGCGGCACCGCGGGTTTACAACGTTCCTTCGTCAAGGGAAAGAGCCGCGTGCCGCGCCCTCCGCCCATAATTACGGATAAAACTCTTTTTGATTCGGTCATACGAAAAGGGACTCAGGATTTGCGATATGATTTGAACGCCAGCAGCAGAAGCGCCAGCCTAAATCCAACATGTGCGGAATCATCGGTTACATCGGAAAGCAAAAAGCTGCCACGATCATCCTCGAAGGCTTTAGCAACGCGTTGAAGCGCGATGTGGACAAGCCGCGTAATCTCGCTAAGTCGGTCAACGCCGAATAACGTTTATGCAAGTTTCCCCCTCTCGCGAAGAATTTATCCGCCTTAGCCAAGAAGGTAATGTCATTCCGGTGCGTGCCGATCTGCTCGCTGATCTGGAAACGCCCGTCTCGGCCTACGCTAAGCTCCGTGGAGCGGGTCCCGCCTTTCTGCTCGAATCAGTCGAAGGCGGCGAAACTGTCTCGCGCTACAGCTTTATCGGCTGCAACCCGCGGAAGATTTTCCGCGCCCAACCGGGCGATGCCGACCCCCTCGTCGCTCTCCAACAGGAACTCGCCCAGCACCGCCCAGTGAGCGTGCCTGGTCTACCCCCTTTCACCGGCGGCGCCGTCGGGTACCTCGGGTACGAGTATATTAATAGTGTCGAGAAATCCGTCCCGCTGGCCCCTCGCGATGAATTGGGCATGCCCATGATGTGGTTTATGCTCTGCGATTCCGTCGTCGCCTTCGATCGCGCCCACCAGACGATGCGCCTCATCGTCAATGCCCACGTCAGCGGCAACGCTGCGGCCGCCTATGATGCCGCCTGCGCCGAGCTGGCCCGCATGCAGACCGCCCTCGCCCAGCCTTCGCCGCTCGTTTCGGCGACCTTAGTTGAAGCGGGCGCCGTGCAAGTCCCACCGGGAAATTTTACCCGCCCCGCTTTTGAGAAAATGGTGGACGACTCCAAAGAGTTTATCCGCGCCGGTGACATCTTCCAACTCGTCCTCTCACAGCGCTTCACTCAAGAATTCACCAAATCGCCGCTCGATCTCTATCGAGCCCTGCGCACCGTCAATCCATCTCCGTATATGTTCATCCTCGAGGCGGATGACTTTGCCTTGGTCGGCGCCTCCCCCGAAGTGCACGTGCGCTTGACCGGCCGCAAAGTTGAAATTCGTCCCATCGCGGGCACCCGCCCACGCGGCAAAACAACGGCGGAAGATGTGGCGCTAGAAAAAGAGCTACTCGCTGATGACAAGGAACGCGCCGAACACCTCATGCTGGTCGATCTCGCCCGCAACGATATCGGCCGCGTTTGTTCCTACGGCACGATTAAGGTGCCCGAATTCATGACCATTGAGCGCTACTCTCACGTGATGCACATTGTGTCACAGGTGGAGGGACAACTTGCGCCAGAAAGTTCCGCTTTTGATCTTATGCGGGCGACCTTCCCTGCCGGGACTGTCAGCGGTGCTCCTAAAATTCGCGCCATGCAGTTGATCGCTGACAAGGAGGGAACTCAACGCGGCAGCTACGCCGGTGCCCTGGGTTATTTCAGCTATAACGGAAATCTTGATTCCTGCATAACTCTGCGCACGGCATTAATTAAGGCGGGTAAAGTCCACATTCAGGCCGGGGCTGGCATTGTCGCCGACTCCGTACCCGCAGCCGAATATCAGGAGACGATCAACAAAGCATCTGCTCTATTTAAGGCTATTGCTTTAGCTAATAAGCTAGGCCGCTGAGGCGTCCAGAGGGTACGGCACCGCGTAGTAGCGGTCAGAGATGAGTAGCGCGATAAAATCGTCCGAGTTCGGCATGTTCTATGCATGAAGTCGGTCACGATTAATATTTTGTCGCCCTGACCATCCTTAAAATCATGCCGCACCGTAAAAAGATTTCTCGCTCCGCTCCCGTCGTCGAGCTTCCAGGAATTCGCACGACAGCCCCCCTCCCGATGCCGGCGACCGATGCCGGCCTATCCCTGCGCACAGCTGATACCTCGTCGGAGGTTCCTTCTCCGTTTGATCAAGCATCGCCCGTGGATCGCCGCGACGATCGCTCCAATCTGCAGCTTTACCTCAACGAAATCCGTCGAACACCGCTACTGACGGTTGAAGAAGAAATCAAACTCGCGGCTCGAATCAAGAAAGGCGACAAAGCCGCTCGTGATCACATGATCAGCGCCAATCTGCGATTGGTGGTGAAAATCGCCTACGACTACCACCAGATGGGCTTGCCGTTGATGGATCTCATCAGCGAAGGCAATCTTGGCCTCATCAAGGCCGTGGAACGCTTCGACCCAGCCAAAGGCGGCAAACTATCGACCTACGCCGCTTGGTGGATCAAACAGTGCATGAAGCGTGCCCTGGCTAATCAGTCCAAAACGATCCGTCTGCCGGTCCATCTCGTCGACAAAATTTCTCGCATGCGCAAGATGATCGTCAAGCTAACGGACGAACTGGGCCGCGAACCAGAAAACGAGGAAATTGCCGCGGAGCTCCAAATTCCGACCGCCAAAGTTGCGCTACTCAAAACCGTGAGCGTACGCCCCGCTTCGCTCGACGCCCCCGTCGGCGAAGATCAAGACTCCGCCACGCTCGGCGATCTGGTTGGAGATGAGCTCGCGATCAGTCCCGATCAAGGCTTAGGCGATAAAAATTTCAAAGAAGACCTCAGCGCGATGGTCAATTCGCTAGACCCCCGTGAGGCCAGCATTATCAAAATGCGTTTCGGCCTCGACGGGAGCGCGGAGCACACGCTCGAAGCGGTGGGGAAAAAATTTAAAGTAACCCGTGAACGCATCCGGCAGCTGGAATATCTAGCGCTCGGTCAATTGCGCAAACAACTCCAGAGTCATCACAAGCAACGCAACGCGGACGAGGTCGAAGAAGAAACCCTCGCCAGCGAACGCGCCGACGTGATCCGCGATTTCGTCGCCAAGCAGACCGCCGCCACCGCGTAAGCTTTGATTCAGCCTAAAAGCTGAATCGCAAAATAGCTACGCCTGACCGCGCAGCGGGAATACTCATGGAGGGCTTCAGCTCAAGCCGAGCCGCTCATTTTTCTCTCTGAGCATATAATCCCTCCGGTCAGCTTTATATTTTACCTGCAAGACTGAGCAGGATCAGTGACAATGCGTGACCTGGACTAGGTATAAACACCTACCATCAATGTTTTTTAAATAAGCGCTATAAACGTAATAAGCCTCGCATACCCACGAGAATATGGGGCTAAATATTCTCAGCGCGAAAATATTCGGCAATCGCGCCAATGCTAAAATATCGCGGCGATGAATTGACCCCCATCATGAAAATCACCTCTTTATTAATAATCGCAGCGATACTGGCCTACGCTGGACTCGGGTCAGCCTCGGCGGCTGTCGTAGCGGGGAAGGCTCCGGTGGTTACGGGCATCACGACGGGGACCGTCACCCTCTCCAATCGGAGTAATATTTACACCGCGACGTTTGATGCGGGCGGCAACTATCGTTTCCCGAGCGTCGATGCCGGAGTCTATGCACTGAAGGCGGAAATCGCCGGCTACAATCAGGTCAGCACCATCACGGTGGACGCCTCCAGCGCGAGCACCATCACCGTCGCCGATCTGGCCATCGAAAAATATTCCGCTGTCGCTAGCACTTACAGCTACACGTGGGTGCAGGACCAAAGTTATGCCGGACTGCCGAAAACAGAAGTCGCGCAGAATATCGTCAAGCCAGTCTCGCTCACCATTCTTGGTAAAGCCTATCAGATGGCTGACATCAGCTACGCGCAGGAGCTTTTTGATAAATACGGCATCCTGCTGAACAATCTGAGTGCAACTTGGACCCAAGAGTACGCGTATCGACTTTTTGCCGTACTGGGCCGGATTCCGCAGATCACAGGTTCAGATTATAAATACAACGCTAGTCTCAGCCCGACTCAGTGGACTTTGACCACCGACGCTATTGCCGGTGATATCGAAATCGGAACAGGCGCGAACGCCGGGACGATTCGAATTTCGACCGCCGCTTTTACCTACGCAGCTCCGCTGGTCGCAGACATCAATGGGGTCCGGGGGCTTTATTTCTCCAAGCGCCTGCACCACGCGTTAGTTAATTATGTGACTAATAACGGCACCAACCAAGCGGCCGTCGCCAAAATATTAACCGAGCGATTTGGGCTAACGATCGACACCGACGCCCAGCCTTTAAACTACGAACTATTCACCAGTGAAGCGTCATCGCGTTATCAAAACTGGTTCAAACATCCCGCCGAAATCGTCGAAGTGATCAACAACTTCGAGGAACTGCCCGAGGGCATGCATAAAATCCCCGGCTTTAAGTGGCTGGTGCGCCGACTCGATGGAACCGTCAACCCGACTTACCCAGACGCACCGGCGATAGCCTGGACCAATGGGCGCATGGAATTCATGGAGTCTGCTTATAAGAGCTTTGATATCTCGTACATTGCCCGGCTCATTCTGCACGAAAAAGCCCATTATATTTACCAATTTATTTTAACTACTGCCTTCAAAAAAGAATGGGCTGATCTAGGCGGCTGGCAGTACGCGGCGAATCCCACGAACCCGAACTACGATGCGACCGGGGGTTGGCAGACTACCAAGACCACCGAATTTGTGAGCGCGTACGCTCACTACAAAAATCCGAATGAAGATTTTGCCGAGACGGTCGCGGCGTTCGTTAAAGACCCTGATATTTTGAAGGCTCGCTCAGTCGCGAAATATAATTTCATCCGCGATGCGGTGATGCTGTCTAATTCCTACGTATCGATTATTCGCCCCGACCTCACCTTTACGGTCCTCAATCTCTATCCGTCCTATGATTATCCCGGGAAAATAAAGCGAATCGCGACCACCGTAACGGGAGCGGCCGAGGAAGATAAAACGCTCACGGTGGAATTTGAAATCACTCCCCTTGCCGCCACTGCCAATCCCGCGACATCGATCTTTGCGCGCATCATGAGTCCGGTGAGCGTGGCGGCTCCCGTGGCGAGTTATTTTGATATGTATTTTAATGCCGTGAATGATGCGCACACTATTTTTCGCGGCACGCAGGTTTTAAGTAAACATTACCGCTCGGGCTATTGGCAGATGCCCAATGTGAAGATCATCAATAGCGTCGGTCTGGAACGTTATGAATCATCCCTGCTCTACGGTTTTAAATGTTATCTGAATAATCCACTGGAAGATATTGTGGCGCCCCAAGTGCAGCCTAATTCCAGCAGCATTACCGTTAAAGCGGGCACCCTAGCCGGACACCCCGTGCAAATCGCGACGGTGAAATTCGGCGTAACCGAAAACACAGGCCTCCTTTATCATTACGCGGCCCTCGGTCGGACCGGCGCTTACTCGCTAGAACAGTATGGCTCCGGCCAGACGTCGGGCTCAGGCGAACGCACCATTGATTTCTATATTCGAGACTATGCGCCCAGTGGTCGCTACACGCTGAACCAAATCGCCCTGAAAGATTACGGGCTGAATTTAAATTACACCTACTTCAAAACGAGCAGCGGTAATTCCGATGGTACCACCGTCAATCTTGATGAAAATGCTCCCAGCATCGACATCGTCACCCCTCACCCCGATACCGTCGCCCCCGAACTCGACGTTAATCGCATTTCAGTCACCGCCGTACCGACTAATCTAAGCACACCCGATGGCGAGACGTTGGTGACCATCAACTATTTTGCCCGTGATAACGTTTCCGGCTACGGAAGCGGCGGTAATTTTAAGCTGCGTGATCCCCAAGGCATTGAGCATCTCTACTATTCCTATCACCGCAATTGGTACACGGATTTCTTTGAAGGCGACCCCACCGCCTGGGAACAATATACGATGCAAGTGATATTACCCCGCGGTTCCGTGCCGGGTGTTTGGGGACTGATGCAAATGACGCTGGTCGATAAAGCGGGCCAAGCCAAAGGCTATGATTTTACGGAAACTGTCCGCTTCGATCCGAACAGCACCGCCGCCGCTGATCTCCAAATAACCCAAGACCCCGTCGGCAAATCTTACCTGAGCGGCGAATCTATATCCCTGACGGTCAAAACGGCTGGCGGCGATAAGGTGACTTATGAATGGTGCAAGGACGGCGTTTCCTTAATCACGGGCAAGCTAGTCTCCAGCATGGTAGAGAGTGGCACTTCGGCGGATAACACCCGCAAGCCCGCCGCTGCGACTTACACATCGGCTGGGACGCCCACGCTCCAGATTACTGGCGCGGGCCAAGCTGAAGCGGGCAGCTACTATTGCATAGTCTCAAACGCTTCGGGACGCGTGATCAGCAAAGCAGTCGATCTTGTTTACAGTACCCTCTCCACAACCGCGCCTACCATCACGACGCAGCCCAGCAGCCTTTCTTTAGTGATCGGTGCAGCGGGCACCTTCAACGTCACCGCAAACGGAACCCCAGCACCGACGTATCAATGGCTGAAAGATGGCGTCATCATTTCCGGCGCCACGAGTTCAAACTACTCATTAAGTGATGTGTCTTCAGCAAATGCCGGCGACTACACGGTCACGATCACCAACAGCGCTGGCTCAGCGTCGAGCACGAGCGCCCGCTTGACGGTGCAGGTACCCGGAATCCTACTGACGAATCAGCTCGTTATGGTTGGTCACAACGTGGGCCTGACCGCCGCCGGCGCCACAGGCCCCGTCCGCTGGCAAGTCTCCACAGATAGCGGCGCCACTTGGCAAAATCTTGCGGACAACAGTTCGTACAGCGGGACCACCAGTAATTTCCTTGAAATCTTAAAAGTCACCGCCGCCGCGCATGGCTCCCAGTATCGCTATGTGCTCACCAGTAATAACGCGGTGAGCTCGGCCACCACTCTGAGTGTGACGACTGGTTATTTTGCATTCCCCACTACCGTCGGGGCAGACAGCGCGAGTAACCTTTATATCGGCGATGCGACCGCGCATACCGTGCAAAAAATATCCACCACGAACCAAGTCTCGTTGGTGGCTGGATCCACCGGAAAATCAGGGAGCACAAATGGCACGGGTGCGACCGCTAGCTTCAATGAAATCGGCGCGCTCGCGGCGGCCGCAGATGGCACTCTCAGTGTAGCGGATACTAAAAATGAGCTCATCCGACGCATCGCGAACACGGGGGTCGTAACGACGATCGCCGGCACGGCGGGAGCGCGCGGCACTACCGATGCTACCGGAGTCGATGCCCGATTTGCTGCTCCCGCTGGGATCGCCCGCGATGCGAGTGGCACGTTATTTGTCACTGATTCACTCAGCCACACGCTGCGTAAGATCAGTAGCAACGGCGCGGTCACCACCCTCGCTGGCAGCGCGGGGGTCGCTGGGTCCGCTGATGGCCCCGGCGCCAGTGCTCGATTCAATTATCCCACGGGGGTAGCTGCAGACCCAGCCGGAAATATTTACGTCGCGGACTCCGGAAATAATACCGTGCGCAAAATCACCTCTACCGGAGTCGTCACCACGATCGCCGGCACCGCCGGCACGCGCGGCTCACTCGATGGAACCGGCAGCGCAGCTCGTTTTAATAACCCCACGGGTTTGGCGCTCGGCAGCAGCGGCGAACTTTACCTCGCAGATACCGACAACTCGACGATTCGTAAGATTACCCCAGCGGGGGTCGTCACGACGCTCGCCGGACTACCCACGATCGCCGGACTGATGGACGGAACTGGCAGCTACGCGTGGTTTGCGCAACCGGAGGGGTTAACTGTTAATCTGGACGGTAATATTTATGTCGCAGACACCGGCAACGCGATGATCCGCAAAGTCACGACAGCGGGTGTGGTCACCACCCTCGCCCTGACAGGAACCCCTCCAGCTATTATCACTCAGCCAGTGAATGTGACGGTCACGGCCGGAAATGCGGCTAGCTTCTCGGTGACAACGAGTGGCTACGGTACGATCACCTATCAATGGCGCAAAGAAGGTAACGCCATCACCGGGGCGACCAGCGCTAGCTTGTCTATTACCAGCACGGTTGCGGCCGACGCCGGCAGCTACACGGTAGTGGCGAGCAGCCCGTATGGCACGGCCACTAGCTCAGCCGCGACCCTGACCGTGAATCCGGCAGCGCCAGCCCCTGTGCCGACACCCGTGACGGTTCCGACCAGTAGTGGCGGCGGTGGTGGTGCCGTCAGCCCATGGTTTATCGGGGCACTGAGCTTATTGCTCTTAATGCGGAGAAATAGAACCAAGACGATGGGCTCAGTTTGGGACGGCACAGCCTAATCCACTCAAGCCCACGGAGAGCAAAATCGTTAATTGGAGGCGCGGGGCGGAATCGAACCGCCGGTAGAGCTTTTGCAGAGCTCGGCCTTACCACTTGGCTACCGCGCCAGATCCAAAAAACTCGCGCAACGTGGGTCATTATTTGACGTGGCGCAAGTACTGAAATTCAGCGCCCGCCAACTTCTTTTAAGCGAAATTATGCCCTTGGCATGACTCGTCTGGCCAGCGGGCCTACTGGAGAAAACGAGCGAGTGGGCAGCATACAGACCGGCCTAAAAACGCCTCCAACGGGGGCTAATGAGGCGGCGCAACCTTAATTAGTTCTGATCGGCTAGGATAGCGCCTAAGCTAGATTCAGGCTAGACTCCCACCCTAGGTTAACGATTAATCCCGGTATGGCCTGCACAGTATTCACTATCGCCAACCAAAAGGGCGGCGTCGGCAAAACCACGACCGCGGTTAATCTCGCGGCTGCTTTGGCTGAGCAGAAAATCCACACTCTTTTGGTGGATCTCGATCCCCAAGCCAATGCCACGAGCGCCCTCGGCGTCGATAAACAAGAGGGCAAGAGTCTCTACGGCCCCTTGCGCGGCGAAGGCAGCGCCTTTGAAATGCTGACCCCCACGGAATGGCCCCACTTGGCCATCATTCCTTCCGAAGTAGACTTAGCGGCAATCGAGATCGAATTAGCCCAACAGGAGAATTATCTCATGCGGCTGCGCTCCGTGCTCGAGCCGATCCGCAACTCCGGCGGCTACCGCGCCATCATCATCGATTGCCCCCCAGCCTTAGGGATGCTGTCGATGAACAGCCTCGCCGCTGCTGATCATTTACTCATCGCGTTACAATGTGAGTACATGGCTCTCGAGGGCCTTGGCCAAATTCTCAAAGTGGTCGAACGTCTCAAAAATGCGGGGGTTAATCCGACGCTCGATGTTGGCGGGGTTGTCATGACGATGTTCGACAAACGCAACAATCTTGCCAAGCAGGTCGTCGAGGAAGTTCGCTCCCATCTGCCAGACAAGATTTTCACCACCCTTATTCCACGCGCCGTGCGAATCAGTGAGGCCCCGAGCTTCGGTAAGCCGATCTTAGTCTATGAGCCCACGGGAATTGGTGCCACCGCCTACCGCAGCTTTGCTGAAGAGGTCGCTACTCGTTTTGGTTTAAAGAAAAAAGAAGAGGCCTAACGAGCGGGCCACTCCCGCTGGATCGTGTTCGGCTAGACCAGCGATCCTCCCTCGAGTGTCAGCTTGCGATTCCCTCTACTCGCTACTCACTTTGATCACTCTGCCCTGAGCCCATGCTCTCCATTCTCAATAAATATCGCGCCGTCTTTCTCGTCGGACTCCAAAGCAATTTAGTCTACCGCATGAATTTCGCGGTACGGGGATTTTTTGCATTCTTTCACCTCATCGTCGTGTTTATTCTCTGGAGCGCGGCGTACACCGGTAATCGTGAAATCGGGGGCTTTGATTTTGGCCAGACCTTCACCTACTTCGTAGCCTTGATCGTGGTACAATTCATGATCGGGGCCTTCAACGAGGATTACCAAATCAGTGAGGAAATCCGCAATGGCCTCATCAATCAGTTTCTACTCAAGCCGGTTAATTACTTCGCCTACCGTTTTAGTATTTATGCCTCAGCCCGACTGGTCACCGGCTTGCTGATTCTCATACCCGTCATCGTCACCTACCCCCTACTGAAAGATTACCTGACCGTGCCTGCCGACTGGTGGCGTCTCGCGCTCGGGTTACCTGCGCTGCTCATGTCGGCGGTAATTCAATTCGGCATCGCTTATTGTTTTGGTCTCATGAGTTTTTGGTTTTTAGAGATTCAGGGCCTTGTCGTACTGTCGATGGCGCTAGAATCTCTCCTTGGTGGCCAAATATTCCCCCTCGATCTCCTGCCCGCTTGGCTCTTTCGCGTGTCTCAGTTTCTACCTTATTATTATCAAATGTATTTCCCCGTGGCCATTTTTACCGGCCGCCTCTCGGACCCGTCGGCCATTATGGTGGGACTCGGCATACAAGCCGGTTGGATGCTCATCATTCTGGCCATTGGGCAATTCCTTTGGCAGCGCGGCCTGCGCCTCCATACGGCCGTGGGTGGCTGAGCCAAAGTAATTACCCATGACTATTCTGCACTATCTCCGCATCTGGCTGACATCCGCCCGCTACTCGATTATGCGGACGCTCATGTTTCGCGGCGATTTCTTTGTCTGGGCCTTGGTCGAATTATTCTGGATGACGGTAAACATTCTGATGGTTTCCGTTATTTACGAACACACCAAATCAGTGGCGGGCTGGAGCAAATATGAGATGATGCTGCTCGTGGGTACTTCGCTGCTCATCCAGCGCTTTCTGATGGGCTTTTTCTGGAGCAGTATTTTTGAGATGGGCCGAAATATCCGCAGCGGCAATTTTGATTTCTACCTAGCGCAACCGGGCAATGTCATGTTCATGGCCACCACGCGCAAACTCGATCCGGATAGTTTGGTTAATTCCTTAGTGGCGCTCAGTGTGGTAATTTATTCCGCCCACCAACTCAATTTGCAGCCCAGTTTTCTCGCAATCGGTTGTTACGCTCTCTTGGTCGTGGCGGGGATCGTGATCCACTATAGTATGCTCGTGCTCTGCATCTCCTTCGCCTTTTGGTTCACGAGCGCTCAGGGCATCGAAGGCAGTTATTTTACGTTGAGCGAATTTTCGCGCCTGCCGCGTCAGGCTTTTAAGGGCTTAGCCAACATCGTCTTTGTCTGGGCGCTGCCCGTGGTGATCGTCAGCAACGCGCCCGCGCAAATTTTATTGCACGGCTTCAAACCCAGCCTGTTGGCCTGGGTCTTGGGGATCGCTACGGGGTGGTTCGCTCTTACCGTTTTTGTTTTTAACCGTGGCCTCCGCCGCTATTCGAGCGCGAGCTCCTAACGCTATGAAAAACCCTGAAGAACTCGCCGACCTGCAAGCTCGTCTTGGTTATCATTTCCGCACCCCCGCTTTACTGCGGGAAGCGCTCACCCACGGCTCCTATCTGCAAGATCAGCCCGAGGCCGGGGCGCATAATCAGCGCCTGGAATTTCTCGGTGACTCCGTCTTACAATTCATCATCACCGACGCGCTCTTTCGCGAATTCACCCTCGAGCGCGAAGGCGTGCTCAGCAAACGCCGCGCGGTTTTATCTAAAGGCGATTTTCTCACCCAAATGGCCCGCGACCTGGGGCTCAACACCTGCCTGCGACTCAGTAAAAGTGAAGATGCTACTGGCGGTCGGACCCGCGCCTCTACGCTCGAGGATGCGTTCGAAGCTCTCGCCGGAGCGATCTACTTAGATAGCGATTTGGCGACGGTGCAAAAATTAGTACTCAAATGGTACGGCCCTTTACTCGATCGGCTCGTCTTGGCGGAGGATGCCGAAAACCCCAAAGGCCGTTTGCAGGAACTGATCCAGCCAGTCCACGGCAACGTCGCGTTACGTTATGAAGTACTCACAACCACTGGCCCGCTGCACGCACGCACTTTTTCGGTCGCAGTGATCTTGCATGATCAAACAATTGGAACGGGCCATGGCTCATCCAAGAAAAGCGCCGAGGAAGAAGCGGCTCGCGCCGGTCTCGGATTTCTCCGCACCCAAACGGCCAGTCCAGAGCTGAAGTAAGTCATTCGCTTCGATGCTAGGACGTCGATTCACTGACAGACACGATTGCCAATAATTTATTGATGGCTGCTCATCTTTCCGCGCTCCGCACGAAGATTACCGGGGTTTGCCCACCGGCGATCGCCTACGCGCTGGCAGGACTCGTCCGACGCCAGCCGGCGTCTGGTTGGCTCGTGATCCACGAAGAGGCGCAACAAGCCGACGCGTTGCTGGAAGATCTCGCCCTGTTTATCCGCGCGAGCCAGCCGGCGGTCAGCCCTACTATTCTCAATTTTCCTGAGGCGCAAACTGACCACCGCAAAACTCGCGACGCATTCAACGCCGCGAGCGATCGCCTCGCGGTGCTCAGCCAGCTTCGCCGACCGGCGACCGCCGATCATCAACTGATCGTGCTCGCTACCCCTGCGGCCCTGCTACAAGCGGTACCCCCGCTGGCGGATTTTGCAGAACGGGAAACTATCTTGAAACCAGGCAACGATCGGCCGTTCGCCGCTTTGCTCAAAATACTCGACTCATTTGATTATGATGCCGAAGCCATCTGCGAAGCCCCAGGGCAGTACGCCGTGCGCGGCGGTATCGTCGATATCTACCCAATCACGGCCCATCGGCCCTACCGGCTGGATTATTTTGGCGATGATCTGGAAGAAATTCGCGAGCTTGATCCCGTTTCCCAGCGATCAGGCGCCACCGTAGCGTCGATCACACTGACCGCCGCGCCTAAAATCGCGTCTGCTGGTCCGACCGCTTCGCTACTCGATTATCTCGTGCCAACCACTCAGGTCGTTTGCATCGAACCAAAATCACTGGAGGAGCTATTCGATACGTTAGCCCCCGATACCGATTGGCTGGACGAGCCGAGTCCACCCCCGGCGCAAGCTGATGACTCGTTGGCCCTACGGACCTCACTTTTTCTGACCAAGCTCCCCCACGCCTGCGCGCACCTTTTCGGACTCAGTGATCTTGATTTAGCGAGCCAGCTTTTTGACCAAGCCACGCAGGAAGAAACCTGGAATACCGAATCATTAGTTCACCATCGATCCTATCCGGAAGAACGTCTCTTGGCGTCGACTCGCTTGCAAGTAGAGGAAGATGGCCGCCGGCAATTTCTCGAACAATTATCCGCGTGGCAAAGCAGTGGCTTTCAAATTGATTTCGTCCTCTCCAAAGAAGGCGAAGAACAGCGCGTGCGCGAGTTGCTCGAGGAACACGCTTCCCTGAAATCGATGAAACCGCGCTACTTGCGCGGGGCATTAAATGAAGGTTTCAGAATTACTTTCCGCCCAGATAAGATAACCCCCACAGAAAAATCGCAAGGGGTGGCGCCCCCAACCGATCATTCACTCGGCAAAATCACCGGCCCCCGGGGAATAGTCGTGGTGAGCGAGACCGAAATTTTCGGCCGACGCCGTCAGCGCCGCAGTGCGCCCCAACGCGTCATCGCGGGGCAATCGGCCGTGGACCAATTACTGGATTTCTCCGAATTGGTGGAAGGCGACTTTGTGGTTCACCTGCAACATGGCATCGCCCTTTACCGCGGGCTAACCAAACTTGATACCCGTGACGGCACGCGCGAAGTTATCTCCTTGGAGTTTGATGACAAAATAACGCTGCATGTCCCCCTCCAAGAATCGCATCTCATCAGCCGTTACGTCGGTCTAACCAAGAGCAAACCCCAGCTGGGCCGCATTGGCTCTGGTCGCTGGGAAAAAGCGCGCCAGGCGGCGGAGCATGCCACACTCGACCTCGCCGCAGAATTGTTGCGAATCCAAGCGCAACGGGAAGCGCAACCCGGCCACGCCTTCGCCGAGGATAACGGGTGGCAAAAAGAATTCGAAGCCGCCTTCCCCTTCACCGAAACCCGCGATCAAGCCAAGGCGATCGTCGCCATGAAAGCTGACATGGAGCAAACACGACCGATGGACCGTTTGGTTTGCGGCGACGTCGGCTTTGGTAAAACAGAAGTAGCGATTCGGGGCGCCTTCAAAGCCGTGATGGGCGGGCGGCAAGTCGCCGTAATGGTACCGACTACCGTGCTAGCGCAGCAGCATCTAAACACCTTTCGCGAACGCATGGCCGGTTATCCCGTGGCCGTGGAAATGATCAGTCGTTTCCGCACACGCCAAGAACAAGTGGGCATTCTGGCGGCGCTCGCTGAAGGGAAAATTGATATTTTAATCGGCACGCATCGCCTGGTACAAAATGACGTTAAATTTAAAGATCTCGGGTTGGTAATCATCGACGAAGAGCAGCGGTTTGGGGTGAAACACAAAGAAGTATTCAAACGCTGGCGGGCGCATGTGGACATGCTCTCGATGAGCGCGACGCCAATTCCGCGAACCCTGTATCTTGCGCTGACCGGCGCACGCGACTTGAGCACGATTGAGACGGCGCCGTCTAATCGACTGCCCATTCAAACGATCGTAAAGAGCTACGATGAAAAACTCGTGGTCGAAGCAATCCAGCACGAGACCAGACGCGGCGGTCAGGTCTTCTACCTGCACAATCGCGTCATGAGTATTGACCTCGTCGCAGCCCGCCTGCGCGCGCTGCTGCCCGACCTAAGCATCGGCGTCGGTCATGGGAAAATGGGGGCGGCAGGCTTGGAGCGCGTCATGACAGATTTTGTCGCAGGCCGGTATCAAGTCCTCGTCTGCACGACGATTATTGAATCCGGTCTTGATATTCCAAATTGCAATACGCTCATCATCGAAGGCGCCGATCGCTTTGGCCTCTCCCAGCTTTACCAGCTTCGCGGTCGGGTCGGTCGGTTTAAGCATCAAGCCTATGCGTATTTGCTGCTGCACCGCCACGCGCGCCTGCTCGATATTGCGCGGCAGCGACTCAGCGCGATTCGCCAGCACAACCAACTCGGGGCTGGTTTCCGCATTGCGATGCGCGATCTCGAACTACGCGGCGCGGGTAATTTACTCGGAGCTGAACAAAGCGGGCACATCGTCGGCATCGGTTTTGAGCTATATTGCCAACTTCTCCGGCAAAGTGTCGCCCGACTGAAAGGTGAAAAACAAGCCGCGCTGGTCCGTGCGAGTGTCAAATTAGATTTCGTTTTCGTAGGCGAAAGCGCCGAGACCGCCCGGGCCACCGCCACCGACACATTTAGTGCACTAAAACAAGCGGAACGCAGCCAAGGCGAAGTTGATAAAATCCAGGCACGTTTACCTGCTAGCTATATCAGTGAATCACGCCTCCGCATCGACTTTTACCGCCGGCTAGCCCTCGTGGAGAGCCCTAAACAGGTGAAGGAAATCGAGGCGGAATTGCGCGACCGGTTTGGAAAATTCGAGGAACCGGTTCGAGCTTTGCTGCTCGTAACAGAAATTAGGTCCCGCGCGGAACAAAAGGGCATTTTATCCGTCGAAACTGAAGGCAACCGCCTCAAATGTCTCCGCCACTCCGGCCGACACGATGATTATATCCAATTGAGTAACCGCTTTCCCCGCTTGACCGCACCCACCCCCCTTGCAAGGTTGAAAGAAGTCATTATTTTCCTGCAAAATCTCCCTGTTCCATGAGTCTCCGCTGCCTTAGTTTAACCTCGTTCGCCCTCTTCACTGCCGCGCTCGGCTTGTTCGCTCATGCTCAACCCGACCGCCAGAAAGACAATCTTAACGCCCGCTATGCCAATGGAATAGCAGCGATTGCCGAAGATCGAATTATCACCATTGATGATATTCGTCGGGAGGTAGGACCGCTCATTCCAGAAATTCAACGCCAGAGTCGTTCCGAAAAAGAGTTCAATGAAAAAATTGAAGCCCTCCAAGAAGATGTGATCCAAAATTTGATCGATCGCGTTTTGATTGTGAAAGATTTTTACAAAGACGAGAAACGCCATGTGCCCGACAGCTACATCGATAACCAAGTAGCTGAAACGATTATCAATCAGTTCGACGGTGATCGCAGCAAATTCCTCGCCTACCTCCGCTCCCGCGGAATTTCGCAAAAAGACTACCGCAAGGAACAGGAAGAAGACATGATTTACGGCTACATGCGCCAACAGCAGGCCAAATCCGCCAGCACGGTTAGCCCAGTAAAAATCGAAGCCTACTATAAAGAAAACAAGGATCGCTTCATTCAAGAAGACAGCGTTCATCTCCGCCTCATCCAGATTACCCGCTCGGCCGATGATACCGATGCTACCCTTCGAGTGAAAGGGAGCGACATCGTAAGCCAAATCAAGGCTGGCGCTGATTTTAGCGATCTCGCGCGTAAATACAGCCAGGACTCGCGCAAAGGTAAAGGCGGCGACTGGGGTTGGCAACGTCGGGCCGACCTGCGCAAAGAATTTAGTGATGTGATCTTCACTTTGGAAAAGGGCCAGCACAGCGAGGCCCTCATCATGCCTGAGGGTGCCTTCATTCTTTTTGCTGAAGATCGCAAACACGCTGGGGCACTCAGCCTGGATGAAGTTCGTCCTGAGATTGAAAAAGCTCTCGTGCAACAAGGCTCCCGCCGCGCGACTGAGCGCTGGTTAGAAAAGTTGCGACGCAACGCCTACGTTAAGCACTTCTAGTTTTAATCGCTCGCGGGCCAGCGGGTGATCACCCCGGCCCACGATGAGTAAAGAAAGTTATCCGCCACTCAGGCTAAAAGACCTGGCGGTCCAGGATCGTCCTCAAGAACGATTAGAGAAGCTCGGTCCATCCGTGCTCAGCGACACGGAACTCTTGGCCATGCTCCTGCGTAGCGGCACCAAGGGCCATAATGTACTCATCATTGCCCAGCGCTTGATGACTGAAGCGGGCTCACTGGCCCAGCTGGTGCAATGGAGTGATGCCGACTTTCGGCGACAAATCGGCATCGGCCGAGTCAAAGCATGGCAACTCGTGACCGTGATGGAAATTGCTCGTCGCGTGCTAAGCCAAGAAGCTGCGCTGACGCCAATCTTCAACCGCGCCGATCTCGTGCTCGCACACTTTCGGTCGCAAATTATTGGCCTGAACGTCGAGAAATTCTGGGTCCTTTGCCTGAACCGCAAGAATCGCTTGATCAAACAAGTCGAAGTAACTTCGGGTACCGCCACGAGTAGCCTAGCCCACCCGCGCGAGGTCTTCAGGGAAGCAATCCGCCAGGGCGCCACCGCCGTACTGTGCGTCCACAATCACCCCAGTGGCGATCCTGCACCGAGCGCGGCGGACATCCAAGTCACGCGACAACTCCGTGAAGCCGCTCAAGCGATCGATATCAGCCTGCTCGATCATGTTATCGTCGGCCAAGCCACTACGGATCCCCTTGGCCGAGGCTATTATAGCTTCCGCGAAGTCGGTCTCCTTTAATATCTTACCATTGATAGTATCAAAAAAATTCCCTCCAAAGCGCGAACGCTGGAGGGAAATTTGACCTCAAACTGAGGTTTATTTTGGTGGTGGAGGCCGGATTCGAACCAGCGAACTGCAGTGCAGAATTGATTTACAGTCAACGCCCTTTAGCCACTTGGATACTCCACCAAACCAAAACGAGCGGTCAAGGTATGGGGGCGTTACGGGCTTTGCCAAGCGGTTTTTTGGCTATTTGAAGGCACCCTAAAAACATCCCGCTAGCGCCCCCAACGCTCCCATGTTGCCGCGACCTCTCACCCGACCACCCCGCTTGCCAATTAACCAATCTTAGCGAGGATCTGTCTATGGGGGAAACTATCCAGCAAGCTTACGAGGCGATGCGCGCCCACCCGTTCATTAACGGTTTGTTCCCTCACTTATTAACCGTCGCCGGCTTCCTGCTCGCCTTCTTCGCTATCGCGCGGCTGATGAGCGAGCGCAAACAACCGGGCAACACTTTCGCTTGGCTGCTGGCAATTGCCTTCATTCCTTATCTTGGCGTGCCGCTCTTTCTCATGCTGGGTGGTCGCAAAGTGCGCAAATTAGCCATCCGCAAAGCGCGCTTGGCACCGTCTCTCCCCAACCACCCCGCTACAACCGCGGCAAACACCTTCGCCGCAAAAGTTCTCATGCTCAACGGCGCAGCCCCTCCGGTGGGAGGGAATCGCGTGCACTTTCTTCCTTCAGGTGAAAAATACTTTGCCGAACTCGAGCGGGGTATTCGTGAGGCGAAACATACCATTCACCTCATGACATTCATTCTGGGGCGCGACGCTGTCGGGCGGCGCATTATCAAATTGCTCGCAGAGCGAGCGCGGGAGGGGGTCAAAGTTCGCCTACTTCTCGACTCGCTCGGCTGCTTCATGACGAGTGGCCGATTCTGCGACCCGCTCCGCGCCGCGGGGGGTGAGGTTGTCACGTTCATGCCGGTTATTCCTCTCTCTACGCGCGGTTCCGCTAATCTCCGCAATCACCGAAAAATTGCGATTTTTGATCACCGAGTAGGTGCGCTGGGGGGACGTAATCTTGCAGCTGAATACATGGGGCCCACGCCGCTTAAACGACGCTGGCGTGACTTTGGCGCCGTCATCGAGGGCCCCGCGGTTCAATTGCTAAATGAAATCTTTCTCGCTGATTGGGCATTTGCGAGTGGCCAGCCGATCGAGCGCCTGCAGCAAGAATTACCGACTACCCATTTCACGCCTACAGGGGAGAGTGAAATTCAAATCGTAGCCAGCGGGCCAGATGTAGCTGGGGACCCTCTTTACGAGGGAATACTCTCTCTCGTCCAACAAGCAGAGCGGAGCATCTGGATCGTCACTCCTTATTTTATTCCCGATGAAGTGCTCTTCCGTTCACTTCAAGTCCAAGCCCGCGCCGGCATCGATGTGCGACTGGTCGTGCCCGCTCGCTCTAACCACCCCATCACCGATCTTGCCCGCCGACATTATCTGCGTGAACTCCACGCCGCTGGCGTAAAAATATCGCTCTACCAACCCGGCATGTGTCACGCAAAAATTCTTCTCGTCGACGAAGAAACCGGACTCTTCGGCTCAGCTAATATGGATCTACGCAGTCTGTTTGTTAATTTTGAAATTGGGGCGATTACCTACTCTCCGACTGAGGCCGCCGCGCTCGCTCATGAAATACAAGGAATTTTAGCCGCCTCTAAACCCATGCCCGAGCCACACCAGGAGCGCCGCCTGATGCCGAAAATCGGTGAGGAGATCGCCCGACTACTAGCGCCGCTTCTCTAAACGGCGCGGGCCGCGATAAAAGCTTTAATCGCGGCTTCGTCCGCCGGCAGTCGGTGTTTCACGACTAGGCGCAACTTCAGATCTTCCAGCGCCGCATGCGTCGGCTCTTGTTTGATTGCCGCACCAATCGCCGCTGGAAATTTTGCAGGATGGGCCGTCGCCAAAATAATACTTAACCGATCAGGATGCAGATCCTGAAAAGCGCAGGCGGTATGCGGATCGATGATGTATCCGTAAGTCTCATAGACCCGCCGGAGATTACTGGTGATATCCGCGTCAGTCGCCCGTGAAGTGCTCAGGGTCGAATGATCAAAATGAGCGAACTGATACGTGCCCGTCGTCTGCAAGGTGTGCATTACCTGCCGTACCTGCGTTGTGTCACCCCCGAGCTGATAATAAAGAAAGCGCTCAAAATTCGACGCCACCTGAATATCCATCGACGGGGCCAGACTCGGCTGCACCGTCCCGATCCGGTATTCGCCAGTGGTGAAAAGACGATGGAGAATATCATTTTGATTGGTCGCCAATTTGAAACCCAAGATTGGCACCCCCATTTCTGCCAGTAACCAACCCGCAAAAATATTACCAAAATTACCGGTCGGGACCACGAACTCGACCCGCCGGCGGTCCGTTACCGATAATTGCAGCCACGCGTAGAGATAATAAACGCATTGCGCCAGCACGCGCACCAGATTGATCGAATTAACCGCGGATAGCCGATGGCGTTGACTAAAGGTATGATCATTAAAAATTGATTTTATAATTCTCTGCGCATCATCAAAACTGCCGTCGATGGCCAGCGCATGAATATTATCGGCTCCCGTGCAAGTCATCTGCCGTTCCTGCAACGGCGAGATTCTTCCCTCAGGGTAGAGCATGAACACTGCGGAACGAGGCTTACCTAAAAGTCCATGAATCGCCGCCGCCCCAGTATCACCCGAGGTGGCGCCTAAGACATTAATACTCCGCCCGCTTAATCCGCCCTGATACTCATAAAGATTGCCGAGCAATTGCAGGGCAAAATCTTTGAAAGCGAGTGTAGGACCGTGGAAAAGCTCCAGCACAGACGTACGGACATCGAGCGACTGCAACGGGGCAATTTGTGGATGCGTAAAGTGCGCGTAAGATCGATGTACAATGCGATTGAGTACTTCATCGGGAATATCCGTGGCAAAAATCGCAAGAAACTCCGTGCAAAGATCCGCGTAACTTAAATTCCCCCAGCCCCCTAAGCGTGGAGCAATATCGGGTAAGTGTTCGGGCAAAAACAACCCACCGTCTGGCGCGAGCCCCACCGCGAGCGCTTGCGTAAAACTATGCGGTTCGGTCTGACCGCGGGTGCTGATAAATTTCATGCGGCGGTTAATTATTCCCTGCGGTCAAATGCCTCGTTAACCGTTGCACGAAATTGTCGCCATCGCGTCGGGCTTATTTCCCTAAGGCAAACGCATCGTGGGCAGCCCGCTGCGCTTCCTCGGCCCGAGCGCGATCCACCGCCACCGTAATTTTGATCTCAGAGGTCGCGATTAGCTGAATATTAATACCGGCGTTGCCCAGCGCTGTAAAAAGAGTGGCGGCCACACCCGCGTGCGTGCGCATGCCCACACCGACAACCGAAAGCTTAGCGATATTGTCAAAAGCCTTTAACTCGCCGCCCCCAATCTGGGCGAGAATTGCCGGTAAAACTTTGACCGCATTAGCGGCATCATCCCGTTGCACGGTGAAGGTTAAATCAACGCTGCCCGTGTGCCCGACGGTCTGCACAATCATATCCACATTAATGCTAGCATTGGCCAACGCATTAAAAATGGTGGCAGCAGTCGCGGGTTTATCCGGCAAACTGCTGATGACAACTTTGGCCTGATCTTTATCGAGAGCGACTCCGCGCACGACGACTTTTTCCATGTAGGCGACTTCTTCTTTCACGATAGTTCCTGGGTTGTGGTTAAAGCTACTGCGGACTTCGAAAACGACCCCGTATTGTTTAGCAAATTCTACGGAGCGCGATTGCATAACTTTTGAGCCGAGACTCGCGAGTTCGAGCATTTCGTCGTAACTGATCTCATCAATTTTTTTGGCGTTTTTTACGATGCGTGGATCAGCTGTATAGACGCCATCTACATCGGTGTAGATTTCGCATTTATCCGCCTGACAAGCCGCGGCCAGCGCAATGGCGGTAAGATCTGAGCCCCCCCGCCCGAGCGTGGTAATTTGCCCCTCTTCATTGATCCCCTGAAAACCTGCCACGATAACCACCTTGCCGTCCTGCAGGTCTTTAAGAATCGGCTGGGGGTTAATTTTCTTAATCTTGGCTTTGGTGAAGACTTGATCCGTAAAAATACCAGCCTGAGCACCCGTATAGGAAACGGCAGGTATTGAGAGGGCATGAAGTGCCATGGCCGTAAGCGCGATTGTCTCTTGTTCACCAATGGCGAGCAGCATGTCCATTTCCCGAGTATCCGGGTGATCATTGATCGCTTTGGCGCGTGCAATTAACTCGTTCGTAACCCCGGAGCGGGCGGAGACGACAATCACCAGCCGATGGCCTTCCGCACGCGTTTTTTGGATGCGCTGGGCCACATTTTTGATGCGATCGACGTCACCCACTGAGGTGCCGCCATATTTCTGCACGATAAGAGCCATGGTTACAAACAGGTTAAATGGCCTTGCGAGGCACCAGTTGGCAAGGAGGGAGTGCGGGCCTTACGTCATAACCAGCGACTCCCGAGCCGAGGAAAATTAAACTAAGGCTTCCGGATCCACTTATTCTCCGTGCCACTGAGTAAGCGCTTAATATTTTCGTGATGCCGCAAAATAACAAAACCCGCGATGAGGGAAACAATAACCCTGCTCGCCAAATGATGGGGGAGCAGCCAACTCGCGGTGATCGCCGCTGTTGCCGCCAAAATGGAAGCGAGCGAGACATAGCGGAAAAGATAAAGGACCACCACCCAGGTAGCCGCCGCAATCGCACAGGCTACCGGCGTTAAGACCAAGAGACCACCAGCCGCCGTCGCGACCCCTTTGCCACCACGAAAGCCGGTAAAAATCGAAAAAGAATGTCCCACGACTGCCGCAACGACGCCGATGAGCGCGAGGGTCGCCGCAGCGGGCGCGGCCACTAGCGGCAGCAACGGCCAGGCGGTAGCGAAGGCCCCCTTAGCCACGTCCAGAGCAAGCACCGTGTTGCCCGCTTTAGCCCCCAGGGTTCGTTTAACATTGGTGGCACCAGGATTGCCACTGCCTACCTTGAAAATATCGACTCCATGCGCCCGTGCTACCCAGTAGCCAAAAGGCAAAGAGCCGAGGAGATAGCCGACAACCGCAGAGCTAATAAACCAAGCATTCATCATCAAAGATTGACCACGACAGCCTGCTTAATCGCCCGATGGTTGGTCAATTCCTTAAGCGCGGCTACCGAGGGCTGGCTATCCAAATTCAACACGCAGAGCGCCGTGCCTCCGGCATTATTGCGGCTTAATGACATAGCCGCGATGTTCACTTGATCGCGACCTAAAAGCATGCCGACCATGCCGATAATCCCAGGCTCGTCATGATTTTCGTAAATCAGCAAAGCTCCTGTCGGGGCGGCCTCAACCTCACGACCATTCAGAGACACCAGTCGCGGACTGTTTGCTTTGCCCAATAATGTGCCCATCGCTGAAAAAATTTGCCCATCAGCCGTGATTGCTTCGACCTGCATCAGTTCAGTGTAATCAGTCTCCACGTTCGATTTGGTAATATCTACCTGCACCCCCAAGCGCTGCATGATGAGCGGCGCATTAATGTAATTAAGTCCATCACTGCTAATACGACTGAGAAAGCCCCGCTGAATCGAACGTGTCACCGGATTCGCATCCAATTCCACAATCTTTCCCCAGTAAGTAATGCGCAGACGCTCTACCCGATTATTCGCTAGCTGCTGCACCAATGTACCAAGTTTGGCGCCGAGCTCTAAATAGGGTCCGATCAGCTTGAGCGTAGTCGCATCCAAGGATGGCATATTCACGGCGTTACTGATTACGCCTCCGTTGAGCACATCAGCGATCTGCTCCGCAATTTCAATACCGACGGCATCCTGCGCTTCTGCGGTGGAGGCCCCGAGATGCGGGGTGAGCGTGACGCTCGGCAATTGCCGCAATTCACTGTTCGCCGCCAGTGGCTCCTCTTCATAGACATCGAGCCCGGCGGCCGCCACTTGACCTGATTTCAAACCTGCAATCAGGGCCGCTTCTTTAATAATGCCGCCCCGGGCGCAGTTGAAAAGCCGCACCCCTTTTTTGCACTTAGCCAGCGCCGCCTCATCGATCATGTATTTAGTCTGCTCGGTCAGCGGCATGTGCACGGTAATGTAATCCGCCTGCGCAAGTAATTCATCTAACGTAACGGCCTCGATCTGCATCGCTTTGGCCCGACTTGGCGCGAGGTAAGGATCAAAAGCCACAACGCGCATCCCGAAGGCTTGTGCCCGCTTGGCGACCTCGGTCCCGATGCGGCCGAGGCCAACTACGCCTAGGGTTTTTTTAAATAGCTCAATGCCTGATAAATTCTTCCGATCCCACTGCCCTGCCTTCATCGACGCGGCTGCCTGGGGCACGGGGCGGGCGCCACAAAGAATATGCGTAAACGTCAATTCAGCCGTCGCGATCGTATTACCCAAAGGTGTGTTCATCACAATCACCCCGTGCTCGGTCGCCGCCTCCACATCGACATTGTCCACGCCGACGCCCGCGCGGCCCACCACCTTAAGCAACGGAGCCGCCGCAAATACCTCAGCGGTAATTTTCGTCTCAGAGCGCACCGCAATGGCCTGCACATCACGCACGAGCTCCACTATTTTAGCGGGCGACGAACCATAAGCCTCGATTACTTCGAAGCCCGGTTGTTGCCGCAAAAAAGCGACGCCTTTGGGGGAAATTTTGTCGGCGACGAGGATTTTCATGCAGAGGCCAAGAAGCAGGGAGCGCGCCGAAAAGGCAACCTTGCAGGATTAATTCTGCAGCGACCGAATCAATTTTATGACTCAGGCTGATCCGCGCCAAGGTGCCACGACCCAAATGTTAAAAAATTGCCCTTAGACGCCCCCCTCGCCTCTCGCAGGCTTAAGCACTCAGAGCTGGGTAATCCGTGTAGCCCTCAGCCTGGCCACCATAAAATGTGGCTACATTCGGACTATTAAGGGGTGCCCCAACCTGTAAGCGATGCGGCAAATCAGGATTGGCTATGAAGAGCTGCCCCCAAGCCACGGCATCGGCTTCACCAGCTGCTAACACTTGTTGAGCTGTCTTCACGGTGTACCCTTGATTCGCAATATAGGCCCCGCCAAAAGCGCGCTTGAGCGCTGGCCCGAGCCGCGGCTCATCCAGCGACTCGCGAGCACACAGAAACGCGAGCTTACGTTTACCGAGCTCTGTCGCCAAGTAACTAAATGTCGCCAGCCGATTACTATCCCCCATGCCATGCGCATCGCCGCGTGGCGCGAGATGATAACCAACCCGATCGGCACCCCAGACGCTAATAACCGCATCAGTGACCTCCAACGGTAAGCGCGCCCGATTGGCGATCGAACCACCATACTCATCGGTCCGCACATTAGAACTATCCTGCAAAAATTGATCCAGCAGGTAGCCATTAGCGCCATGAATTTCGACTCCATCAAACCCGGCGCGCAAGGCCTGCTGCGCACCGTGGCGAAAGGCGGCCATAATTGTCGGCAATTCAATTCGTTCCAGCGCGCGGGGCGTGACGAAAGGTTTCGGCGGGCGAATCAAACTCACGTTGCCTCCTGCTGCGATAGCACTTGGGGCAACCGGCAAAGCCCCCTCTAAATAAATGGGATCAGAAATTCGGCCAACATGCCAAAGTTGCAAGATGAGCCGCCCACCGGCGGCACGAACCGCGGTCGTTATTTTCTTCCAGCCGATTACTTGCTCCTCAGACCAAATTCCGGGCGTGTCAGGATACCCCACCCCCATGGGATCCACGGCCGTGGCCTCGGATAAAATCATGCCAGCAGAGGCCCGCTGCACATAATATTTTAGCATGAGCTCAGTCGGCACCCGGCCAGCCCCAGCGCGACAGCGCGTGAGTGGAGCCATAATAATACGGTTCGGTAGCTGCAGAGCACCGAGGCGAAGAGAATCGTGAAGCGAAGGCATGATTAGGGGATATACTTAGGTTGGTCTACTTGGCAAATGCCGTCGTTAAATTTTTAATCAGCTCGCACTTAATCACTCGTTTTTTGCCCCGCTAGCTTTGGGAAAACCCAGCTAGTTCCGTGAGGAACAACCTGACCCCACTGCGGGCGCGGATCGAAAAGTTTTGCGAGCGGCTGCGATGTGAGTAATATCACACCATGAAAATTACGACGCGCATTTCCCTCCTAGCCTGCCTCCTCCTCGCTTTTGGCGCCAGCGCCCCACTCGCACGCGCCGACACTAAAATCGATACCAGCCGGTCCAAAATCCGTGCAATGCGTGACGCTGTACTGGCCGATCTGTACCTGCTGCACCCTGAGGCGAAAACAAAAATCAAAAATGCCGCAGGCTGCGCGGTATTTTCTAATGTCGGCATCAATCTTGCCGTTGCAAGTTTTGCGGGTGGACACGGCATAGTTATCAAGCACGGCACGTTTCAAGACACAGAAACCTTCATGAAAATGGCCTCCGCGGGTCTCGGCTTCGGACTTGGCGTAAAAGATTTTCGCGCAGTGTTTGTTTTTACCGACGCCGAAAAGCTTGCCCAGTTCATCGATCAAGGCTGGGACTTCAGCGGACAAGCCGATGCCGCGGCTAAATCAGATGATAAAGGTGCTGCCCTCGCAGGCGCCCATACGGTAATGCCGGGCGTCGAAGTTTACCAAATAACCAAGAATGGACTTGCGCTCCAAGCCACGCTCCAAGGCACGAAATATTGGAAGGATAAAAATCTAAACTGAGCGTTGGCTCAGATTCCCCGATTAAGTCTCGGGGACGATTCAGGCACTGCATCCATACGGGGTCAGCTTCGCCCGAGCCAACCCAGCGCACGCTCCGGTTGTTTGAAGTTCGGATTTTATTCGGGCGATACTGGTCACCTTACGGATGCGCCGGGGTGCGCGAAAGCCAGCCCGTAAAATGCGCCCCAAAGCCCATGCGCAAAGCCCAGTCCTCAATTGTTTTTGATACCGGCGAGGTACCGCTGGATCCGCCGTGGCCGGCATTCGCTTCGATGTGAATCAAGATAGGACCACTCGTTGGATCCGCTAAGGCCTGGGCGGTCGCGGTGTACTTGTAAGAATGCGCAGGGAACACGCGATCATCATGATCGCCGGTTGTCACCAAAATTGCCGGATATGCCGCTCCTGCTTTGATGGTATGCAACGGCGAATATGCGATCAGGTAGCGAAAACCTTCCGGCGTATCTGAGTTACCATAATCTGAAGCCCAACCGGCGCCGACCGTAAATTTGTGAAAGCGCAGCATATCCATCACGCCCACAGCTGGCACGGCCGCCGCCGCAAGATCGGGCCGTTGATTAACGACGGCCCCCAATAAAAGTCCGCCATTCGAGCGACCATCCAAGACTAATTTATTATGCGCCGTATAGCCCTGCGCCACAAGCCAGTCAGCCGCCCCGATATAGTCATCAAACACGTTCTGCTTTCGTTCTTTCGTGCCAGCTTGATGCCAGGCATCGCCATATTCCCCGCCTCCGCGCAGACAAACATACGCATAAATCCCCCCGCGCTCAATCCACGCCAACGGCGGCACAGCGAAAGCGGGCTTAAAGGAAATATTAAATCCACCATAACCATAGAGCCACGTGGGCGCAGTGCCGGCGCGTTTTAGATTTTTCTTATGCACAAGAAACATTGGGATTTTTGTGCCATCCTTCGAAGGGAAAAAAACTTGATTTACTTCATACTGCGTCGGGTCGAAGCCTATTTTAGTTTCCTGATAAATTTCAGTTTTTCCGGTGCCTAAATCGTGTCGCAACGCGACGCCTGGGGAGAGGAATGAAGAATAGCCGATAAATAATTCCGGATCATTAAATTGACCCGCTAGCGCCGTTACCGAACCCAGGCCAGGCAGTGGAATTTCCCCAGCCGCCGTTCCGGCAAGGGTGAATAATGCCAAACGATTTACCGCATCGTGCATATAGGTCACAATTAAACGACCGGCCGATATTCGGGCGTGCTCGATGGCATCAGCCGACTCTGCCAGGATCGTCACGGGCGCACTGCCATCCAGCGCCAAGGCGATAATCTTCCCCCGCGAAGCTGCTTGGTCAGTACTAAAATAAAAAAGCCCAGCTTGGTTACCCAAAAAATCATAACTGCTCGCAAAATGATCAATGAGCTTCACCACCGGACCTTTAAACTGCGGCTGCTGTGCCGAGATCAGATCAAGATAGTAAATGCTGTTGCCCAACTTCCCGGGTTGGGAAATCGCAATCACGAGGTAGCGGCCATCAGGGGAAACCGTTCCGCCAAAATTCCACGTCGGGTGCTCGGGTAATGCAAAAATGAGCTGGTCGGCCGACTGCGGTAAACCCACGCGATGGTAATAGATCGCGCGATTTTCAAGTTTGCTAAAAACTTTGCTATCTCCGCCGGCCGGCTCGGGGTAACGAGAATAAAAAAAGCCTTGGCTATCATGGGTCCAACTCAGTCCGGTAAATTTTGCCCATTTAATGATGTCAGGTGCATCTAAACCAGACGCGATATCACGCAACCGCAACTCACGCCAATCAGAACCACCACGCGCCAACCCGTAACCCAACCAACGTCCATCCGGCGATGGGGCCGTCAGCGCGAGCGCCGTGGTGCCATCAGCCGAAAGGGTATTAGGATCCAGCAATACCCGCGGTGTTCCGGCCAAGCCGGCCTGGACGAATAAGGGCGACTGATTTTGAAGCCCATTATTTTTAGTAAAAAAATACCACTGCGCTTCTTTAAACGGGAGCCCCGTACGTGGATAGTTCCAGAGTTCAGTGAGGCGTTGCTTAATCACTGCTCGCTCGGGCATTTGAGCCAAAGCGGCATCGGTTAGTGCATTTTGAGCAGCCACCCATTCCTTGGTAGCTGATGAATCGAGCGCCTCCAACCAGCGGTAGGGATCGGCTACGTTTTGCCCGTGGTAAACATCAACGTGTTGTCCCTTTGGGCTTACAGGATATTTTACGGGAGCGGCGATCGACTGAGGGATGAACGAAGCGAACAAAACAAAACAGACGAATTTAAGCATTTCCTCAAAAAAGCCAGAATCGTACCCAGCGCAAGCCTCAGTCCGCAGCACGCAATTCTCCGCGATTGCCTTCATCCACTTACTCGCTTGATGTCCGCCGTAGTGATGCCGCCTCAACTCCGCCCCCGTCTTTCCTCCTACTGCTTAGCCTTGCTGCTCAGTGTAGCGGCACTGAGCGCGACGCCGGACAAGTGGCGCGACGCCATTGATGCTCTCACGGCCAACGATTTCGCCCACCCCCCGCCTCAGGGAGCCGTCGTCTTTATTGGGAGCTCCTCAATTCGTTACTGGACCACCCTCGCCCAAGATTTTCCCAACATAATCTCGATTAATCGCGGCTTCGGCGGTTCTGAATTATACGATAGCGTTTTCTATGCCGACCGTCTGGTCCTCCCTCATCATCCCCGACTCGTGGTCCTGTATGCAGGCGAAAATGATTTAAATGCCGGTCAATCACCGAGCACCGTCGTCAGCCATTTTCTCGCCTTTGCTAAGAAGATTCATGACAGCCAGCCGCAGGCTAAAATCATTTTTCTCGCGATCAAGGAAAGTCCTGTTCGCGCTAAAATTCGCACCCAAGTCCTACTCACTAATCAACTGATTGCCGCGGAATGTGCGCGCGATCACCGGTGCCAGTTTGTTGATGTCGCGACGCCATTACTTGATAACCAAGGGCAACCCCGCCCCGAACTATTTCGTCCCGACCGATTACACCTGCTCCCGACGGGTTACGCGGTGTGGACCAAAACGCTCGCTCCTTACCTCCAGCCATGATCGCTGCTGCTGAACGACTCCGCCGCCAAGTTGCTTTTATTATCGAAGTTGACCGCCTCAAGGAAGTCTTTCGGCAAACGATTGTTATTCAGAGCCGCCGGGCTGAAAACAGCGCCGAACATTCCTGGCACTTCGCCCTCATGGTTATCGTGCTTGCTGAGCACTCTAATCATCAACCGCTTGATGTACTCCGCATCCTTAAAATGGTGCTGATTCATGATCTCGTAGAAATTGATGCCGGCGACACCTTCGCCTACGACGTCAAGAACATGGCCGACCAGCATGCCCGCGAAGCCATCGCCGCGACCCGTATTTTTGGACTACTACCGGCTGATCAAACTGCTGAGTTCCGGGCCTTATGGGATGAATTTGAAGAGCAACAAACCCCCGAAGCCCGCTTTGCTGCTGCCTGCGATCGCTTTCACCCCATGCTGCTCAACTGCCAAACAGAGGGCCATGCCTGGCAAAAACACGGTATTACCCAGGACCGAGTCCTCGCCCGCAATGCGCACGTAGCCGAAGGTTCCACGGAGCTGTGGGCCTACGCCGTAAAAATGATCGATGAAGCTGTCGCGCAGGGACACCTGGCACCCGCCCCTAAAAAATAATTTCCCGCAGTGCAGGCCCGACCAGCGGAGCAGAATTGCCAACGAGCTTCTCAGCTCAAGTCCCGAAAGCTGCCAAACTCCGCGTCGAAGAGTTGCCGATAGGTGCGAACTACCATGCCGTCTGTTTGCCCCGAAAGAAAATCGCAAATCCGGCGAGCTTTGCCGTCCTGCGTCTTCTCTGCCTCAATCAGCCGACTGATATTCGGCGGCAAGATACGAATCACTCGCTCGTTGCGCTCAGCGTAGTTTGACCAAATCGCGTTGTAGAGCGCCATGAGGATGACCCGAGCCTTGTGTTCCAACTGCTCCAGCTGAGGACTTTCAAAAATAATATCATTCGCCATTTTCTTGAAAAAATCCGCTTCACTCCGCGCCGTGGGCTCAATCACCAAGTCAAATTTGTAACGATTAGTTTTTTCTGACATGAAATTATCCCGCACCTTTAGGCGGCACGCCTGGATAAAAGTACCAATTTTTCGCGAAAAAGTATTTTCCAATTTATCCCGTTTGATGGCCTCAATCAGCGTATCAAGATGACGCTGTTCAGCGGCCCCAATGGTCTCTCCGTCAGCCCAGCGCTCGACGCGCTCAACTGTCAGAAATCCCGCCCGGACCCCATCGACAATATCATTCAATGAATAAGCAGCGTCATCCGCCCAATCCATAATCTGACATTCAACGCTCTTAAAATCATTCAACGCCTCTCCCTCCATGAGCGGACCAGGAATTCTCATGCCATCAAAAACCCAATCACGTACGGGCGCCTGCGAATCATAAATAAAATGACTAAGCGGCGGAGTAGCAAATTCGGTGTAGAGCTTTTTGTATTTAAGCACCCCGTCGAGCAGCGCCCGCGTCGGCTGCATACCCTTAACCCCTGATTCATTTTGATAAATCGTCTCACACAGCAGATGCAGCGTCTGCGCGTTACCCTCAAAACCGCCCCGGCGCTTCATTAATTCCTGGAGCGTCCGTTCCCCCGAGTGGCCGAACGGCGGGTGCCCCATGTCGTGCGACAGGCAGCTAGCCTCAACGAGATCGGCATCAATATAAAAATCGTCCGCGAGTGGCCCACCACGGCTCAGTAAAAAAGCGCAAATCGAACGACCAATCTGCGCGACTTCCATCGAATGAGTCAGCCGCGTGCGGTAAAAATCATATTCGCCCGATAGAAAAACCTGCGTCTTCGACTGCAGCTTACGAAAAGCGTGCGCATGAATGATGCGATCACGATCAATTTGGAAGGGACTGCGGTAGTCAGTTTTTCGACTGCTGCCCCATTCCTGTAGGTCAAAGGCGTTGTAGAAACGATTTTGCGGCATGATTCGCTTGGACAGAAGCAGGAGAATTCACAGGATGCCAGCATTATGCCACGTCTGTTTATTTGCATCCTTACGATTATCAGCCTGCTGAATCCACTCCGCGCCCAAAGCTTGGCGCGCCCTGCACCGACACTAATCACAGCCTCAGATTTATTTAATATTAAGCAGATCGAGAGTCCCGCCCTCTCCCCCGATGGTCGCTGGGTTGCTTATATCGTGCGCTCGATCGAGCCCCTCCCTGAGTCCAAGGACGATGGAGCCTACCGTACGCAACTATGGCTGGCAGCCGTCGATGGGACCAGCCAGCCACGTCCATTAACCTTTGGCTCGGCTACTCATGCCCAGCTCACCTGGTCGCCCCAAGGCAACCAACTGGCATTTGTTCGCAGCGTCGAAAAAGAAAAACCGCAAATTTATCTCCTCTCGCTCGCCGGTGGTGAAGCGCAGCCTTTAACCAAGATTCCAACCGGTGCGGGCAATCCTCAATGGTCTCCGGATGGTACCCGTATTTTATTCACGAGCACGTTAAGCTATGCGCAATTACGTGCCGCACGCGAAAAAGCCGGCCTAGCGAGCGCCCCGGCCTGGAGCAATGAAAAGCCCGCTCGTGCGCCCAACGATACAGCCAACTGGGCGCTTAAAGCGTCTTCTTCCCATAAATCCTCTCCGAGCAACGCTGCCCCAAGTACAATCGGGGAAAAAGCAACGCCCCTTCCTCTCGCCCAACCCGATGGGTCCCCCAGCGAAACCCGTGAGTGGCTTGCCCAAAATGAAGCCGAAGCTAATCCGCGCGTTACCGATCGACTCAATTTTCTGGCGGAAGGCGATCTGGCAACCGAACCCAACTTCAACCAATTTTATGTCATCGCCGCTCAAGCGGGCGCCGAACCGACCACGATCTCCACTGGCTTTGCCAATCTCTCGCGGGCCGCATGGCTGGCGGATGGCAAATATTTAGTGTGTACTGGCCGCAGTAATTTAACCGAACACCCCGATCGCTCACGGCTGACCAACCTGTACCGCGTCGAACTGGCGACAGGTTTGATCGAGAAACTGCAAGGTGAACTCGGCTGTAATTACGGCACACCGACCGTCTCACCGAATGGTCAATGGATTGCCTTCACCGTCACCACCGATGGAGAATTTGGCTTTGAGCAACCCATGGTGGCCGTAATCCCCAGCGGCGGCGGTCGAGCAAGAATCCTCACCGCGCAATTAGACCGGCCCGCAAATAATCTCCAATGGGCCAAGGATAGCTCCATGATTTATTTTACCGCTGCAAGTCATGGTCACATCCCGTTGCACCACGTTACGATTTTATCGGGCGCAATAAAAACCCTAACCACTCAAGCGGAATGGGGCATCAATGATTTCTCGGTCAGTCCTAACGGTCTCGTCCAAATCATCACGCATCCAGGCAACCCCTGGGAAATGTACACCAGCGCCTTGGATGGACAAAATGTCCGACCACTCACCACGCATAATAGCAGTTGGCTGCAGCACCGCAAACTGAGCACCTACGAACCTCATCGTTTTATTAACCAAGCAGGTCTCGCGATTGATTATTGGACCATCAAGCCAACTGATTTTAATCCTCAAAAAAAATATCCTCTCTTAGTCGAAATTCACGGTGGTCCCTCCGCGATGTGGGGCCCGGGCGAAGCTTCTACTTGGCATGAAATGCAATTTTTTGCTGCCCGCGGGTATAGTATTGTTTTTAGTAATCCGCGCGGCTCCGGCGGCTCGGGCCGCGATTTTCAGCGCGCTAATTTTCGTGACTGGGGCGCAGGGCCTGCCGCGGATGTTCTCACCGCCGCTAATTTTGCCGCACAAGACCCTTCGGTTGATCGCACACGCCAAGTCGTCACCGGGGGATCGTACGGCGGCTATCTCACAGCCTGGATTGTAGGCCACGATCATCGCTTCAAAGCCGCCATCGCAGCGCGGGGCGTCTACGATCTTGTGACGTTTTTTGGTGAAGGAAATGCTTGGTCTCTCTTACCCCAATACTTTGGCGGTTATCCATGGGAAAAAGACGTTCGGCAAATTCTCGAGCGTGAATCCCCCCAAACTTATGTGGAAAACATTAAGACGCCCCTACTCATCAAGCATGCGGATACTGATTTTCGGACGGGAGTTATTCAGAGCCAGATGTTTTACAAAAGTTTGAAACAAATGGGCCGTCCCGTTGAATACGTACGCTACCCTCGCGCCACCCATGAACTCAGCCGGAGCGGTGAGCCCAAACAACGATTAGACCGCTTAGTACGTTTCGAAGAATTTTTCCGCCGCTACATTGGCGAAAACTGATTACGCACCGCTAACCTGACCAACAGGCTATCGCACCTGCAATCGCATCAACCTCCCTGTGCCACACACCCTCTTTCCTACTCCCTTTGGTCCATGCGGCATTGCTTGGAACGAGATTGGTCTAACCGGATTGCAACTCCCTGAGCCCGAACTGGCGCAAGTTGAGCGAAAACTTGCACAACGCACCCATACGCAGCCAGCAGGAGTTACCCTCCCCGCGCAGATCTCTCAGCTGATCGAAAAAATCCAACAACATCTTTATGGTCGCCTCACTGATTTTTCATCAACCCCCCTCGATTGGAGCCGCGTGACTGATTTTCAGCAAGCCGTCTACCTACAGACCCAGCGAATTAAACCAGGCTACAAGACCAGCTACGGTGAGATCGCTAAATTAATGGCGCTGGGAAACTCCTCCGCCCGCGCCGTTGGCGTAGCCCTTGCAACCAATCCTTGGCCGCTCATTGTTCCATGCCATCGAGTGGTCTCCGCTGGAGACAAAATGACGGGGTTTTCTGGCACGGGTGGCATCCGCACAAAAACCCGTCTCCTTGCGCTCGAAGGAGCTGAATTACTGTCCGAGTAATATTTTTCGGCAGCACAATTTTTTTTTTACAAAAGATACCGGCATGCCGACGAAATTTTATTTTAAACCTGCCGCTGCGCTCGCCCATCTCCGCGAACGCGACCCCCTTTTAGCCGCTCTGATCAAACGAATTGGTCCGTTCACCTTAGAACTAACCCCACTAACGAGTTTATTTGAGGCCATCCTACGATCTATTGTCTACCAGCAGCTCCACGGCAAAGCAGCCGCAACGATTCATGCGCGTGTCATGGTGGTGCTCGCTCCCTACGGTGGCGCCACTCCTTCGGCGCTGGCAAAAACCCCAGATTCTGCACTGCGCAGCGCTGGACTTTCCCGAAATAAATTACGAGCGATCCGTGACCTAGCTGCTAAATGTCACGCCGGTACTGTCCCTAGCCTGCCGCTCGCCCACACACTGACCGATGATGAACTCGTGGCCCGCCTGACGACCATCCATGGAGTCGGTCCATGGACCGTACATATGTTGCTCATATTCTACCTAGGAAGGCCTGACGTGCTGCCGACCGGTGATTTCGCCATTCGCCTCGGCTTTCAAAAGTTATACCGTAAACGCCAGACCCCTTCACCAGCGACCATCATCAAGCAAGCGCGTCTCTGGCAGCCGTATCGCTCAGTGGCGAGCTGGTATCTCTGGCGTTCACTCGACGCGCCATAAACCACCCTGTCACGGAGTGTAATTTCCCGCCGCCGCTGAGCTTATAGGTGGTTGCGCGCGCCCTTCGGGGTTGTTTCCGCGGAATCAAGGACCATGCTGAGCATCCATCAACTCTCCTCTTTTTATGTCCGCCAAAATGCGCGCCATCGTTAAGCCCACGGCCGGTCCCGGCCTCATCATGACTGAAGTTCCCGTGCCCACGCTCGGCCTGAATGATGTGCTAATCAAAATTAAGAAAACCTCTATCTGTGGAACCGATATTCATATCAATAAGTGGGACGCGTGGGCGCAGCGGACTATCAAGCCGCCCCTCGTGATTGGCCATGAATACGTCGGCACCGTCGTCGATGTCGGCGCAGGCGTCACAGGATTCACGCTAGGCCAACTCGTCACCGGCGAAGGCCATATTGTTTGCGGTCACTGCCGGAACTGTCTCGCGGGGCGCCGGCATCTCTGCCCCAACACCGTGGGAGTGGGCGTTAATCGGGACGGCGCCTTTGCTGATTATGTTTCGATACCAGCTAGCAATGTTTGGCGAGTACCCGCCGGCCTGTCTCTAGATGCCGTCTCCTGCTTTGATCCTCTCGGCAATGCCGTCCACACCGCCTTATCCTTTGATCTAATTGGTGAAGATGTGCTCATCACCGGGGCCGGCCCGATTGGTTGCATGGCGATCGCTGTCGCGAAACACGCGGGAGCCCGCAAAGTAGTTATTACCGATATCAATGAGGGCCGACTTGAGCTTGCCCGTAAATTTGCCCCAACCCGGGCAATTAATACCGCCACCGAGGATTTAACGGAAGTCTGGCATCACGAACTTGGCATGACTGAGGGTTTTGATGTGGGCCTCGAAATGTCCGGTAGTTCGGTCGCCTTAAACCAAATGATCGACAACATGATCATGGGAGGCCGCATTGCGCTCCTCGGGGTGCATGCCGCAGAAGCGAAGGTAGACTGGAATAAAATAGTTTTCAAAATGCTTCACCTCAAAGGAATTTACGGTCGTGAGATGTTTGAAACATGGTACAAAATGACCGCGCTTGTGCAGGGTGGTCTCGATATCACCCCAGTGATCACGCACCACTTTCCTGTGGCTGAATTTCAGACTGCGTTCACGCTCATGGGAGCAGGCCAGAGCGGGAAAATCATTCTTAATTGGGAATAATCAACCACCGCCTGCCACGAGCGTATGTCACTGACACGCTCCACGCTAAATTTAATTTATGAATCCTGCTTATTCCGCCCACCTCAAAGCAACTCTCAGCGAAATTGAGATAGCGGGCTTGTATAAACGCGAGCGCGTGATCACGACCACGCAAGCGACCCACATCGGCATTACGGGTGGAGCCCAAGCCTTAAACCTTTGTGCGAATAATTATCTCGGTCTGGCCGATCACCCTGAACTGATTGCCGCCGCGCACGCCGCCCTCGATCGCTGGGGATACGGCTTAGCCTCGGTCCGTTTCATTTGTGGCACTCAGCAAATCCACCGCGAACTCGAGCAGGCGATATCGCGGTACCTCGGCACCGAAGATACCATTCTTTACTCCTCCTGTTTTGATGCCAATGCGGGGTTGTTCGAGACCCTGCTGGGACCAGCCGACACCATTATTTCTGATGAATTAAACCACGCCTCTATTATCGACGGTATTCGCCTCTCCAAAGCGCAACGCGCTCGCTATCAAAATAATAATTTAGCTGACCTCGAAGCTCAACTTCAAGCCGCGGCTGCCGCGAACTCGCGCTTCACTTTGATTGCAACTGACGGCGTTTTTTCCATGGATGGCACAATCGCAAACTTGCCGGGCATTTGTGATCTGGCTGACCGTTATGGCGCTAGTGTCATGGTTGATGATAGTCACGCCGTTGGTTTTATAGGTAAAACTGGACGCGGCACGGCGGAGCATTGCGGCGTAACGGGACGCGTGGACCTTTTTACCGGGACGCTGGGAAAAGCGCTCGGTGGCGCCAGTGGTGGGTACACCAGCGGGCGTCAAGAAATGATCGACCTACTCCGACAGCGCTCTCGCCCCTATCTTTTCTCCAACACGCTCGCCCCCAGCATCGCCGCCGCTTCGCTCAAATGCCTAGAACTGCTCAGCAGCTCCACCCACTTACGCGATGAACTTGAGAAGAATACGGCCTTCTTTCGCGCCGGCTTAACCCAAATCGGCCTGACCATTCGCCCAGGCATGCACCCCATTGTGCCAGTCATGCTCGGCGATGCAGCGCTCGCACAAAAAGTGGCGGCGCGACTCCTTGAGAAAGGTGTCTATGTGGTAGGATTTTTCTATCCCGTCGTCCCCCACGGCACCGCCCGCATTCGCACTCAAGTATCCGCTGCGCACACGCGCGCTGATCTGGCTTTTGCCATTGAGAAATTTAAAGAAGTGAAACAGGAATTTTCCCTTTAATGCCCACCGCTACCCAACTCAAAAAACTCAAGTCCGCAGCGAAAGCTGCCGCCGGTCTTGCGTACGCGCCCTATTCTAAATTTCACGTCGGCGCTGCTGTGCTCACAAACTCCGGGAAAATTTATGCAGGCTGCAATGTCGAAAATGCTTCCTACGGACTCACTAACTGCGCCGAACGGACCGCTATCTTCAGCGCCATTGCGGCCGGCGAAAATAAAATTTCCTGCGTGGTAGTTTATACCCCCACCAAAACCGCCACCGCACCTTGCGGCGCTTGTCGGCAAGTGATTAATGAGTTTGGACCAACCGCCCAAATCATTTCCTGCTGTGCGGGCCGAGAGCAGATTGCAGTTTCACTTGAAGCCTTACTGCCCGGGGCTTTTGGCCCAGCTGATTTAGCCTAATAGGAGCAGGCGGATCCCTTGAAAGCCCCCCCCATTCGCTCAATTTCATCTGGCGCGATAGCCTAGCCGGCGAAGCAATGAGTCGGGCGACAGACTCACTGCCCCGACAGATAATCACGAACCGCCGCGCGTAACTGGTCCCGCGGAACCTCGTGCTCGGTGCGATCAACCATTGCCCGAATCTTGACCACCCCTTTAGCGATTTCATCGCCACCGTAAATCAGCGCGAGCTTAGCCCCGCACTCGGCGGCGACTTTAAACTGCTTACCGAAAGCCAATTCTTTAAAAGGATATTCCACCCGAAAACCAGCAGCGCGGAGCGCCTGAATATCTGCTAAAGCCACTCTCCGCTCGGCCTCACCGCCGATAATCACATAAATCTCTGGGGCGTTAATAAATTGCGGCGCTAGCCCACGCTGCTCGAGCAATAAGCCCGTCGTAACATCACCAATGGCAAAGCCCACGGCAGGCAGATCCGCGTAGCCCAATTTTTTAACCAAATTATTATAACGACCGCCACCCGCAAGTGCACGCAGATCACCACGCCGATCAAATGCTTCAAAAACAAAACCTGTATAGTAGGCCAAACCACGTACCACGGATAGATCCACGGAAATAAAATCCGCCAAACCCATATCCGCGAGACCAGTTAAGACCTTCCGCCAATCAGCCAAACGCACTCCGAGTTTCTCAGAATTAAATTCGGCCAGCGCCGCTTCAAGCCCAGCGAGGCTTTTGATTTTCAGGAAGGCTAGCACCTTGGCTTTAGTTTCCTCGGCTAGAATTCCGTGCACCTCGACGTAACCCTTGAACGCATCATCACCCATTTTCTCAAAGCGATCAATGGCTGTCAGCAAACCCTGCGCTTGGGGATCAGTAAAACCGAGGGCCTCCAGATAAAAAAACCAAAGATCGCGATCGCTTAAGCGGATAATAAAATCTTCAGCAGTTAGTCCGAAGCCTGCGAGACATTGAATCAACAGCGCCATCAACTCGATCTCCGCTTCTGGACCAGCCTCGCCAAAAATATCTGCGTTAAATTGATTAAAGGCCCGTAAACGCCCCTTCTGCGCGCGCTCGTAGCGATAAAATTCTGCCAAACTAAACCATTTAATAGGTCTTTTGAGCGCCCCCGCCCGAGCACCGACCATGCGACAAACCGTCGGGGTCATCTCTGGTCGCAGGGCAACCTCCCGTCCACCTTTGTCCGTAAAGCTAAATAACTGCCCTTCAATCTCATCGCCAGACTTGGTGGTAAAGAGTTCCAGTGGCTCAAGCACGGGCGCATCATACTCTTGAAAACCCGAAGCGCGCGCCGCCGTGCGCCACGTAGCAAAAATATGCTGACGACGAGAAAACTCTTCCGGATAAAAATCCCGGAAGCCCGGAAGGGATTGAAAACCAGCCATGCCGCTTAACTTAAAGCGGACTTAGACCGAGGCCGCTGGCGGCGGATTATTTTTCAATTTCTCCAAGCTCAGTTGCTTAATCTTCTGCTTGAGAATCTTACCTGACTTAAATTTTACGACAGCACGCTCCGGAATAATGACTTCAGTCTCGGGCTTATTGGGATTGCGCCCGACGCGGGCCTTGCGGACCTGAACTTCGAGGACACCAAAATTACGCAGCTCGACATTGCGGCCGGCGGCGAGGGCATCCATCACGATATCAAGGGTCATCTGCACCGTGTCTTGAATTTGTTTCTGGGGGAAACCAGTCTTCTCGTAGATTTCCAGGACGATTTCGCGTTTTGTGAGGTTAGTCGACATAGTTACGTTGGGTTAAAAAATTTAAGCCTCGTGCGTTACAGGCACAAACAATTCACTCCCTAGTGCTTGCGTCAATCGCAAAGCTATATTAAAGCTAAATGTCACCGATGCCCGATCCTAAGGCAGTTAATACGATGTTCGCCCGCATTGCCGGTCGCTACGACGTTGCGAACCACTTACTCAGTGGCGGAATTGATTATTGGTGGCGTCAACGATTGGTCCGAGCTGTTTACGATAGTCGCGCTGCCTCCGTTTTAGACTTAGCCACGGGCAGTGGCGATGTCATCTTCGCCTTAGCCGACGGACTTCCCCCTGGAGTAACACTGCTAGGCATGGACTTCTGCCAACCCATGCTCGATGAGGCTGTTAAGAAACGTGACGGAAATCACCGCTGGAGCCAGATTGAGTTTCGCCCAGGCGACGGCATGGCCTTACCCCTGCCCGATGCCGCCTTTGAGGCCATCACGATTTCGTTCGGCCTCCGCAATATGGCAAATCGAGCAAAAGCTCTACAGGAAATGCGTCGCGTGCTCAAACCTGACGGGCGCCTCTTCATACTAGAATTCTCCCAACCGATTACCTGGTTTAGACCGTTTTACTACACGTACCTCAAGTACTTGCTCCCAATCGTTGCGGGAATCATTACCGGCGACCGCTCAGCTTACGAATATCTTTGCGGCTCTATTGAACAGTACCCCGATCGCATCGCCATGTCAGAGGAAATTCGCCAAGCTGGTTTTAATTCGGTCAGCGCCCTGCCCCTCAGTTTTGGTATCGTGGCGCTCCACGAAGCACGCGTTTAATCTCCCCGCGAATTAGTTGAAGGACTTGCCGCAACCGCAGGTGCTCTGCGCATTAGGGTTTTTTAGCTCAAAGCCTTTGCCATGAAGCCCATCATCAAAATCGATATTAGTACCGTCGAGATAAGCCAAACTGGTAGGGTCGACGAGCAATTGGACGCCTTCGCTTTCAAATAGCTGATCATCGGCTTTCGGTAGATCAAAGGACATTCCATATTCGAATCCTGAACACCCCCCACTCTCAACAAATACGCGGAGCTTCTTCTGTAAGTCACCCTGAGCGGTGAACATTGACTGCACTTGACGGGCGGCCCGTGGCGTGAGGGTAAGCATGAATAAAAAGTAAGACTAAGACCGACTCTGTCAACCGAGGCTGCGACGGAAAGAGGTTGCTGTAGCAGGAATCATGCAAATACCGCGCTGTTTTCTTGCCACCCTTAAAAGTCGCCGTTTCCGTAGAGCGTGCCCTCGCCTTCCCTTCAGCACATTTTTAGCGAACTCCACTACGAGCTAATCCAAAAGCTCGCGGAAGGGGGCATGGGGCTAGTCTACGAAGCCGTGCAAAAAGGCTCGGGGAATTTTCGTAAAACCGTCGCAATCAAACTGATTCGAGAGGAGTACTCCACCATCCCGGAGTTTCAAAAAAACTTCATTGGCGAAGCTAGGCTCGTGGCCGACTTAATCCATACGAACATCGTCCAAACTTATCACCTCGGCCAAGTTAACGGTCAGTACTATATGACCATGGAATATGTCCGGGGCATAAATTTAGAACAATTTATCAATCGGCATCATGAATTAAAACGTCCGGTGCCGCTCGATCTCGCCGTCTTCATCGCCTCGCGCGTCTGCCGTGGTTTGAGTTACGCGCACGGAAAAAAAGACCGCCAAGGCCGTCCGCTAGAGATCGTGCACCGCGATGTTAATCCGAAAAATGTAATGCTTGCGATGGAGGGTGACGTCAAGCTGACCGACTTCGGAATCGCGAAGGCACTCGACCTCATGTACAATGAGGAAGGCAAAATTATTCCGGGCAAAGATGAATATCTATCCCCGGAGGGCGCCAGCTTCGCCGTCACCGATAGTCGCGCCGATCTGTTCTCCCTCGGCGTGGTCATGAGTGAAATCATTCTAGGACAAAATATTTTTCGAGGAGCCGAACGTCTCCAATCTCGGCGTAATATTTTAACCCTGCCGGTACCTGACTTTACTACCCTCCGCGCTGACCTCGATGCTAAACTCGCGGGCATTATGCAGAAGACGCTTCAGCGTAATCGAGAGCAACGTTACCAAAGCGCCGTGGCGCTGCTGACCGATCTGGAACTCTACCTCTACAGCGACCGTTATGGCCCCACGAACGAAAAGCTTGCGGTGTACCTGGCCGAGATTTTTCCCGTTGCGCAATTTGGCCCTACGCCCGCTGTTCCGCGTTCATTTCGTCCGGCCACCCGTGCTAGCCAGCCTTAGGCCCTTGTCGCATGAGTGGTCCCGGACTCCAACAAGGCTTTCAGCAGCGGCAGACGCAGCAGCTTATGCTGGCGCCGCAAATGCAGCAGTCTTTAAAAATACTGCAGGTCGCTGCGCTAGACCTCCGCGCGACCATTCAAGAAGAGTTACAGTCCAACCCTGCCCTAGAAGAACAGCCGATGGGCGACGTTAGTCTCGAGAAATCAGCGACCAGCGGCGATGAAATGGCTACACCGAATGATGATCCGCGGGAAGAAATGGATTTCTCTAAGGATTTCCAGGTTTTAGAAAAACTGGGTCAGGACTGGAAAGACCACCTGACTGATACCGGCGGCGTGCGCCCAAGTAGCGGAGAAGAAGATGAACGGCGGCAACATTTCTTTGACTCATTAACCACCGAAACCTCCCTGCCTCAGCATCTGATGCAGCAAGCCGAATTCACTGACCTCCCCGCTGCCTATCGGGAGGCGCTGCGCTTTCTCATCGGCAGTCTGGACGACCGCGGTTACTTGACCGCATCTCTACCGGACCTCGCGCTGCTTTCAAATTTGTCACTGGAAGCCATGCAGGCCGCCGCCCAGCGGTTAAAAACTTTCGACCCAGCCGGCATCGGCGCGGAAAGTTTAGCCGACTGCCTCCTGATTCAACTGGGACAAAAGGGTCGCGCCAAGTCTGTAGCTGCCCGCATCATCCGCGACTATCTCGAATTACTCATGCGCCGGCGCATCCCCGAGTTGGCTCGCAAGACTGGTCTGTCTCTTGAGATTATCCAAACTGCTATCGAAGAAATCAGCACACTGGATCCCGCCCCCGGTCGCCGTTTTGCGGCAGATAGCAATCGCGTGGTGATTGCTGATGTCACGGTGGAAAAAGACGGAGCCGATTGGAAAATTATTCTTAATCAAGATTACATCCCCCGCCTCCGCCTCAGCAATACCTACAAAGCTCTCATCGCCCAGGGTCATTTAAATAAGGCCGAAAGTGACTACCTCCGCGAAAAACTCCGTTCAGGAAAATTTATCATCAACGCGATTGAGCAACGCCAGCGCACAATTGAGCGCATCACCCGCGAGATCATTAAACACCAAGGTGAATTTTTCGATGTGGGTGTAGCTAAATTAAAACCGCTTACGATGACGCAAGTAGCTGACTTAATTGGCGTGCACGAAACCACCGTCAGTCGAGCTTTGGCGAATAAATATATCCAGACTCCTCACGGAATTTTTCCGATTAAATATTTTTTCACCTCTGGCTATCAATCTGCGGCCGGCGAAGCGGTAGCCAATACGAGCGTGAAGGAAATTATTGCCGACACGATCGCCAGCGAAGATCCCGGCCACCCCCTCAGCGACCAAGAAATTGTCGGCCTCCTGCAGGCTAAGGGGCTCAAGCTCGCGCGGCGGACCGTGGCAAAATATCGTGAAGGCTTGGGCCTTTTGCCCAGCAACCTCCGCCGACGTTACGATTGAGGCGAGCGCCGCCCGAGGATAGCGCGCAACTTAGCCGCCCGCGGCCGCAACCAACTGGTCATGCACTTTAGCTGCCTCTCTGACCGTTTTGACTAAATCAGCCAACGAGACCGGTTTCAGCAAATAGCGATAGAGGGCCGCTTCATTCACGCTGCGCAATAGCATTTCTGGCTTCATGTAGCCCGTCACCAGGACCCGTTGCATGTGTGGGTACTCCTCACGGGCATCGACCAGAAAACTCAGGCCATTCCCCCCTGGCATCAAGTGATCACAGACGGCTACCTTGAACGACTTTTTGTGCAAAATAAAATTTGCCTCCCGCGCACTCGTGGCCATCGCCACCTCAAAAAAAGGGGAAAGCGCCTCGGCATACAGAGCGAGCAGCGATTGCTCATCGTCGATGAGCAAAATGGCCCCTAAGTTACTCGATGCTGCCGGGCTCGGTGTGTTCATGCAGGTGATTACTGAATGGCCATGCTAGGTTGGCAAACTCAAAGCACGTCATGCGCCGCTCTCTCTGGTTTTGGTTTGCCTGCAGTCAGGTCGCCGCTTTCGTAGCTGCACTGGTATGGACTTTTCCGATCTACACGCTGTCGCTCGCGCTGGCACCTTCGCACAATTGCCGCCCGAGTCACTGACGACTGATCTGCTCAGCCAAGAAAATGCCTCGGGCAATACGCCTCTGCATATTGCAGCTAAATATGGCACCCTCACGCAGCTGCCACCCGCCGCCTTGAGTGCGATTCAGCTCCTACGGAAGAATAATGCCGGCTATACCCCCCTGCATCTGGCCGCGCGCCATGGCTTCCTAGCACAAATCCCACCCGCTATCCTTAGCCGCGAAAATCTTTTAAACCGCTCCAACAGCGGATACACCCCGTTGCATCTAGCGGCTACGAATGGCACCCTCAGCCAACTGCCCGATGAATTGCTTTCGCTCGAGGTCGTGCTTACCGCCACCGATTCAGGAAATACCCTCATGCATGAAGCGGCCGAAGCAGGCAGCCTTGATCGTTTTCCAACCCAATTTATCAACCAATCCAGTCTCACTTCTGCCAATATGGGTGGCGAGACGGTGCTCCATGTCGCTGCTTTCAATGGTCATCTCGATCAAATACCGGCTCAATTTTTAACAGCTGAAGCGCTCCTCCTTAAAACCATCAATCAGGATACTTGCCTCCATGCTGCGGCGATCGCCGGTCGGCTTGACCAAATCCCGCCCGCGGTCCTTACCCCCGAGCATTTAGCCATTCCGAGTAAATCAGGCCATACCCCCCTTCATGCAGCCGCTGAATCTGGCGCGATCAGTCAACTCCCAGCGGAATCGCTGACCCTAGCCGGTCTTAGCATCCGCAATGATTTCGGCGATACGCCATTGCACGCCGCCGCGATCGAAGGGCATCTGCTGAGCATTCCGCGTGCATTACTCAACGCGCAAACCCTCACCATCCGCAATTATAATGGCAGGACCCCCCGTGATGCTGCTATCAGCCGCGGTTACATCCACCAATTACCAGAGGAATTGAGACCTCAAGCGCTGAGTGCTTGGCAAAAGCTCCTCCGCCGCTTTTCTTAAATGGACGCAGCTTACCTGCATAATTTAAATCATACCTGATCCCTCATTTTTATCTAATATTTTCCGCATGAATACATCCATAACCGCCATCACTGCCCGCGAGATTCTTGATTCGCGCGGCAATCCTACCATTGAAGTCGACGTTAAGCTCGCTTCCGGCCACACCGGCCGCGCCGCCGTACCCTCCGGCGCCTCCACCGGCGAACACGAGGCCCTCGAGCTGCGCGATGGGGATAAAAATCGCTATCTCGGGAAAGGCGTCCTCAAGGCTGTCGCCAACGTTAAAAATAAACTAGCGCCCGCCCTCACCGGAATGGATGCGACCGATCAAATTGGGGTAGACCGCGCGATGCTCGCCCTCGATGGGACCCCCACAAAGGCTAAACTGGGCGCGAATGCTATTCTCGGCGTATCTATGGCCACTGCGCACGCCGCCGCTGCGGCTTGTGGATTGCCACTCTATAAATATCTCGGCGGACCTAATGCCAAAGTCCTCCCCGTACCGATGATGAATATCATGAACGGGGGCGCTCACTCCGATGCGCCCATCGATTTTCAAGAATTTATGATCATGCCGACGGGCGCTAAATCTTTTCGCGAAGCTTTGCGCATGGGTGCAGAAGTTTTCCACGCCCTCAAGAAGACCTTGAAAGATAAAGGTCTGGCGACCGCAGTAGGTGATGAAGGCGGCTTTGCCCCTAAGCTCGCTTCCACCGAAGCCGCCCTGGATGCGATCGCCGTTGCGGTAAAAGCTGCCGGCTATAAATTAGGTAAAGATATCAACCTCGCCCTCGACGTCGCCGCCTCAGAATTTTACAGCAAAGAGAAAAATCGCTACGTATTTAAAAAATCAGATGGGCGCTCGCTCACCGGCGATCAAATGGTCGCATTCTACGCTGCGCTGGTCGCAAAATACCCGATCGTCTCCATCGAAGACGGCTGTGCGGAAGGCGATTGGACCACGTGGAAAAAACTGACCGATGCGATCGGCTCGAGCACGCAACTGGTCGGTGATGATCTTTTTGTCACCAACACCGCGTTTCTCAAAAAAGGCATTGAAACCGGCACGGCCAATTCGATTTTGGTTAAAGTAAATCAAATCGGCTCTCTGACCGAAACCTTTGATGCAGTTGAAATGGCCAAAGAGGCCGGCTACACCGCAGTTATCTCCCATCGTTCCGGGGAGACGGAAGATGTGACCATTGCTGATATCGCCGTCGCTACCAACGCAGGCCAAATCAAAACAGGGTCACTCTGCCGGACTGATCGCGTAGCAAAATATAATCAATTGCTCCGGATTGAAGAAGAGCTGGGCGCCAGTGCAATTTACGGCGGGAAAATGTAAGTTGCCCCAACTCATGGCTTGGTCTCCGTCTGCGAGACCAAGCCCCATTTCTACAAGCGACCAGGTGCAACCCGCAGCTCAGGATTCGTAAAACCGCCGCACCTTTGAATTCAGGCTCTACAAGCATTCGATTCCAAGCGTGGTCCTTGCAGATTCTAGCTATTCTGGCTGTAGCCTTGCCCCACAATCTAGGGGCACAGGTGCCAGCCTCGGAAAGACCCGTGATCAAGGTATTTCTTCTCGCGGGACAATCGAACATGGCCGGTGCTGATGCTGTCATCATTAGCCCACCCGGATTTCAATCGACCACCGCAGATCACGCGACCCGCTTAACCACCGCCCCGCTCCCCGCGGGCGATCAATCATCGATTTATCTGCCTTGGGGAGAAATCCGGGAGCAGCCGTCAAAAAACCAATGGGTACACGGTCCCGAAGTCGGTTTCTCCCGAGCCCTGTACGCCGCCGGTTGGCGCGATATCGCCATCGTCAAGGTGTACGCAAACTTCAATCGAAACGAGCCTACATGGCCCTGGGGTAAAGGCGGTCCACTGTTTGAGCCCTGGATGCAATTTATCGATACCCGTCTCGAGGAACTCCGGATGCAAGGCTACCGCATTCGGATCTGCGGATTTCTTTGGCATCAAGGAATCGACGATGCGATTCATGGACCACTCGCCGGTCATTACGCTGATAACCTTCGAGACTTAATCAGTCTATTGCGCCACCGCTACGCCACGCCAACGACCCCCTTCGTGCTAGCCCGCAGCGTAAATTCATCAATCGCCCGCGCGATCACTGGCGACGGCGAAAATTCACCGATGGCCACGGTACGGCGCGCTCAAATTACAATCGGTGAGTCAGTGCCGGCCGCAGCTTGGATCAACGTTGATGATCTTCCCAACGTGAATACGCATCATTTTAGCGCGGCAAATCAGTTAATTATCGGGGAGCGTTTTGGCGCAGCGTTCTTGAAATTGTGCCAACCGAAAACTCCCTGATTTAGGCCAAGTTACATCAATTAAATTAACCGGCAGTCGTTCAGCCCCGCCAAGCCGATCTGCTCTTGCTCGGCTTCATCCACTCCGGCAAGATATCTCTGTGAATCCAAATCTCGGCCGCTCCGTTGCTCTTATTTTAGCATTCAACCTTGGTACCAGCCTCTGGGCCACCGGCGAAAACATTTCCGCTGGCACCTCGAACACCAAGCTAACAGCGCCCCTCCCGCCCGAGCCGACTGTCGAGTTACCCACCATTCAGGTAACGAAGCATCGAGTTCATGAGATTGATGTTACGCTCACGAAGCTCGACAAACTGATCGCCCGCGAAAAGAAAAAGGTAAAATCAACTGAGCTCGATAAGGCTCTCAATAATCCTAAACTTGCTCGATCCGCTGCTATTTTTGGCGGAAATTCGGCCGAGCATCTTTCAGCGGTGGCCGCCAGTCGCGTCAGCTTACTCGAAACCGAACGCGCGGTCCTCGAGGCGATGAAACGTCCCGCTACCCTTCAAGGCCTAGCTATGCTCGAAGCGGAACTCGAACAATTGCGGACTACCCGCCGCAATTTAGACAACGCCACGCGCTGACCACGAGCACGCTGGAATATTATTCAACGCGGAGAATATAGCCGCGCAGGTACTCGCTTTCAGGCATGGTGACCAGCACCGGATGATCAGCCGGTTGATGAGACCACTCAATAACATGCACGCGTCGTTTGGCATCTGCGGCTGCTTCCGCCAAGACCTCGCGCAGTTGGGCATCCTGCATATGATGCGAGCAACTGTAAGTGGCCAATAGCCCACCGGGGGCTAAAGCCTTGAGCGCCCGCAGATTAATTTCTTTATAACCGCGCAGCGCCCCATCGAGAGCAGATTTTGATTTCGCGAAGGGTGGCGGGTCTAAAACAATTAAATCCCAGACCGGCTTGGCTTCACGTTGAGCAGTAAACCAATCAAAAACATTCGCGGCCACAAATTCAGCGGCTAGCCCGTTGCGCTCGGCATTTTTCTTTGCCTGCCCTACGGCATCAAATGCGCTATCTAATCCGCAAACGTACGCGGCCCCCGCCTTGGCGCAATGCAGCGCGAACGAACCTTGATTGCAGAAAGCATCTAGTACTCGCTTTCCCGCAGCATATTTTGCGACGGCCGCATGTTGCAGACGCTGATCGAGATAAAAGCCCGTTTTTTGCCCACCCTGGAGGTCCAGCCAATAATCAAGCCCATCAATTTTAACCCAGCGGGGCTCCCAGATTGCGCCTGAACGGGTGTGCACCTCCAGCGGCAAGCCTTCCAGTTTGCGAATATTTGCATCATTGCGGAAAATAATCTCCGCCGGTTGCACCAACTCAGTCAATAATTCGCCTAGCAAAGACGTGCAATTATCCAGCGCTAAGGTCTGCACTTGGACGACCAGCGTATCCCCAAATTGATCAACGACGACTCCGGGCAAATCATCTGATTCTGACCAGACCAGCCGTTTGAAATCACCGAGACCCTCCCGGCGAGCAATGGCGCGTTCGAGTGCGGTCCGCAGATAAGCGGCATCCAAGGTGACCCGGTCTCGGCTCAAGCGCCGCCAGACAATCTGCGACTTGCTATTATAAATTCCGGTGCCGATAAAGCGGCCCGTGCGATCCCGACATTCTACCACGGCGCCATCGTGAGCAGCTGGTAGTAGCTCGATGCATTCGTTGGCAAATACCCACGGATGACCTGTCAGGACACGAGAATTGGCATTGGGCTTTAACTTAATGGAAGGAATCACTGCGCTAGCATTACGGCTTTGCTCGCATGCAGAAGCATAAAAGCAAAAAAAAGGCGCCCGACTTTCGTCGGACGCCTTGAAGTTCTATGCAGTGGTGCGCCGAGGCGACCGCTGGATGCCGTTTATTCCTTCTTCGAAGCCTCGTCGAAGATATCGCCGAGGTTGGTCATATCGGAAGCACCTGTGGTCTTGGCGAACTGGTCGTAGGTCGCCGTCTCTTGGGCGAGCTGTTCGGCCGAGTAGTTCGCAGCCTTGATGCTGAGCCCGATCCGGCGCTGCTCGCGATCGATTTTGATGACCCGAGCTTGTACTTCCTGACCAGGCTTGAGCACATCCTTAACCTTATCGATACGCTCTTCTTGAATTTGGCTGATGTGCACGAGACCATCGATGCCATCCTTCAATTCAATGAATGCGCCGAAGGTAGTGATCTTGGAGATCACGCCTGGAACCACATCACCGATGCGGAAGAAGCTATCGATATCGGTCCATGGATCGGTCGCGAGCTGCTTCATGCCGAGGCTGATGCGCTGCTGGCTAGGATCGAGATCGAGTACGATTGCATCCACTTCGTCGCCCTTCTTGAGCATTTCGGAAGGATGGTTAATCTTACGGGTCCAGGACATGTCAGAGACATGCACCATACCGTCGATGCCTTCCTCGAGTTCGACGAATGCACCGTAAGTGGTCATATTGCGCACCTTGCCATGGACGCGGGCGCCCACTGGGTAGTTGTGACGCACCATATCCCACGGGTTGGTCTCGAGCTGACGGAGGCCGAGCGAGATTTTCTGCTCTTCCTTCTGGATACCGAGAACCACGGCATCGAGCTCCTGACCGACCTTGAGTAGTTCGGAAGGTTTGCTGATCCGCTTGGTCCAAGACATTTCCGTAATGTGGACGAGGCCTTCCACGCCTGGCTCGAGTTCAATAAAGGCGCCGTATGGCACGAGATTGACTACTTTACCGTGGATCTTTGAGCCCACAGGGAACTTGTGATCGATATTATCCCAAGGATTATTTTTGGTCTGCTTTAGGCCGAGGGAAACGCGCTCTTTCTCGCGATTGATGTCGATGATCATGACCTCAATTTCTTCGCCCTGCTTCAACATCTCAGACGGATGGCCAATACGGCCCCAGCTCATGTCTGTGATGTGCAGCAAGCCATCCATACCGTCGAGATCGATGAACGCACCGAAATCAGTAATATTCTTAACGATACCTTTACGGACTTGGCCGGGTTGCAATTTCTCGAGGAGATCGCGGCGCTTGTTGATGCGCTGCTCTTCGATGAGCTCGCGGCGAGACAACACGATATTCTGGCGCTCGTGATTGATTTTGAGAACCTTGAAATCGTAGGTCTGGCCAACGTATTGATCGAGGTTCTTCGGGGGCTGAATGTCGATGTGCGAAGCTGGCAGGAACGAATCAACGCCGATTGAGACGATGAGACCACCCTTGACCTTAGCTTTAACGCGGCCTGGGACGATCGCGCCCTCTTGGCATTTCTGAAGAATGTTTTCCCAATTCTTTTTCTGTTGGGCCTGTTCGTAGGAGAGAATCGGATTACCGTCCCGATCTTCGAGTTTCTCGAGAATAACCTCGATGCTAGAGCCAATTTGTAATTCGCCGAGATCGGCAAATTCATTGGCAGAGATAACGCCTTCAGCTTTGCCGCCGATATCGACGACTACTTCGTTGGCGCGAATTTCAGTGATAACGCCCGAGACAATGGAGCCTTCCTTCAACTTATCGAAGGAGCTCTGAGCGAGCAGGTCTTGCATTAACGAACTCATGATGACTGTGGTCGGAATGGCGTGCGCTTACTCCAAAGCATTCGCCTTCCGGCGTGGATCCTGACGGATCCTTATTGGTTGAGGGTTAGACTAACTAACAAGCTGGGAGAGTGTTGCGGCGACACCAGCTTGACCTAAGAACACCGCGTAAGAGGGAAAAAGTCCCCTATCCTCTCCCCACCGGCAAGCGAAAACGCTGGCGATTCTCCACCTATTTCAAGCTACCTTTTTCTCTCAAAACTTGTTCTAGGGCAGTAAAATAAAGAATATATAAGCTATGCTGAGGCAGAGCCTGTTCGCTGACTCCGCCAGGAAAATTGCCTTGGAGGTGCTCCCAAACCAAAACGCCCACTCGGGTTGAGGCTGGGTCAGCGGCATCCAGACGAACGCTGAGCGTAGTCTGCCGAGCGTCGCTGGTTGGGTCCCCTGAACGAATCGGGGCGTACGCTTCAATCCGGCCGGTCGCAAAAGATTTTCTTCCAAGCAGCAACCCAACGCGTTTCACCGCAAGCTGTGCAGCCTCGTAAACTATTTTGGGGGTAGCCGCAAAATAGCGTTCCTGCGGCTCAACAGCTACGTATCGATCCTGCATCCGTGTCGCGATGCCACTGCAACCGCCGAGCCCCCCGCTGCCCGCAATCAGAATACATAATAGATATTTTTTAAGCATAGCAATCAGTACTTACCCCACGGCCCCCAGATCGGCGGGCTGTTGTTGTGAAAGACAATGCAAGGTCCCGAGTCCCCAAATCAAATCATAACAATCTAACGGAATAATTTCTCGCCCCTTAAAACAATCCGCTAAAATAGCACATGCCGCCGCATCGCGCCTCGGTTGACGAAATTGCGGCACCAGCACGGCTCCATTGATGATGAGAAAATTCGCATAACTCGCGGGCACGAGTTGCCCGCGAAAGGTTATGGACTGAGGCATGGGGAGCGTGACGATTTTAAATTTCTTACCCGCCGGTGTACGAAAACTTTGCAGCCGGCTGAGATTAGCCTGCAGCACTTTATAATTAGGCGAGCGAGGATTTTGCTCAATGGCGGTTACAAATCCATCAGCCCGATAAAAGCGGGTGATATCATCAATGTGTCCATCGGTATCATCTCCCTCAAGGCCCGACCCGAGCCACAAGACCTGCTTAATTCCCAGATAGTCTTTTAAGTTTTTCTCTAGCTGGGTGCGAGTGCAGTGGGGATTGCGATTCGGATTGAGCAGACATTGTTCCGTCGTGAGCAGCAGTCCCTGCCCGTTGACGTCGATGGAGCCACCCTCCAGCACCAGCGGGTTTCGAAAACGCCGAAGTTTTAATTTCTGAGCGACGCGAGCGGGGATTTTATTATCGAGATCATAAGGCGGATATTTGCCACCCCATGCGTTGTATACCCAATCCGTGACCGCCACTTCGCCCGTCGTGCGGTGGTGAACAAAAATCGGTCCATGATCACGACACCAGGCATCATTGGTGGGATGATCATAAAAGGTTACCCGCGTTAGATCGGCACCAGCCTGCGCGCAGAATTGGCGAGCCCGCGTTTGCAGTACGGCGGCACAATTAATACGTACCGGCTCGTAACGACTAATGACGGCAACCAAATCAGCGAAAGCGCGCGGGATCGGTCTAAATCTTCCTGGCCAAGTCGCCCGATTGTGAGGCCACGAAAGCCACACCGCTGCTTGCAGCTCCCACTCCGCAGGCATCCGGAAACCAAGCGCGCTCGGCGTGTTCTTCGTAGCCATGATCAATCGATAAAACGCTTGGTAATGTCGCCGTAAGCATCAATGCGGCGATCACGCAAAAAAGGCCAATGCGTCCGAGTGGCATCGACCTTTGCGAGATCAATCGGCACGAGCAAAATCTCTTCTCGGTCCGCACTGGCTTTAGCTAAAATTCGCCCACCGGGGCCACTGACAAAGCTCTGACCCCAAAATTCGAGGCCATCTCCGCCGAGCGGTTTTTCCAGACCAATGCGATTAACCGCGGCGACGTAACACCCGTTGGCCACTGCATGCCCACGTTGGCTAATTTCCCAGGCCGAGTATTGGTCAGCGCCATGCGCCTGCTTCTCTGCGGGATGCCAACCAATCGCGGTTGGATAGAAAATAATTTCTGCGCCTTGCATCGCCGTTAGCCGAGCAGCTTCCGGATACCATTGATCCCAGCAAATCAGCACCCCGATCTTGCCGTACTTAGTTTGCCACGCCCGAAAACCAGTATCGCCTGGGGTGAAGTAAAATTTCTCATAAAACAGCGGATCATCGGGAATATGCATCTTCCGGTAACGGCCCAGCAAGCGACCATCCGCATCAATGATTACTGCCGTATTGTGATAAAGACCAGCGGACCGTTTCTCGAAAAGGGACGCAATGATCACGACTTTATGTTTTTTGGCTAAACGCTGAAAAGCGACCGTACTCGGCCCGGGGATTGATTCGGCCAATTTAAAATGAGCGTGCTCTTCACTTTGGCAGAAATACTGCGAGCGGAAAAGCTCTTGCGTGCAAATAATTTGCGCGCCGCCCCGCGCCGCTTGCGCAGTGAGCGCGAGAGTTTTTTTCAGATTAGTGGCCGGGTGGCCGGTACACGCGTGCTGCAGAAGTCCGAGGGTGACTTTCATGCGACCAGCGAAAGCCACTCCGGCTTAATGACAAGAAATCTCTCGGCCGCCCCCCTCCTCCTCCCAGAACTAGTCTTTGACTTGCCCGAGTATTATTATAGAAGAAACTTCATCTGGTCCTGCTATGTGTGCTGAATCTCGCCCTCTTATTGTCGTGGTCGCAGCCGAAGCCGAATTGCTGAAAATTATTGCCGCGCAACTGTCCACCGCGGGCTTCACCAGCCAATGCTTTCAGCGGGGAGATCTCGCAGAGCGCTTCCTCCAACATAATGTAGCTAGCCTGCTACTGCTCGATCTCACCCAAGCTGAGCCCAGTGATAGAGATTTATACCCAGTGCTGATCCTGCAGGGCATCAATACCCCCACGCTTTTTTTAACAGGAAACAGTCTCGCTGGAGAGCGTTTCAAAAAAATTAATCGGGACGCGGCCGACTTCGTGACGAAACCAATCAACTACGCCGATCTCCTCACGCGCATTCACACCATTCTGCGACAAGCCAAAGCGAAAGCTGACCCCCCGATCATTTCGAAGCTCGTGCCCGAGCCTTTCATTTTAATGGAGTCCCAGATTAGCCCTAGTCGGCGCGAGATTATTTTCCCCAACGGAACCACGCATAAAATTGGTCGCAAGGAGATTGGCATTCTTACTTATCTCAACACACACCGCGGTGTCGTCATCACCCGTAAAGAATTATTGCAGGCGGTCTGGGGAATGCACGCTGATCTGCAGAGTCGCTCTCTTGATCAATATATTGTTAAAATTCGTACTAGCTACGCCCAGCAAGGCCTGCCTCTCGACTGTTTTAAGACCGTCCACGGCGTTGGGTATCTCTTTGAACCACCTCACTCTAGTTGAGAGCACTGACTCCAGCAAACCCTCGCTAAATTAAAAGAGTTCCTGTTGGCCAGTGTAGCGCTGTTTGGCTTCAGCTAGACTGGCGCGCATTTCGAGTGACTCCAATAGAGAGAAAAGCTGCGAGGCGGCAGGTTCCCCGGCCGTAAGCGGAGGCAATGGCAACTCAGTCCGCAAGGTGGTCAACTTAAGATTACGGCGCAGCTTATCAGCTTCTTGCGCCACCACTGGACCAAAACGCTCGGGCTTCAACTGCGTGGCCCCAGCAATAATTCCTTCTAAGCTTTTAAATTCGGTAAACCATTTCAGCGCTGTTTTTGGTCCGACCCCGCTAATGCCTGGAATATTATCGGAGGTATCACCGATGAGCGCTAGATATTCAGCGATCGATTCTGGGGGAACACCAAATTTTTCAACTACTCCTGCGCGATCGAGCACACGCCAGCCAAGCTTCGGATTAGCCGTTGGCGGCGGCACCAAGAGCTTGATATGGTCATCAACGCACTGCGCAAAATCCTTATCGGCGCTAACAATCAACACCTCATGCCCCGCGCGAGCGAGCGTGCGCGCCTGCGCGGCGACTAAGTCATCGGATTCGACGCCGTCGAGCTCTACCCCCACTAAGCCCATCGCGCGCGTTAGTTCTTTAATGATGGGAATTTGTTGGGCCAACGGCTCAGGCGTTTCTTTGCGTTGCGCCTTGTACTCAGGATGCAGCGCTAAACGATCTTGCGAGCCTCCCAAGTCGAAAAAAACTAACATTGCATCGGGTTTTTCTTGATCCTGCAGTCGCCACATCGTCTTCACCCAACCATGTAAGGCGCCAGTCGGAAAACCATCCGCGCGGGTCAACTCAGGCATGCCGTAGAATGCCCGGAAAGCCAGATTGAAACCGTCCACCAAAAGCCATTTTGCCATAGGCTGATCGAAACTGAAAGCGGTGACGCGTAAATCTATTTCCCGATAGGCAGTCGTTTAAATCCGGGGAAACTTAAGCCACTTAGCCCCTCGGGCAGAACTCTTCACGACCGTGTCGATAAAAGCCATGCCCTCCACGCCATCATCGATCGTCGGAAAATCTAAATCATTTGGCATTTTTTTGCCCGCAACTTCCGCCCGAATCGCGCGAAAGGCTTCCTGGTAAACATTTGCGAACGCTTCAAGGTACCCTTCCGGATGACCGGCGGGAATACGGGTGAATTTTTTCGCGATGTCTGCGACATAGCCGTTCCCGCGGCGCCACGTTTGCATTGGCTGATCTGGATACTTAACCAGCAGCTCATTCGGATGCTCTTGGTGCCATTCAAGCCCGGCCTTCTCCCCGTAGATGCGAATATTAAGATTATTTTCTTCCCCGACACTGATTTGCGATGCGTGCAAAATGCCTTTCGCGCCACCCTTAAAACGGACTAAAACATTTCCATCATCATCGAGCCGCCGGCCCGGCACGAAAGATGTCAAATCAGCGCAGAGTTCGGAAATTTCCAAACCGGTAATATAGTGCGCGAGATTCTCGGCATGCGTGCCGATATCACCCATGGCCCCAGCGGCTCCGCTGCGTTTAGGATCGGTGCGCCAGGCGGCCTGCTTTTGCCCACTGCCTTCCAAGCGCGTGGCCAACCAACCTTGCGGATACTCCACCACCACTTTGCGAATAGCCCCAAGCTTACCCGTGCGCACCATCTCGCGCGCCTGTTTGACCATCGCATTGCCCGTGTAGTTATGCGTCAGCACAAAAACTTTGCGCGTGCGGCGCACGATCGCCCGCAGTTTGACAGCCTCGGCTAAGTTAAAAGTAACCGGTTTGTCGCAAACAACATTGAAGCCGCTTTCTAAAAATAATTTAGCCGGTGGGAAATGCTGATGATTCGGCGTCACAATCACGACGAAATCTAAACGCTCAGCCGCGGGCTTAGTGGCTTCCGCTTTCGCCATTTCCTGATAGCTGCCGTAGACGCGGGTCGGATCTAAAAAAAGATCTTCGCCGGAGGCCCGCGAGCGCTCGGCGTCGCTCGAAAAAGCACCCGCCACCAGAACAGCCTGGCCGTCTAAAATAGCCGCAATGCGATGAACGGCACCAATAAAAGCGCCGCGCCCACCGCCAATCATCCCAAAACGAAGTTTACGATTCATAAGCTAATAAGTTGGATAAGAGACTAAGCGATTCATCCTCTTCGCACCCCGCGCTGACTGGTGCCAGCGCCGGGGCAAGAATCTTGGCGAATCATTGATTCTTTTTGTCAAAGGCCGCATCAAACGCGATTTGACTGCGGGCAAAATCTAACTTGCGCAGGAAAGCGCAGGATTCGGCGGCGCCGTGCTGGCGATCCATGCGAATATCTTCCCACTCAACCGACAATGGACCCGCGTAGCCGATATCATTAAGCGCAACAATAATTTCTTCAAAATTGATGTCACCGCGACCGATTGAGCGGAAGTCCCAGGCGCGCCGAGCGTCGCCAAAATTAGTGTGGCCCCCGAAAGTGCCGACCGAGCCATCCCCGTGGCCCCACCACACATCTTTCATGTGCGCGTGGAAAATCCGCGAACCAAAGGTCCGAATGAATTTAACATAATCAACGCCTTGGTAGCCCAAATGGGACGGATCATAATTAAAGCCAAAACGCTTATGCCCCTTCACCGCTGCCAGCGCGCGTTCCGCACTCGCCAGATCAAACGCAATCTCTGTGGGATGAACCTCTAGGGCAAAATTAGTATTTTGTTTTTCGAATTCCTCGAGGATCGGGCCAAAACGTTGCGCAAAATCCTGGAAACCTTTTTCCCAATAAGCCTGTGACGTGGGCGGGAAACCATAAATCGAATGCCAGATAGATGATCCCGTGAAGCCGTTAACAATCGCCGGTGATTGATTGGCAGGAGAGCGGCCTGGTTGGGCATTCATGAAGGCCCGCGCCGCCTTGGCGGTCTGCGCTAGCTTCTTCGCTGCCCGCTGGCGTACGCCTTCTGGCTCACCATCACCCCACACATCCGGCGGCAAAATCGCCTTATGCCGCTCATCGATCAAATCACAAACCGCCTGACCAACCAAATGGCTAGAAATAGCATAGCAAGTCAGCCCATGATCGGCGAGCAGTTCCCATTTTTTCCGGAGATAATCCGGCGAACCAGCTTGATCGACTTCGAAGTGGTCACCCCAGCAAGCGAGCTCGACGCCATCATAGCCAAGCTTTTTAGCCAATGGAGCCAGTTGCTCGAGGGGAAGATCGGCCCATTGGCCGGTGAAAAGGGTAATCGGACGTGCCATATTTGAGTTGGGTTGATAGTTGAGGTTTTAAAATAAAATTCCAGAGCCAGATAATGACCGCTCACAGCGCCATTCAAAATTTCAGCTGACGCAGATAGGCCAAACTCGCAGGAACATTTTCCAACGGAGCCGGCGTCTCATCTTCAATAAAATAATAGCCGACCCCTATTTTCTGGGCCGTCCCAATAACAGCGGGCCAGTTAATTTGCCCAGCACCGACCGCTACATTATCCGTGTCAGGCGCGTGCCCCGTAGGCTGACCATAAGGAGCGGCGCGACGAATATCTTTCACATGGAGCGACACCCAGCGGTTAGAATATTTATTCAGCAGCTTCACTGGATCACCGCCACCGTGATAAATCCAAAAAACATCCATTTGATAGCAGACGGTCTCCGGATTCGTCGCGCGAATCAAATCATCGAGCAAGGTCTCTCCCGCCGTCGCCGTGGGGATCAACTCATAACCATGCGGATGATAACCAAATTTAAGACCCGCCGCGCGAAACACTTCGCCTGCGTGATTAAAATCTTTAGCCGCCTGCTGGATTTGCTCTGGAGTAAAGGCACCCTGATGCGGAATCCACGGACAAATAACATAACTCACGCCCAAGGCTTTGGCCGCGCGCACCATCGGCGCTAAATCTTTAGTCAATTCAGCATATTGCACATGTGCACTGGGCATCTTTAAGCCCCGCGCATCGAGCGCGGCACGAACTTGCTCAGCCGTCATATTGGGCGTGACGAGGGCGCCCTCCAGTTCAACGACCCCCCACTTTTTTGCAAAATCTAACGAAGCCGGCAATCCTTTGGTTAATGCGGTGGCCCGCAAACTCCAGAGCTGCAAACCAATGTGGTCATGGAAATCAGCCTGCAGCTGATGATGGGAAATGAGGGCCAACGACATAACAACAAGCAGACGATTTATTTTCATGGGGTAAAAATGAGAGCAACTCACTCAATTTGCGAATTCTCCTCCCAGCGTCGATTCAGAAATGATCCTAGTGCCAGTCTTAACGAGCCGATCCGGCGCACCCTCGGTTTCACACGACCGTTTGGGAACGTTGCGCGAGCACGCTCAGAATCACTTGGTCGCGCGCTTTCTCCAAATCCTCCAGTGATCTTCCCGCTGCGGCTTCTTGCACACCCTGAATGATGGCAGCTTTAAGCTCAGGGGTTAGTTCTGGTTGACCAAGATCAGCCCACATTTTGGCGAAAGGCCCAGAAAGATGATTCATAAAATGAGTGATCCCACCCTGACCACCCCCAAGATGGAAAATTAAATTAGGCCCGAGCGCGCTCCATCGCAAACCCGGCCCGTCACTCACCGCCGCATCCACATCCGCGACACTAACGACTCCTTCAGCGACTAAATGCACCGCTTCCCGCCAGAGGGCCGCTTGGAGCCGATTGGCCACATGACCGGGGATTTCTTTGTTCAACCGAATAGTGCGTTTGCCAAGCCGGGTATAAAATTGCTCGGCTGCGATAATCGTTTGGAGCGAGGTTTTCCGCCCGCCTACAATTTCGACCAATGGAATCAAATGTGGCGGATTAAAGGGATGGCCTAAGACACAACGTTCGGGATGACTACACTCACTCTGAATCACGCTCATCGCCAGACTCGATGAGCTCGACGCTAGGATAACGGTACTCGGCAAAGCTGCATCCATTTCTGAAAACAGTTTGATTTTAAAGTCGGCTCTTTCGGGACCATTCTCCTGCACAAAATCGACGCCGGTTAGCGCTGACGGCAGATCAGCGCGAAAATGCAACCGTCCACGATCCGCGCCTGGCGCCAAACCCAATGTCACGAGCAGCGGCCAGACCCGATCAACATAGCACCGCAAATCACGTTCTGCGTTGGGCGCGGGATCAGTCGCGACCACATCCAAACCGCGTGCCAAGAAAAATGCGGTCCAGCTGGAGCCAATGAGGCCTGTGCCGACTACCGCAACGCGTTGAATAGAATTCGGTGCGGACATCTGCGGCAGGTTAGAAATAAGATGCGGACTGCTAAGTTTATACAGGGGTGGCAGCAGCTAACCGCCATTTCATAGGAGCATACCCCGCGGCCTCAAGTCCGCTGCCAAGCACGCGCCAACGCTTGCCGCAACACCACTGCGTCTGGCCAAGCCGGCGGTAAGCCCGTGATATTGTAGCCGCCCCCACCCGCAGAGTAAGGCCCCATTTCAGGACATGCGTACATTGTTTTGTTTTTATTAGACCGCGCTTTTTTCCATAATTTCATCAGCGCCTCAACAAACACGAGGTAGCTCTTAACCTCAGGCGTAAGGACCCCGCGATGGGTAACCGGCACCTGGGCGTGGTGGCCGTTAAAAGGACGGAAATGGACCTGTTCACTATTTTGCAGCAAAGCGGGATGATCCAGTAGGCGCTCAATATAGTTGCCTGGATGCAAATGTTTGACCGCCGCCAAGTGCGAAAAATCAAAATTCATTTTAATCAATTCGCCCGTCGCGCGGTGATAGCGATCGGCAATCTCGTAGGTTTTCTCGGGCGTCTCGGTGCAGCAATCACGGTGAATTTCCAACGAGAGGACAACGCCCCCGATTTTCTCGGCTGCGCGCACCAACTGCAGCCAGTGGCGCGTCGCCAAGGCGGGCGGAGTATCGTGATTATCCAACTGCACATTAATATGCACCGCACCGCTTTCTTTTTGCGCCCGGATCAATCGGCTAAAATCAGCCGGCTGATCAGTGGAAATAAATCCGAGAATATATTTTAGGCCGTATTTTTCAGCGAGGCGGCGATGCTCGGGTGTAAGGGCCGTAGTCAAGCCGTCAAAGCCCGCGTCGGCGACTGCCTTAATTTTTCTTTCGAGTGACCATTCGCGAGCCAAGGAAGGATGACCAGTGAGTGACCAGAGATTAGCGATATGAGCGATTTTAGACATGGGCGTGGGATAAATTAGTTCGCTTATTTGACTGCTCACCCACCGGGAGTCCAGCCTGCGTAATTATTTTTGGTAAAAAATAATTTTACCCCCTTCCCGCGAAAGTCGACTTGCCAAACCGCTAAACAACTCAATGCATTCACGGCATGCCTCGCATTCCTCTCGAAGACAGTTTCGCCGACGTTATTAGCAAGACCCAGCGTGGCTACAAACTCACCGATGCTGCGCTTGTCGAAAAAGCGCAAATCACCGCCAGTGATCTGGCCGCTCTCAAGGCAGGCGAAATCATTGAGCCCGCCCTCCTCGCGGTAGCGGCGGCACTCGATTTGGGTCGTCACGCTCTACTCGCGCAGGCCCGCCGCGAATGGTACCCAGAACAACCGATCTTCAAGCGGGGGTTCGCGATGTTTAATACCCAATTTGAAGATATGACGGTCAACAGCTACTTAGTTTGGGATAGCAAGACTCGGCTCGCAGCTGCTTTTGACACTGGCGCCAACTGCCAAGCCATGCTCGATACGATCGCGGGTGAAAACTTAACCCTGCGCTATATTTTCTTAACTCACACGCATGTCGATCATGTCGCCGACCTCGACCGCTTAGCCGCCAGCGGGGCGGAAGTGTGGGCCAGTGAACTCGAGCCCAGCGATCGGGCCGGAGCCAAAATCTTCCAAGAAAATGCTCACTTTCATATGGGTGAACTCGCGATCAAGACGCTGTTCACATGGGGCCACTCACCCGGCATGACGACCTTCTTTGTCACTGGTTTATCTTGGCCCCTGGCCATAGTCGGTGACTCGATCTTTGCCAGCTCCATGGGTGGCAGCGCGACTCACTTTGATATGCAGCTCCGGAATAATAAACAAAAAATCATGAAGCTGCAGGCCGATACGGTTCTCGCTTGTGGCCACGGACCGCTGACTACTCTGAAACAAGAAAAACAACACAATCCCTTCTACGCTCACTAATATGTCTCAAAAAATAGCTTTCGTTGGTACTGGTCGGATGGGTGGCAACATGGCACGTCGCCTCAAAGATTGCGGCTATCAAATTACCGCGGTCTATGATGCCCATGCTCCTCTCGCGGAGGCTCTGGCCACCGAAATCGGGGCGCGCGCTTGCCGTTCGCTGGCAGAAGTCACTGCCGCGGCCGAGCTGATCTTCACGGTCGTAACCGATGACGCAGCCCAACTAAAAGTATTTGCCGAAACAGGTGACTCCTTGCTAATCGGCGCCTCAGGAAAAATTTTCGTCAACTGCGCAACCCTGACCCCTAAAGTTCACGTGGAAGTCGAGCGGCGCGCCCAACGCGTCGGCGGCATTACCCTCGAGGGCTGTATGGCCTCCAGTATTCCTCAAGCCCGCAACGGCACGCTCTACCTCATGTGCGCGGGTGATCGCTCGACCTTTGATAAAGTGCGTCCTGTATTGGAAAAATTAAGCACCGCCCTCCGCTATATTGGGCCGACCGGTAGCGCCGCTCAAGTCAAGGCACTGGTTAACATGGTTATGAACATCAATACAGCCGGTCTCGCTGAGGGGCTCGGCTTGGGCCAAGCTCTCGGTCTCGATCTTGATATGCTTCGGGAAGTTTTCAGCCAGACGGGCGCTAACTCGCAAGTGCTCAAAACCGACGGCGAGGACATGCAAAACCGCGCTCACGATTGCTACTTCTCCGCGTCACATGCCGCCAAGGACTCTGGCATCGCCTGCCAACTCGCAGTCGACTGCCAATTAAATCTGCCCGTGGCAAAAGTTACCCAAGCACAATTTGCGCGCCTAACAGATCTTGGCCTCGGTGGCTTAGACAAATCAGGCATCGCCGAGCTCACCTTCCGCGGTCGCCACAGTTAATGACTCGGCCGCTGCAGCGGCCGAGTGTGGCATCATCACTCGATGATTATTCAGATGTTGTAGGTTTGCCATCAGACCTACGTAACTGAAGCTACGGCCATGCAACTACCCACTCGTCGCTCATTGCGTTGGCTGCTGCCTTGCTTCCTCATTGTCCTCACGGCCAATCTTTGGATTTTCTTCAATCGCAATTGGGAAGATTCACTTTACCCGACAGATTACGCTACGCTTTATTACCCACTCGACGCTCCGACATTGCGCGAATGGCAGGTCGAAGGCCCTAATCGGCTGCGCCTCGATCTTGCTTGGAATAAAACCCCAGAAGCTTGGCAGCTTTTTTCTGATGGGAAGCTCGTGCAAATTTTACCAGGAAACACCCCGCGGCTCGATTTAACGGGTCGCCAGTTCGACGGCTCAACCAGCGCGCCCCTTCAGGATTTTAAACATCACTACCAACTCCGTCCGCTGCCGGCAGGACTCGGGCCAGATTTGAATTTCTCCGTCACCGCTATCTCGGCTGATTATTACCGCAAAAACGGGATGCGCTGGCCGAAAGATATTTATCTGGTTCAAACCACCCTACCGGTCGGCAATTTCCTGCGACACCCGCTGAGTTATTGGACTGATGATTATCACTACATCGGCGCAGCTAATCTCGCCGCGGCTGATCGAGTTGTACGCGAGCAGATGGGCATTACTGATCAAGACGCTACTCTGACCCGAATTGAGAAAGTGATGCGCTACCTTAGTTTGAAGCTGGCGGGCTCTGGCGGCGTCCCCAAAGACGATTTTCGTTGGATGGATCCGTGGAACATATGTCAGGAAATGATTAACGGCACCGGCAAAGGCTGGTGCACCCAGAATGCCCAGATCTATACATTCTTCGCTAACCGAGCCGGCATACCCACGCGCTTTGTCTTTGGTGCGAACACGCAAGCTGACGTGATTATTTATAATGGGCACTCGTGGGCAGAATCTTGGGTTAAGGAGCAAAATCGCTGGACCTACGTTGACCTAACCCAGTCACTCTACGGCATCGCCGATAAGCAGGGCATACTGCTTAACACCGCCGATATTCTCCACCTCTGTGAACATGACGCCTTCGATGGAATTACCGCCCGCATCTTCAAAGATTGGCATTGGCAAAATTTAGCGGTCGCCGCCGAACCGCTGCAGCCCGTGACGGTGCCTTATTCCATGGTCAACTGGCTCGCCCGCCAAGAATATGGTCGGCAAGCAATCATCAAGTATCGCCATCCACCTAACATTGAGGATGTCCGCGGAATTTATTCGATGCTAAGCCACGACCGAACCTTCGCTTGGACAAATTTCACCCGCTATCTTTATGACCCACCAGCGGCCTACTCAATGTTACCGACCGATGGCGTGAGCATTTACCGTCTGCGGCAAACCTTGTTTGCTGCCCTCATTCTTTCACTGAGCTTGATTCTGGTCGCCTTGAGTCGAAAAACTCACGCGGCTTAATTTCTAAACTACCCACGAAGAATCTCCGTTTAAATTTCGTAGCGCTCATATGTTATCTCATTTTTTTCGACTGGCTTATCGTGAATTTAGGCTGCTAGCGACCAGCTTACTCGCCCTCACGCTCACTCTTTTTTATGGCCAGGCGGACGAGATCGTAGAAATGGAAACAGATCTGCATGGGATTGTCGGCAAACTCAAGGGCCCCACTCGCCAATACCTCACCGAAATTAACCCCGCCTCGGACGAAGGCCGACTAGCGCTCACCCGAATGCAGCTCCCTCCAGGGCTGAAGGCCTCCCTCTGGGCAGCCGAGCCTATGCTGGTTAATCCGGTAGCTTTCAACTTTGACGAACAGGGTCGTGTTTTTGTGGCAGAGACCAATCGCTACGGCACGAGTGTACTCGATATCCGTGACTATATGTGGACGTTAGAGGACGATCTCGCTAACCGTAACCAAACCGACTTCCTCGCCAGCGTTCGCCGAAATTTCGGTGAAGCTAACGTCAAAGAACTTTCCAAGGAATCAGAACGCCTCACCTTACTTGAGGATACCAATAGCGATGGGGTGGCCGACAAATCTTCCGTTTACGCCGATAATTTCCGCGGCCCCCTTGACGGCATCGCCTCCGGGGTTCTCGCGCGCCGCGGTCATATCTGGTTCACTAGCATTCCTTCTCTTTGGCATTTTACGGGTAAAAATCAGGCGGTCACCCGCACCGAACTGCACCGCGGCTACGGCGTGCGCTTCAACTTCACGGGCCACGATATGCATGGTCTTATTTTTGGGCCCGACGGCCGCATCTACTACAGCATCGGCGACCGCGGCGCCAGTGTCACCACGCAGGAAGGTACCGTCATCGAAGCCCCCGACACCGGCTCGGTGTTTCGCTGCTATCCCGATGGTTCACACCTTGAGCTTTTTGCTACTGGGCTACGCAACCCCCAATCACTGCTGTTCACGGAAAATGGCGATCTCCTCACAGGCGACAACGATAGCGATCAAGGTGATCAAGAGCGTCTCGTGCACGTGGTTGAAAATGGCGATAGCGGCTGGCGCGTAGGCTATCAACATGCCCCGCAAGGTCACGCTGGCCCATGGAATGATGAACGTCTCTGGCGCCCCCGGCATCCCTCGCAACCCGCCTACCTGCTGCCGCCGATCTGCAATATTGAGGACGGCCCGTCCGGAATCGCCTATTACCCGGGCACCGGGCTCAACGCCGACTACGCTGGCCAAATTTTCATCACGCATTTCAAGGGCAGTATTCCGCGCTCTGGTATTTATACTTACAAGCTACAGCCCGCCGGCGCCTCTTACACCGTCAAGGCGGCCGCCCCGTTTCTCACCAACGCCCTCCCCACCGACGTTCGCTTCGGTCCCGATGGCCGCCTCTACTATTCCGATTGGGCCGAGGGCTGGCCGAAATCTAAACGGGGCCGCATCTACGCCATGTTTGATCCCGCCCACGTCAACGACCCAATCGTAAAATCCACCCAACAACTGATTGCGTCTGACTACACGAAGAAAACAAGTAAGGAGCTCTCCGATCTCCTCGCCCATCCGGACTGGCGCGTCCGGCTCGAAGCCCAATTCACTCTCACCGATTTAGGTTCCACCAGTATTTTTATTTTCAATGACGTCGCCACGAATCCGGCAAGCCATCCCCTTGCCCGCCGTCACGCGGTCTGGGGCTTGGGCCAACTGGCTGCGAAATTCCCAAATGCCATCACCGCACTGCGACCGCTGCTACAATCAGATGATGATGAGGTGCGAGCCCAGGCAGCCAAGCTCCTTGGTGATTACCACGACACGACCATAGCCAACGGACTGGTTGCAGCGCTCGACGACCCAGCCTCTCGGGTGAAATTCTTTGCCGCGCAATCACTCGGAAAAATCCATCATACAGATGCCACGCCCGCACTCCGCGCCGCGGTGCGCATCAATAACGATACTGATGCTTATCTCCGTCACGCACTCGTGCTAGGTCTGGTTGGTTGCGCTACTCCGGCGCAACTGTCAGAGAGCGTGCAAGACGAATCACGGGCGGTCCGCCTCGCTGCCGTCTTGGCGTTACGCCGCCTGAAGAGCCCAGCCGTTGCGCAATTTCTCACTGACACCGATCCACTCATTATTCGTGAAGCTGCGTTAGCGATCAACGATGAGCCCATCCCGGCTGCATTGTCCGCGCTCGCCGCGCTGACCGCGCACCCTGTGGCCCAGGAGGCCGCAATGCTCCGCGCCCTCAATGCTCATTTTCGTATTGGCAGTCCTGCCGATGCAGCCGCATTGGTCAATTACGCGGTGCGCACCGAAGCTTCCGCTAAACTCCGGGCTGAAGCGCTTAGCTTGCTCACGCTCTGGTCCAAGCCGCCAGCTCGCGACCGCCTAGTCGGAATTTATCGCCCGCTCGCAGAAAAAAATCGGGCGACGACGCCTATCATCGCCGCCCTTGAACCCCACCTGGCCAATTTGTTATCCTCCGCGACGCCCACGTTGGTTAAATCTGCTGCGATTACTGCTACAGTTAGACTCAAGCTTGCCTCTGCGGCTACCCCCTTGCTGGCACTCGTAGCTGATTCCGCCGAGCCCCTGGATATACGCGTGGCTGCCCTCCGAGCCCTCCATCAATTGGGCGGACGGCAACTCCGCAACGCCCTCGAGGTCGCCTTGCTCGCAAAAGATCCTGAACTGCGTCTGACCGCCCTGCCATTCTCGCTCCAGCTAGACCCCAAAACTGCCATTTCAACTTTAACCAAATTGCTGGCCAACGCCACCGCGCTAGAACAACGCGCCGCTTTTAAAGCTCTCGGAATCGCGCCCCAACCAGAAGCTGACGATCTCCTGCTCATTCAGCTCAATCGGCTGGCGGCAGGTCAAATTGCGCCGAGCGCCCAGCTTGAATTGATCGAAGCTGCTGCTCTTCGCCCTGACCTGCGGGTCAAGCAAGCCTTGGTTGCGCGCGAGACCTTTCTGGCCAAAGACCCCGATCCACTCGCAGCTTACCGAGTCGCCCTCGAAGGCGGTGACGTCAAAGCTGGACGGGCACTTTTCAACAATCACCCAGTTATGCAGTGCAGTCGCTGCCATCGTGACAGTGATGAACCAGGTGGCGAGGCCGGCCCAAATCTCGCTGGCATCGGTAGCCGCCAACCCCACGAATATATTTTGCAGTCTATCCTCAAACCCAGCGCTAAATTTGCCACCGGATTTGAAATTGCCACCATCACCAAAAAGAACGGTACAATCTTGCTCGGCACTATTATCGAGCGAAATGAAAAAAATGTGCGCCTACGAACGAGCGCGAGCGATTCTATTGAAATCGCCCAAGCTGACATCACCAGCATCGTTTCAGCCCCCTCAGCGATGCCAGAAATTGCAGCTCTCGTGATGACTAAAACTGAGATTCGCGATTTAGTCGCGGCCGTTGCATCGCTACGCACGCCACCTCGGAGAAACGAACTAACGCAACCCCGCGCCCTGCTGGCGCCGCCCATTGATTGAGCTAGATACGGCTTTTAGCCGCTCGGAGAAAATTGGTAGCCTTACGGGGAATCGAACCCCGGTTAACGAATTGAGAATCCGCTGTCCTAGCCGCTAGACGATAAGGCCAAAAACTGAAAAATCAGAAAAGCGCACCCGACCTGCGGGCGTCAAGTGCGCAGTAGAATTAGGCGTTGAAGAGCTCGTCCGCCTTAAAGAAGCGCGCCAATTCCGCCTGAGCATTCTCATCGGTATCGGAAGCGTGACAAACATTCTTCATCATCTCAGTTCCAAAATCACCGCGAATAGTACCCTTCGCGGCCTTGCGGGAATCGGTCGGCCCAAGCAAATCGCGCACTTTTTGCACGATTCCATCGCCCTCGAGCGCCAACATAATGACAGCTCGTGAACTCATGAATTGCTCGATCTCAGGATAGAAAGGCTTATCAGCGACATGGGCATAATGCGTGCGCAATAGGGCAGGCGTCAGGCGGGCCATCTTGCACCCTACCACGGTGAAGCCGGCATTTTCAAAGCGATTAAGCACGTTACCGGCATGGCGTTGGGCCATGCAGTCCGGCTTTAAAATGATGAATGTTCTCTGCATATAGATGGGCCAACATACTTTTCGCGCTTGGTTTGAAAAGCCCTGATTTGAGGAATCTTCAACCCTTCTGGGAACGCATTGCTTGCAATGCCCCCAACGCGGCAACTCGCGCTTCTCCATGATCAACTATAGGTTGTGGATAATTTACCCCGAGCTTTACCCCGGCAGTAGCCAGGATAGCATTCGGCGCCGCCCAAGGCTGATGAATAAATTCAGTAGGCACTCGGCTAATCTCAGGCACCCAACGCCGAACATAACTACCTTCGGGATCAAATTTAACGCCCTGAAGGATAGGATTGAAGATCCGAAAATAAGGAGAGGCATCGGCACCACAACCCGCGGTCCATTGCCAGCCAAGAGTGTTACTGGCCAAATCAGCATCGAGGAGCGTGTCCCAAAACCAGGCAGCACCATCACGCCATGAAATCCGGAGGTGTTTCACTAGAAATGAGGCGACGATCATACGGACGCGATTATGCATCCAGCCCGTCGCCCACAGCTGCCTGAGACCCGCATCGACGATGGGATATCCAGTCTGACCGCGTTGCCAGGCGCGCAATTGTTGCGCATCGCTCCGCCACGGGAAGGTTGTGAAATCAGAACGCAACGGTTCTTCAGGGGTGTGCGGAAAGTGATATAATAAATGGTGAGCAAACTCACGCCAGCCTACCTCGCTGAGAAATACTTGCCCACCGCGACTAGCGGGAAAAACTCCACTTTCTTTTGAGAGGGCGCGCACTGCGGCCCAAATTTGCCGCGGACTTACTTCGCCAAAATGAAGATAAGACGACAGCGCGGAAGTCCCCTCAAGATCAGGGCGGTTTCGTTCCTCAGCATACTGGTCAATAGCCCCACTCGTAAACTTCTTTAGCCGCTGGATCGCGGCCGCTTCTCCAGGCTGCCAAGTTGCCGCCAGACCAGCATCCCATTTGATCGTGGGTAGCAACCCGAGTGCGGCCAAATCAATCGAAGCTGGCCAGCGGACAGGGGCAGCTAATTCACCTCGCGGCAGCTTAACTGGAGCCTCGACAGGAAGAGCTAAGCAGTGCTTCCAAAATGGGGTAAAAACCTGGAACGGTCGGCCCGATTTATTTTGTATGGTGTGCGGTTCAAAAAGGAGCGACGCATTAAAGCTCTGCGCCGCAACGCCCGCAGCCGCTAGGGAAGCTTTGATGAGTTTATCGCAGGCGATCGCCGCAGGCTCATAGTTGCGATTCCAATAAATTTTCGTCGCCCCAGTAGTCTTGATCAGATCCTGCAAGACCACCCCACTTTCACCTTTAGCTAACACCAGTCGCGAGCCACGCTCGCGTAACGCTTCATCCAATTTCGCGAGTGAATGATGCAGCCACCACCGACTCGCGCCACCAAGTGGCCAGCGACCAGCACGGGCTTCATCCCAGATATAGACCGGCAAAATTGCACCTTCGGCACAGGCTGCGGCTAACGCCGGATTATCCTGCAGCCGTAGATCCTGCCTAAACCATACGATCGTCAAAGCCATATACTAGCCTAGCTCAAAGTGCCGCCATGTAAAGTTGCTCGTAAGCGCCGACCGCTTTTGTCCACGAAAAATCTCTCAGCATTGCGCGACGCTGCACGGCCGCATAAGCCGGCTTTTGCGCGTACAACTCCAGCGCACGCTGCAAAGCGGCCGCAAATTCAGTGGGCGCGGCGACCGTGATAATACCGGTGCCGGTAGCTGGGCTAACGGCGCAATCGGTCACAGTATCCACGAGCCCTCCCACGTTGCTGACAATTGGGACCGTGCCATAGGCCTGACTATACATTTGGTTAAGCCCGCAAGGTTCGAAAAGCGAAGGCATTAAAAAGAAATCAGCCCCAGCCTCTACCCAATGGCTCATAGCCTCATCATGCCGCATACAAATGCCCACCTTAGCTGGATAGGCCGTCGCCAGTTTCTCGAAAAGTTCCTCGTACTCTTTTTCGCCACTGCCGAGGACAATAAGGCGACAATTTTCTTTAGCAAAAAATTCCTTGGCGGCGAGGACCAGATCTAAACCCTTTGCTGCAGTGAAGCGGCAAATCATGCCGAAAATAGGTCCTTTAAATTTTAGGCTCCATCCAAATTCCTTCAGCAGCTTAGCCCGACAGATACTTTTACCTTTAAGGTCGTCCGCACTATAACGAGCGGGCAGGCATTTATCCGTCGCGGGATTCCAGACGGCAGTATCGATGCCATTTAATAAACCATGCAAATCATCGAGCCGTGTACCGATGACCCCGTCCAAGCCATTGCCGAATTCCGGGGTCTGGATTTCTTTAGCATATTGCGGACTCACCGTCGTGACAAGATCAGCAAAAATAATCCCGCCTTTTAACATGCACATCTGATCGTAATATTCCAAACCATCGATGCTCATGAGCTCATCCGGAAGGTTGGTCAGCGCATACGACTTCCTCGGGAAAACCCCTTGGTAGGCAATGTTATGAATTGTAAATACTGTTTTGAGGGCGAGCGTAACTTCATAGCGGCGTTCGGCCTCGCGGAGGAAAATCGGCAGCAGACTGGTTTGCCAATCATGACAGTGAACAATATCCGCCTTGAAATCAGTTAGCCGCAACAATTCGACCACGGCTTTCTGAAAGAAAATAAATCGAGCATCATTATCATCGTAATCGCGCGTTCCGGTCCAATAAGGCCGTTGGCGGTCAAAAAATTCCTCACGGCAAATCAAATAAAGCGTTAGTCCTGGTCGTGGTTTCAAAGTGTAAACTTCCCCGCTTAAAAACGCATCGCCCATTTCAACCTTAAATTGGTGACTGGCTTGAGCGCCGGCCACATGCGGACCATCGAGCACCGTCCGGTACCCAGGCAGAAAAACAGCCAACTCATGTCCGCGATCCGCCAGGGCTCCAGTCAACGCCGCCACGGCATCCGCCAATCCCCCTGTTTTTATATAGGGAAACAATTCACTCGTCGCATGAACAATTCGCATGTTGCAACACTACCGCCCAACCCGCATGGTTCCACCAGAAAATTATGGGACGTGTTACGCCGCGGTGAACTCCACCGCCCCCCATAATCCTTCCTCATGAGTTATTCTGACCGTCTTCTCTCCCATCTTAAGCGCCGCGGCTACATCCCGGCTGCCCCCGACACGATCGCCAAAGAGTGGCGCCTTAACCCCAAGGATCGTCGCAAGTTTGCCCAGCAAGTGGGTGAACTCATTCGCACTGGACGAATTGCCGTTATTAAAGGCGATCGCCTCTGCGTGCCGAGCGAAGCCGACCTCGTTACTGGGAAAATAAATTTCCGACAAAAAGGCTCTGCGATGGTTGCCCCGGAGGTCAAAGTAACCGAACCCCGCAAGCCGGCCATCTTTATATCAGGGGAAGACACGGGCGTGGCGCTCCAAGGCGATACCGTCATTGTCCGTCTCCGCTCACCAAAAGAACGCGATTTCCCGCATTTCTTAAAACCAGGCGAGCAAGCTGGGCGCGTGATCAAAATCCTGAATCGCGGGGCCACAACCATTACGGGGTCGCTCCAGAAAGCCCCTACTTATTTTTATGTAATTTCTGACGATCCGCGGATGAATCACAACATCATCGTGGCAGATCCCACAAAAAGCGGGCTCAAGCCCCCCGCCTTAGTCGGCGATAAAGTGGTTGTTAAACTCAATGAGTGGAAGGATCGGCAGCAAAACCCCGACGGTGTTATTGTCGAGCGACTAGGGCGAACTTTTGAGCCCCGCGCCGAACTGGCAGCCATCTACCACAAATATAATCTCACCCCGATTTTTCCGCCCGAGGTGATTCGCGAAGCCACCGCCCTTCCCAGCGCAGTCAACGCAAGTGACCTAACCGGCCGGCGCGATTACCGTGCAATCCCCACCTTCACGATCGACCCCGACGACGCCAAGGATTTTGACGATGCGCTCTCTGTAGAATATCTCGCTGGCGGCGATATTCGCATCGGCGTTCATATCGCCGATGTCAGCCATTATGTTAAGCCCGGCACCGCGCTTGATCGCGAAGCGCAGAACCGTGGCAATTCCACTTATCTTGTCGGCACAGTCATCCCGATGCTGCCAGAGAAATTGTCTAACGGGCTTTGCTCTCTCGTGGAAGCTCAAGATCGTTTAACTAAAGCGGCGCTCTTTACTTTCAGCGCGAATGGCCGGCTCAAAGAAACCGCCTTCGCGAATACCGTGATCCGCAGCGTGAAGCGCATGACGTACAAGCAGGCATTTGCGCTAATGTTTGAGGATGATTTCGCTAAAATTCGCCAGCTACCCTTGCCCGCTGCTCATCAAACCGGGGCAACCGGACGCGCTTTCAATGAGCTGTCACCCCAAGAATTAACGGACTTACAAAAATGGGTGCGACAGCTGTGGACCATCGGCCGAAAAATCCGTCAAGAACGTATGCGCGGTGGCAGTCTCGATCTCGATATGCCTGAGACAAAAATTTTCGTCGATGCCGAGGGCTATGCCGATCGCATCGAGCTGATCCATAATGACGAAAGCCATCAATTGATTGAAGAGTTCATGTTAATGGCCAACGAAGCGGTCGCTCAACTCACCCGTTCGCACCACCTCCCCTCCTTGTATCGAGTGCACGACGACCCCGATGAGGAGAAGCTTAATGACTATCGCCAGTTTCTCACAACCTTCGGAATCAAAGTAAGTAATTTAGCTCAGCGCGCAGAGGTGGTCCGTCTGCTCACCCTGCTCAAGGATCACCCGCAAGGCTATATTCTCCGCACCCAATTACTGCGCTCAATGCGCAAAGCGTGTTACCGGGCATCACCCGACGGACATTATGGCCTCAACAAAAAAGATTACACCCACTTCACTTCACCCATTCGGCGCTACTCTGATTTAGTCGTGCATCGAGTCTTTGATGCCTATCTTGCCAAACATAAAGGTGGCCATGGCAATCCCGCTAGTTACCGGATCGCCCAAGTAGACAATCTCGCCGAACATTTGAGCCTGACTGAAATCAACAGCACGGAAGCAGAGCGCGATTCAGTTAAAGTGAAATTGATGGAATATTTTGAGCGGGAGACGGAAAAAAAGCAGAAGACTCTTTTCACCGCGATCATTACCGACGTACGCAACCATGGTTTCTTCATCGAAGTGGCCGAAGCCGGAGCGTTTGGTATGGTGCCCGTCTCCTCGCTAAAAGATGATTTTTACGTTCTGAATGGGGCTGGCACGGCGTTCATCGGCCGCAAGAGCAAACGAAAATTTGAACTCGGCCACAAAATCCAAGTCGTCGTCGACAAAGTAGATCGGCAGAAGCGCTTAATCGATTTTACAGTTCCCTAATGAACTAAACGCGCCACCACCATCTTGGGATCTATCTTTTTTAATGTATGCAGCACTATAATTTCACCGAGCAATTACACCGCCTTTACAGCCAAGCGATCAAACTCTGTAGTGCTGGCCAGCGAGGCCCAGACACTTATTTCACCGCTGATGAAACGGCGTTCCTGACGGCCAATGGCTTAACTGCCCAAAATCTCTATGACTATGCAGAAGATGAATTGAACGGCGGTGAACCCGGCTGGGAAATCGCCCTCAGCATCGAGCTGATACGTCGTGACTATTTTCTTAACATCCAAGGTGGTAAATCAACCGGCCACTTTATTAACGAAAATGAGTTACCAGGAAAGTCTACTCTCCTCGCTGGGCTCCCTTGGTTAGCACGACTTATTCCGAAAGCCCAAGCTAAGTTACGCGGCGAATTACCTCCCTCCATGATGTATGCCTGTGGAGGGGATCGAGCCTTTTTCCAGCAACACGATATTCAACCCGCAGAATTTCTGAGTATCATTTGGCGCCATGAGAGCAATCATGCCGCCATCAGTGACTGGGTGCACCAACGTAGCCGGTCGCGCTGACCATTTACCTCCTTCTTAAAAATTAAAGTATATTACCGTTATGCCTACTTATAATCTTAAAGTTAACGGTGCGTTACATAAAATAGAGGCTGCTGCCGACACCCCGCTGCTGTGGGTTCTGCGGGATCAACTGGCGTTAACGGGAACAAAATTCGGTTGCGGAATCGGTCAATGCGGAGCCTGCACGATTCAGATCAATGGTGTACCCGCGCGATCCTGCCAAACCCCCATTTCGACGGTGGGCGCCATGCGCATCACTACCATCGAAGGACTATCTCCAGATGGCTCTCATCCCCTGCAGAAAGCTTGGTGCCACCACGATGTCCCTCAATGCGGTTACTGTCAGGCTGGCCAAATCATGACAGCCGCTGCCTTCCTGCAAAGCAATCCCACGCCAACCGAAAATGAGATCGACAGCGCCATGGCCGGCAATCTCTGCCGCTGTGGCACCTATCTGCGAATTCGTGCTGCGGTCAACGAAGCGGCTAAATTGATGCAAAATGGAGGCCGCCCATGAACGCATCGCACTCCCCGTTCTCACGACGCGAATTCCTCCGAGTAACAGCCTTAGCCGGCGGGGGCTTTGCCCTCAGTTCAGCATTTCCCCACGAAGGCTGGGCAGAGGTTGGCCAAGCGCTTGATGACACCGCTAAAATTTTCACCCCTGGACCGTTCATCAAAATCACACCCGAGGGCATCATCACCATTCTCGCGAAAAATCCGGAGACGGGCCAAGGCATCAAAACTTCGCTCCCGATGATTATCGCGGAAGAGCTGGATGTGGATTTTTCAACCATCGTGATTGAACAAGCCGCGCTCCGCAAAGACGTGGGGCCGCAATTTGCTGGCGGCAGTCGATCCACACCTGATAATTATCTGCGGATGCGCCAAGCTGGGGCCACTGCGCGGGCGATGCTAATCGAGGCCGCCGCTCAAATCTGGCAAGTCCGCAGTACCGAGCTTTCGACCAACCAAGGGAAAGTAATCCACGAGGCCAGCGGCCGTTCGCTCACGTACGGCCAGCTCGCGACCAAAGCTGCGACGCTGCCGTTACCCGCTGAAAATACGGTCAAGCTTAAGCGCGACGATAGTTTTCGGCTCCTGGGTTCGCGCGTCGGCGGAGTCGATAATCCGCTCATTGTGACTGGGCGGGCTGAATTTGGCATCGATCAAAAACTACCCGGACTCGTTTACGCGGCCTTGGAAAAATGTCCCGTATTCGGCGGCAAAGTGGTTAGCGCCAACCTCGCTAGAATTAAAGCACTGCCGGGCGTTCTCGACGCCTTTGTGCTCGAAGGTACGGCGAATATCAACGGGCTCTTACCGGGCGTAGCTATTATTGCTCGTTCCACATGGGCAGCTTTTTCGGCTAAGCGCCAGCTACAGATTGTGTGGGATGAAAGTGCGGCCACCGGCCACTCGACCGAGGCTTATGCTGGCCAAGCAGTCGCGCTCGCAGCGGGAAACGGGACTAAAATCCGCCAGGAAGGCGATGTCACTGCGGCCTTGGCCACAGCGAGTAAAGTGGTCACGGGGGCCTATTTTTACCCATTCCTAAACCACGCCACGCTCGAACCCCAAGGCTGCACCGCTTGGGCGCGCGAGGACGGGATTGAATTTTGGACGACCTCACAGACCCCGGGCTCGGGCCAAGAACTCGTCGCTAGCACGCTTAAAATCCCCAAAGATAAATTAAAATTAAATTTAGTCCGCGCCGGGGGCGGCTTTGGTCGTCGCTTGGCCAATGACTACCTGGTAGAAGCGGCCGCCATCGCGCTGCGCACGCAGGGAGCCCCCGTCAAACTTACCTGGACGAGGGAAGATGATATGCGCCACTGCTTTTATCGGCCGGCGGGCTTTCATTTCCTCAAAGGCGCGATCGATGCCCACGGTCGAGTCAGCGCTTGGCATAATCATTTTGTCACTTTTGGCTACAAAAACACCGAGCGTCCCGCCTCCTCAGCGAGTCTGAGTCCAGATGAACTACCCGCCCGATTCATACCGAATTTCGAGCTGGAACAATCGATCATCTCTACGATCGTCCCGACCGGTCCCATGCGAGCCCCAGGAAGCAATGGCCTCGCCTTCGTTATGCAGAGCTTCATCGATGAACTCGCTCACGCAGCCGGTCGCGATCCCGTTGCATTTCGCCTCGAGCTATTAGGAACTGACCGCGTCATCCCCCCCGCCCAAGGCCAACGCGGCAATCCTTACGATGTCGCCCGCATGAAAGCGGTCATAGCCTTAGCCGCAGAAAAATCCGGTTGGGGCCAAGCGCTCCCGCGTGGCCAAGGCCGTGGGGTGGCATTTCATTTCAGCCACGCCGGTTATGTAGCGCTGGTCGCTGAAGTTATCGTCACCCCCGATGGCGCGCTCACGGTGCGCCAAGTAACTGCCGCTGTTGATGTGGGACCTATTATAAATCTAAGCGGCGCGGAAAACCAAGTGCAGGGCTCCATCATTGATGGGATCAGCATGGCTTGGTTGCAGGAAATAACTCACGACCGCGGTCGGACCGTGCAGAGCAATTTTAATGATTATCCACTACTGAGGTCGACGGAAACCCCCGCGGTGTCGGTGAATTTTATCCAAAGTAAAAATCCACCGACGGGGCTCGGTGAGCCTGTTTACCCCGTCGTGCCCCCCGCCATTTGTAATGCCATCTTTGCCGCCACCGGTCACCGGATTCGGAAATTACCAATCAGCAAAACTGATTTGGGCTGGAGTTAAGCCATCAGCTAACGCGCTGATGGCTACGTGCTATCCTTAAAACGGGCGGCAATAAACCATCACGACTGCAACCAAAAGGAGAAGCAGCGCAACGAGACTGAGGATTCCCCGCAAATGAGCTTTCCGGTAGACAACGCCGCCCAAGGAAGCGAGGCCCAGCCAGCAAACAAATTTCACCAGCACCCAACCTGTCGCAAATGGGATTTTCTGGAGGGTGAGCATACCGAAACCGCTGACAAACATAAGTAAAGCGGCGATGCCCGTAACCATTAACGTACGCTTGCGATTGGCAGGATCAGGATTTCCAAATGCCATGAAAGTGTGCGCCGTCAGCACGAGCAGGGAGAAAATGTGTAACAGTTGGTAGTAGGGTAATCTTTCCATAGTGGGTGGGTTTTAAAAAATAACACTCCATTCGTGTCGTATACTCCGGAGCTCATGTCCTTTTTAAGTTAAAGGTGGGCACCACCCGACGGACCTTCTGCCTTCCGATTTACGGCCTGACATCAGCCCGCCTGTCAGCGGTTCCCAAATTATAGCAAAGGCAAAGAGCGTTGTTGGAGCACCTCGAACACAACAGGGTGTCGGGGGAAACCTACGCGACTCGCTCCAGTCGTCAAATGAGAACCCCCTTAAGCTTGAATATTCATCAACCACCGCCGCCGTATGGTGACGCAGAAGAACGCGCAGTCAGGTTGACACGGATCCAGCAAAACATCTACGTTCAGAAATACATGACATCGCTGCAGGGACTATTTCAGATGACCGCGCCCCTCGCCTTGAGTTGTTTTGCCGCTAACTCATTAGCCTGAAAATGACGACTTTAACCAAATCGACCGATGATGGCAGCAGCGAGTTCGTCAAACAATCGAGCCTCTACCAAGAATTTCTCGCTGAGCGGGAAGAAATTTTAAAGCACAAGTGGATCGAGTCCGAACGACTGGGTTACGATATTGGCTTCGAACGAGCTCTGCTCGATTGGATCCGCAAGCATCGTGATAGCTGGCGCGCGGCGCGGCGGGCACGCATAGCGGATCATACACCACCGCACGCTTAAAGCCCGACCCTTGGCACCTAGGTGCAGGGAAATAAGTGAGCCCAAAAAACAGTAGGCATCACCTTCGACAACTTTAGGGATGCACCGCTCACAAAAAAGGCCGGTCCGCGAGGAACCGGCCATAAAATTTAAGCGATAAACGCTTTACTTGATTTCTTTATGGAGCGTGTGGCGCTTGAGGAAGGGATTGTACTTCTTCTTCTCAATACGCTCGGTCACGGTCTTCTTATTACGCTTCGTGAGATAGCGAGAAGGTGGCTTACCTTCTTTGCGGGCTTCAGTGCATTCCAGGGTGACGGTTTCTTGCATGGCTTTAAATGAGTTGTAAGGGCCGAGAGCAAAGCCGCGCATTCGGGGCGTGCAACCTAAATCTGAAGCACCCCTAGACGTTCCGCCAGACTCCCCCCAGATAGCGCTGAAGGTTTTAGCTAAAAATCTACTGGATAAAAGTTTACGAAAACCCTGCCAACTTTCTTAGTCGTAAAGTTGACGAATAAAACGGACCGCGGTGTTCAGCGCTAGGCGCTGACTCGCTTTTCGGTCAACGACATCATAACGCCACGGCGAAATAAAGTAACTTGCCCTGAACTGGATGAAACCACGAGGGCAATGCAATCGGTAGCTACCGAGATAGCCGCGGCGGCGGCATGACGCGAACCCAGCCCGCTCGGCAAGTTGTGATTGTAATCAGCAGCTTGAATAAGTGAACCAGCGGATTCCACCACGCCATCACCCCTGATCACGAAGGCTCCATCAATCGAAGAAAATTCTTTGATCGTTTCGTCCATGAAAGGATTTAAAATATTTCGATCCTCTTCTTTGTAACCATAAAACGGATTAAGCACGAGCGGCTTAGTCAATTTATCAACTTTTTCACTATCCCCCACGACAAACAGACAACCAACTGGCCGGCCCTCGCGGCCTTCGACCGCTAATTCTGTGGCGACAGCAATAACGCGCTCCAGAACTTCTGGCTTCACGTCCGTCGGCAACAAATCAGCCTGCCCCGTCAGCAAAGTTTGAAACTCCTTCTCTACGTCGACGACCACAATGGTATCAAACTGATTACTGCCGGCCATGCCGCCCACGCAGCAAATTCGATCATTAAAAACAATCAGGCCACGCGTGAGACCGACGAGCACGGCGCTACGCAATTGGGCCATGCGCTGATTCGAAAAGGAGCGTACCTGAATGGTCTCGCTAAATTTAGCAGGATGGTCCTCGGCATCAGTCAGACTGCGGGTAACCAAGATCGTTTTCAGCGAAGTTTTCCATGCCGGTGATTCAAAATTCCCGGTAAAGGTATCGCCGAACACCATCAAACCAGTGCAACCGCTGCCACGCGCTATTTTTTCGGCTTCGCGTAGGACAACTCGGTTTACGCGACTTTGCGGGGCGGCCACGGATTTAGCCGCAATGCCGCCAAAGCCAACAAAAAGACGATCATAGAGGGTTTCGAGATCCGGGGCCTGCACCAGACTATCGACAAAAGCCTGCTCCTTGAGCAACCGCGCCAACGCTGCCAGCACTTGCAAATAATCACGGGCTTTCTCATCCGCAATCAACATGAAGACGAGCCGCACCGGCTCATTCTCCATCGCCCCATCGTAGCGGATACCATAATGGCTACGCCCAACCGCGAGCACGTAGCGCCGGCCCATCTTAACCCGAACGTGAGGCATTGCCACCCCAAGACCGAGGTAAGTGGTCATTGTGCTCTCCCGCCGCAGCAAGCCCTTCAGCAGGCTGTCCCGATGGAGATCAGGAAAACGCTCCACCGTAAGATTGAGCAATTCCGCCAGCGCTCCCTCCATATCGGCGCTGCCAAGGTCAAGAATCCGACCGCGCGAAATATATCGATCTAGCCGCATGAGTTAATTTTACCGCACTCAGTTATTTCTCCCAATTGAGCGCGCCCTTCTTGAACTCATAAAATAAGCCCAGCACAAGGACGCCCAAAAAGAAAAGCATGGGGGAGAGAATCGCAATATGGTTAGCGAGAAAATCCCGATAGACGAAAGTCCAAGGAATCAGAAAAACTACCTCGATATCAAACAAGAGAAAGAGCATGGCGGTGACGTAAAATTTAACCGCAAAACGTGTATGCGTGCTGCCGTCACTCGGAACCCCGCACTCATAAGGGGTATCCTTGATGACATTCGGCCGAAAACGTTGACCGAGTAATTGGCTAGCCATGATGACCCCCACTGTAATGACAGCGGCGAGGACCACTTGGACAAGCAAAGGGAGATAAGCAGCAGAATCCATGGCTAGAACATGCGCGCATCGCAGGCTCAGCTTCAAGGGGATTTTTTCAAAGATGCAGTCAGTTGCTTTTGAACCAAAGTTGTTTTTTATGCAGTATGCTTAAGCTCCGCCTAATTTTTAGCCTCTGCATTCTACCCTTCACAATGTCAGCCAAAGAAGCCTTCCCCCCGACTCCGCCCGACTCCTGTGAACTGAAAACGCTGCCCGCGGGAACCCTGCTGCAATCAGCCGGCCACGGCAATTATTTCGATGGAGCGGATAATCTTTTCAGCCCACTATTCCGCTATATCTCTCGGCACAAAATTGCCATGACCACGCCGGTTGAAGCCCGCATAGAAAATGCGGCGATGTTGTTCTGGGTCGCCCCAGCCGAACAAAATAAATTAGCCGGCAACGAAGCTGGCGTCGAAGTAATCACGGTACCCGCACGGCGGGTCGCAAGTCGTGGCGAACGCGGGGGCTATTCCCGCGAAAACTTTAACGCTGCGCGCACAAAATTGCTCGAGTGGCTGGCCACCCAACCGGACCTGATAGCAGCGGGCGAACCTTACGCGGTCTACTGGAACGCCCCGTTTGTGCCATTTTTCATGAAACGCTTTGAGGTCCACGTGCCCGTGCGCTCGCGCGCCTCGGGAGGGTAACAACCAGGCCAGTTACGGGGTACCGCTGACGCCGTGCTGCCAGGCAACGTGAGCAGGATCGTTCGAGCCGACCCCGAGTTGTTGCGCAAAATCAAGCATGCGGGCATCGTCATCAGAAATGGGCTCAAAGCCCGCCTTCTTTCTCGCCGCATTAAGTTTCTGCAACATCAGTGCATCCAAGATAACCGGATCCGCACTCATCAAAAGCCGCGGCTCAGAATTAGTATAGAGTGAATTAAAATAAGGTCCGCCGATAAATTGATAGAGCTGCAGACTAACAATGTTGAGCGCCCAACCCTCCCGCAGCTCGGGAATAGCGGCCATTTCGGCCACCGCCGCCGGGGCCGTAGCTGGGCTTTTGAAGAAGCGGAACGTATTACTCGCATTCCACAGAGTGGCATTCACGAGCGCGCCGTTGATTCCCAGAATCGGGTGATCCGTATAGACCGGCAGATTAATCCAGAAATCGGCATCCAAGAAGAGCGGCGTTGCGAGAAAACTTTTTCGATCCTCTTCAGTCGTGGTGGTTGATTTACCGCCGGCGGCTGCTTCGACCGCACGATCATTGGTTACCGGATCAAAACGGGAAGGCAGCGGACTATCATAAAACCAAGTCGGATCATAAAATTTTCCTGATTCGAGCACATAAACCGGATGACCAGGAAACGGTACCGTTCCACTTGAAAATGAAGGCAAATAACCGGTGAGGCGCAACCGCAGCGGGTTCAGACCGACGAGGAAAATATTCTCGCGAGCAAACCCCCGTTTTTCAAGCGCCACAATGAGCCCACGCACCAAACCAAAGGGAGTGGCCAAGCCCGGACCAGAATCGGCATAGATTTTTAGCCCGACCTTTTTCTTCGCCCGCGGGATGAGCTGGCGGCCAGACGAATGCTCGAAATCCTGTAATAGCTGCTCCACCGCGTATCGATAATCAGCGTCGCTAAAATCCACTAAACGATGCTCCCACACGGAAGCGGTTGGGGAGACTTTAGTCGCAGCCGAAGCGGGGAGCCCACTGATCAGGGCGATGACGAGGCTCGTGAGTAAAGAAAAGAAGCGCATAGTGGGGCACCGAATTACCGGCATTAAAGCGGCGCAACGTGACAGACCCCAACGAGGGTTAAAAGTTTAATCTTAAGTGAATTATTTTTGCACCTGACTCTCGGCGGCCTTTCACCGCGTGTTTATTTCAGTCAGTCAAGTACGCCAACGAGAGCGGCGGCCAGTCGTTTGCAAGAAGCCTGATTTTTAGGCTCGGCGAACCTATGGCCCCACCACTAGAGCTAACGAGTGCCCGTCATTAAAGCCTCCAGTCTGCGCGATTTAAAAAATCGCGTTAACATCCACGATGTCGTGGGCCGCGTAGTGACGCTTAAAAAAGCCGGCGGTGGACGCTTCAAAGGCCTCTGCCCATTTCATTCAGAAAAAACCCCCTCATTCAATGTCTCTGCCGACAAGGGCTTCTACAAATGCTTCGGCTGCGGGAAAGCCGGCGATGTCATTAATTTCGTCATGGAGACCGAGGGTCTGCAGTTCACGGAATCGGTCGAGGCAATCGCTCAGCGCTTTGGCGTGACGCTCGACTACGAAGCAGGCTCGGGGGGGCCCTCACCAGAGACGCGTTCATTGCGTCAGGAAATTTTTGATATTCACGACCTCGCCGCCGATTATTATCGGCGAGCTTTTTTGGCTGCGACGCCGCAGGGAGTATTCATTCGTGATTATTGGGTTAAGAACCGCCGCTTTACGCCCGAACTGGCCGAGGAATTTAAAATTGGCTTCGCCCCGCCAGAGGATAGCGGACTTGCCGCGGCCTTGTGGAAACGCCAATTTACTGAAGACGCCCTGCGGCAATGTGGTCTATTTTTCACGCGCGAGGGAGCGCTGCTCACGATCGGCGCGCTGCGCCCACGCTTCCGCGGACGACTGATGATTCCGATTCGAGATCACCAAGGTCGCATCGTTGCCTTTACCGCACGGCAGCTTGAGTTAACCCCAGCGGATGACCCCGCCCGCGAGGCTAAATATGTTAATTCGCCAGAAACACCTATTTTCACTAAGAGCAATTTGCTGTTCAATCTCGACCGCGCGCGGAGTCACGCCACGGATGGTCACCCCTTCGTGCTCGTCGAAGGACAACTGGATGCCCTGCGCTGCTGGAGCGTAGGACTGCGAACGGCCATTGCCCCACAAGGCACGTCGATCACCGAAGGGCAATTGGCGCTCCTGCGGCGCTACCATCCGCAAGTAGAATGTTTTTTCGATAGTGACGGCGCTGGTCAAAAAGCGGCGCTACGCTTCCTCCCTATGGCCTTGAAAGCCGGCTTAGAAGTGCGCTTTTTGATGTTGGCTGGACCTGAGAAAATGGACCCCGACCTGCTGTTCTTGGAGCGCGGATTGGCCGCCTACGACGACGTTAAAAAAAATTCCTGCTCAGCGATGGCCTTCGCCTGCCAATCATTATTACCCCAAGCGGCGACCGCATCAGCTGAGCAAAAATCGCGAGCGGCGACTGCGCTTTACGAAATGATCGCTCAAACAGACTCCGACGTGACGCGGATGTCTTTTCTTAACGAGATTGCGCAAAATCTTCGCGTGCCCCAAGCAGCCCTGGAGCGCGACTTGCGGGCCTATCTTTTACGTGGCAGCGGTTCACGTTTTGCGCCCACCAATAATTCCCCCACCCCAGCGGTTAATCTCAGTACGGGCCCATCGACTAAAGCAGCGGAGGCCCACTTGCTTTTTCTCTGCCTCCACCACGAGTCACTTTTGCATGCATTCGCGAGCCAATTGCCTCACGAATGGATTGATCAATCACAACCAGCTGGCCGGCTCCTCGACCGAATCTTGGCAGAGGCTGCGCACAACGGATGGGCGGGCCGCGAACAACTTGATCAAATCCTTGAGACAGAAGAAGAAAAGTCGCTCATCGCTTCCCTACTTTTTGAAATAGCTGGCGATGATGATTTGGCAAAAATGGCCAATGAGGGATTGCGCTCCATGCAGCGACGATTTCTTGAGCCCAAGGCGCGGCAAATAGAACTTGAAATAGCTACTAAAGGCGCGGACCTTGACAGTGAGCTTCCGTCACTCTTGAAACAGCGCGCCGAAATCATTCGACAGCTGCAACATCCGCCAAAGCTCACCCTCGATTCCTGACTTTGCTGCTATTGTCAGACCATCGATCCTAACTCATAGAGGAAGCCATCATTTACGTTATGCCGAGCCATCCCAAGCAAGCCAAGCCCACCACCAAATCCGCCCCCAAAAAGGCGTCAGGCAAATCGCACGCCCCTGCCCCTGCCGGCAAGGGTCACGAGAAGGCCCATCCCACCCCTGCGCCCAAGCCCCAAGAATTGGTGAAGGCGGTTACCGCACACGCCAAACCGGCCGCGTCTCCGCCGGCGTTCGTGCCCTCGACTTTGGCCCACGGAAAACATCCGGAACCCACCAAGAATAGCGCCCCATTGGCTGCCACCGCTGACGCCACCAAGGAATTCAAGGAGAAGGCGCTCGAAAACCTCTCAGGCGATCTGAATGAAAAAATCCGCTACCTGATCCGCCTATCCAAAGAACAGGGCTACCTCACGTACGCCGACATTAACGAAGCGCTTCCCGAGTCGGTAGATAATCCAGAGGATATCGAAAACGTCATTTCCATTCTGCAGAATCTGGAAATCGACATTCTTGATCCCGATGAAGTTGAGAATTACAAGCTACGGCAAGAAGAGGCGGAAGAGGAAGAGTCCCGCACCTCGAACAATGATATTCTCGATGACCCCGTTCGCATGTACCTCAAGCAGATGGGCCAAGTCCCCCTCTTGACCCGCGAGCAAGAAGTAGAAATTTCAAAGCGGATCGAGACCGCGGAAATCAATGCATTAGCTGCCCTTTTTGCGCTCGGACCGGTTGGCAAGCATCTCGCCAATCTCGGCGAAAAGCTACTACTCCGCACCGAGCGTTTTGATCGTCTGGTCATTGATAAGAAAATCGAAAGCCGTGACATCTATTTCAAAAATCTCCAGAAGCTGGTTGATATCACGCGAAGCAACGACGAGATCGCTACGGAAGCTTGGAATGATTCGCTGAAAGCTCGCGATGAAAAAGCCCGGAAGAATGCGATGATTCGCTTCAAGAAGCGCGATAACGTTCTGCGCGCCAGCTACGTTAAATATTTCTTCAAATTAAAAGTGTTTGAAGATTTCCTGATCGAATTGCGGCCGAAAATCCAAGAAGTTGAGAAATGCTTCCATGATTTACATCGCGCGAAGCATCCAAAATCGAAGAAGGACGCGGCGATCGATGTGCGCGTGGTCAACGCAAAGCTTAAGAATCTCGAGGTAGATATGCGCATCACGCCGCAAGGCCTGATGGATACGCTCAAGACAGCACGCGGCTTCATTCGTGAAGCCCACAAGGCTAAAACAGAGATGGTAGAGGCCAACCTGCGTCTTGTAATTTCGATCGCCAAAAAATACACCAACCGCGGTCTGTCTTTCCTCGATTTGATTCAGGAAGGCAACATGGGCCTGATGAAGGCCGTTGAAAAATTCGAATACCGCCGTGGCTATAAGTTCTCCACTTACGCTACGTGGTGGATTCGACAAGCGATCACTCGCTCTATCGCCGACCAAGCTCGCACGATTCGTATCCCGGTCCACATGATCGAGACCCTGAATAAGGTGATGCAGGTGCAAAAACAATTACTCCAAGAATTCGGTCATGAGCCAACCCCGGAAGAAGTCGCGGAGGAAATGAATCTGCCCGTAGAACGCGTCCAGCAGATCATGAAGATGGCGCAACAACCCATCTCATTGCAGTCACCGGTCGGCGATGGTGATGACACAAGCTTCGGCGACTTCATCGAAGATAAGTCCGCCGATAATCCATACGACATGACGGCTTTCTCGCTTTTACGTGAAAAAATCATGGACGTACTTGATTCGCTAACAGAGCGCGAACGACGCGTACTCACCTTGCGCTTCGGCCTCGTTGATGGTTACAGCCGCACGCTGGAAGAAGTCGGTAAGCAATTTAAGGTTACCCGTGAGCGTATTCGGCAAATTGAAGCCAAAGCTCTTCGTAAAATGCGTCACCCAACCCGCATTCGACAGCTGCACGGCTTTTTTGATGCTGAGCAGATCGATAATCCCCAGAACTTGCTAAAAAAACCACCGGCAATTCCGCCGCAGTTTATTAAACAAGGCGGTTTGCTCGGCAAAATGCTCTTCCCGCAAACCTAACGCGGCTTTCGCCCTTTACGTTTAGGCCAAAAAAACTACTCATACCGATTATGCCAACCTTGTTGCCCCAATCCCTCGCCATCTTTGGTCTCGGTGGACCAGAATTAATGATCATCTTGGTCATCATTTTACTGCTCTTCGGTGGCGCTAAGCTCCCGGCGCTTGCCAAGGGCCTTGGTCAATCGATCAAAGAATTCAAAAAAGCAGCTAAAGATGGCGGTGAGGATGAAAAAGAAGAGAAGAAGCCGGATGCTGGGCAAAAACCTGGCAATAATTAAATAGCCACTCCGTTGTTTTGATCCTTTCAGGCGCACCCCGTGTGGTGCGCCTTTTTTATGTTAGACTCGTCCAACCGCTCGTTAACCGGTAAGCTCATTTGCGCCTAACCCGTTTTCACGAGCGAGTTTGCTTTTGACAACTTCGCTGGGGCACGACTTGTATTAGTAAACCTCTCCCCCGTCACCGCTCCAATGTTTAACCAACTGCTGGGACTTTTCTCTAACGACATCGGTATCGACTTGGGCACTGCCAACACCCTCGTCTACGTAAAAGATAAAGGGATTGTGCTCCGCGAACCAAGTGTGGTCGCGGTGCACACGATATCCCGCAAGGTGCTCGCCGTAGGCGACGAAGCCAAAAAGATGCTGGGACGTACCCCCGGCAATATTACCGCTATCCGCCCAATGAAAGACGGCGTGATCGCTGATTTCGACATCACCGAGGCAATGCTGCGCTATTTCATCAAGAAGGTACATAATAACTCAAAAATCGTCTCGCCCCGCGTCGTAGTTGCTATTCCGAGCGGCATCACTGAAGTCGAAAAGCGCGCGGTAAAAGAATCCGCGACTCATGCGGGCGCCCGCGAGGTCATTACCATTCTGGAGCCGATGGCCGCCGCTTTAGGCGTCGGTCTACCCGTGGACGAACCTGCGGCCAACATGATCGTTGATATCGGCGGCGGCACTACCGAAATAGCCATCATTTCACTCTCCGGAATTGTTTTTTCAAAATCGATCCGCGTGGCGGGCGATGAATTTGATCTCGCGCTAATCAACTACATGAAGCGCGCCTACAATCTGTTGATTGGCGAGCGCACGGCCGAAGAAATTAAAGTTACCATCGGCTCTGCTTATCCTCTCGCTACGGAATTGTCGATGGAAGTGAAAGGCCGCGACTCCGTAGCTGGCCTGCCAAAAACCATTCACATCACCTCGCAAGAAGTGCGGGAAGCGATGTCCGACACCGTCGGAGCCATCGTCGAAGCTGTGCGCGCCGCCCTCGAGCGCACGCCCCCAGAACTTTCCTCCGACCTCGTTGATCGCGGCTTCGTCTTAGCTGGTGGCGGTTCGCTCATTCGCGGAATCGATAAGCTCCTTTCAGAGAAAACGGGGCTACCCGTCATCGTCTCCGACGATCCGCTTTCGGCGGTCGCCAATGGCACCGGCGTTTTTCTTAACAACATCGACGAGCTGTCCCGCGTCGCCGCTGATTTCTAAGCGAAGCCGGCTTCGCTTGCCGGCTCTATCGCCGACCCCGTCGTGCTTCCAAAACGCTTCGATCAGGTTAGTCCGTTTGTCACCTTGGGAGTCATTATGCTCACGTGGCTCCTGCTGCCATTGGTTCTAAAAACGTTTACGCGGGCTACTTTTTTCGAGATCCAAGCCCCGCTGACAGTGGCAGATTCCTACGCTCACGACCTACAAGATTTTTGGTCCAATCGCCTGCATTCTAAGGACGAGCTCCTGCAAGCTGGCCGTGATCTAGCTGGGCTGGTGGCCAAATATGATTTTAGTGTGCAACAAAATCAGCAGTTGGAAGCTGATATCCTTCGCCTAGAGAATTTGCTCAATCTTCCGCCGCTCCCCGCCTTTCGATTAGAGGCTGCCCGGGTAGCCCAACGCGACTTTTCTGGCTGGTGGCAGCGCTTCACCATTCGCAAGGGACAGAATTTCGGCCTGACCGTGGGCGCTCCCGTTGTCTTCTCGGGCGGCGTCGTTGGCCGCATCACCGAAGTTCATCGCTATACGGCAGTGGTCGATCTTGTGACCAGCCCGACATTTCGTCTTGCCGCCAGCATCTCTGGTGACAATCGGCCAATTAGTTATCAGGGCGGTTTGAACGATTCATTCAAAGCCCCCCGGGGCAACGTGGAATTTGTACCTCTAGAAATCAACGCGACGCGAAACACTCCGCGGCGACTCGTTACCTCTGGGCTCGGCGGTATCTTTCCCGCCGGCCTTACGATTGGTGAGATCACCAATCTCGAGTTGAGTCCTGACGGACTATTTAAAGCTGGTGACGTGCAACTTGATGAGCGTATTGGCACGCTCACGGAAGTAACTGTACTCGTACCGCTAAACCCCGAGGAACTTTAAGATGGTATTGCGCGGCGCCTGCCTCAACCGAGTGTGCGTGATTGGCCGCAGCTCTTTACGATTATAATCAGTATGCGCCGCCACGATACCCGCTGGCTAATTGTAATCTTAGCCAACCTTCTCCTAGGCTGGCTGACTGGCTTAGCTAATCATTACCTCGCGCCCCTTTCACTGCATTTGTATATAACCGGGCTATTGGTCGTGTTCGCTGGTCTGCGGGTAGACCCCAAGCAAGGTTTTATCGCTACTTTGCTCACAGGTCTCCTCCTCGACGCCACGATGCCGGTACCTTTTGGTACGCACTTAGTACTTCTCGGGCTCATTCACGCTACACTCCTCTACGGTCGCCGCCGGTTCCCTCGTGAAGGTTCGATTTTTGGCATCGTGGTCGCACAATTCGCTAACCTTTTTCTTTTCATTACGCTCTCCTTTCTACTTGTTAGCCAGAATCCTCGCCCCAGCGAGGCCTGGCTACGTATCTTTGTAGACCTGCTCGTATCGCAAATAGTTATTCTGCTCATCACACCTTGGTTTTTAGCCTTGCAGAGCAGGGTATTCGAAAAAATGAAAATCCACCCTGAAACGGGGCGCCCCATCGCGCACCCAGCTTCCTGATTTTTCTAAACCGTGAGCCGACTCATCGAAACTCATCATGCGCGCAATCCGCGTCTGTGGCTTTTTTATGCTGGCATCGGTGGGCTTATGCTCGTGCTCGTCAGCGGACTCATTTACCGCCAGCTCCTAAAAACTAATCTCTACAGCGGTAAAGAACGTCTTCAAAATTTACGTCGCGTGGTTGTCCCTGGTCCGCGTGGATATATCTATGATCGCGAGGGTAAAATCATCGTAGGTAATCGCCCGCGTTTCTCTGTAGTACTTAATTTGGCTGAGTTACGCGGTGAGTTTAGAGCTGAGTACCGGAAAATTAAAAATAATTATCTCTCACTCGCAATTACCGAGCGACCTGATGCTGATCAGTTAACACGGATTGCGCGTGCGAGTGTTGCGCAGCGCTATCTCGATACGATTAACTTTATTCTCGGGCGCCACGAGACAGTACGTTCCACCGATCTCACGCAACACATCAACCAGACGCTTCTTTTACCCTACGTACTGCTCAACGACCTGGCACCCGAAGAGTATGCTCGGTTAATTGAACGCCTGCCGGTTAGCTCTCCGCTCCAAGTCTATACGGCAAGCACCCGCGATTATCCCTTTGGGGCTGCCGCCGCCCACACCCTTGGGTATACAGGGAGCAACAACGATCCCGCCGTTGAGGATTTTGAAGGGGCCGACCTCCTCACGTTCAAGATGAAGGGTTCCGTCGGTCGCACGGGTCTAGAGAAAATTTTTGATGAGCAACTGCAGGGTGAAACCGGAGGCGCGATCTATCTCGTCGATCCGGCTGGTTACAAAGTTGAACTCCCGATCAGCAAGCGCCTACAGCAACGGCGCCCCGTGCAAGGCCATAACATCATCACCAGCCTAGATCTTGACCTGCAACTCGCAGCCGAGCGTGCCATGACGGATCGCACCGGGGCTGCCGTTGCCCTTGATATTCGTACCGGCGAAGTACTCGTACTAGCCTCCCTCCCGAGCTATGATCTCAACACCCGCGTGCCCATTCTAACCGCCGAACAGGATGTGGAAAAATCTGGCGTCTGGCTCAATCGCGCAATCCAAGGTCAATACCCCCCTGGCTCCACATTCAAAATACTTACCGCAACCGCCGGCTTGCGCAGTGGCGCCATCGAGCGGGACAACTCGCGCATACTCTGTCCAGGATTTTACATGGTGGGTAATCGCCGCTTCCCCTGCGATGCCCGTAATGGCCACGGCGAACGCAGTCTCGTTGGGGCAATTCGAGATTCGTGTAATGTCTTTTTCTATAAATACGGTCTAGAAACTGGCCCAGATCTCATCGCCGCTGAGGCTCATCGCTTTGGCTTTGACCACAAAACAGGCATCGAGCTCCCCTTTGAATATGCGACGCCTCATGTCGCTAGCCCAACCTGGAAACTCGCTACGCTTAAGGAACGCTGGATGCCCGGCGATACGGCGAATACCGCCATCGGCCAAGGTGATACTCTCGTCACGCCCTTGCAGGTCGCCTGTATGATTGCATCCTTCGCTCGTGGGGAGACCGAAACAAAACCGACCCTACTCCACGACCCACAGCGTCCAGCACAACACTCTCCAGCCATCGGCCTGGCTGCCGGAGATTATCAGGCGATCATTAATGGTATGGAGCAATGTGCGCAAATCGGCACGGGACGTCTCGCGCACGTCGACGGCCTACGCATTGCGAATAAAACGGGTACTGCGCAGAAAGGCCGAATCGATCTTGCTTGGATGGTGGCCTTCGCCCCGATCGATAACCCGCAGATCGCCATCGCAGTAGTCATGGAAGGCACCGAGCCGGATGTTGGCTACCACGGAGGCACCTATGCGGCCCCAGTGGTCAAAGCGATTCTCGAAGCTTGGAAAGAGAAAAGCGAACGAGCGCCAGCCCCACCTGCCGTCAACTTCAAGGTAAAGTAATCAGCGAGCGCGGCCGCGCCTGCGCGCATTTCTAGCCCGTCGAAATACAACGTTCGCCACGGGCCAGGTTTCTCTCGGCCCATAGCGCAGCCTCCGCAAATCGGCGATAAGCTGATCATCAGGGTCCATGGTCAGCTGAGTAAGCCAGCGGCCCGCGGTTCGACGTACGGGATCATAATCCACTGATCTCCACCCAGAGGGCAAGTGTCCCCATCGGCGCAAACCGAGTAGCAGACCGAACAAGGCGGTGATGCCCACAATCCAAACTGATAATTCGCGAACCCGCGCCAGGTCCCATGGTCGATTCCACCAAGCCCTCAGTCGTTGCGGATATTTCGCTAACTCACCGAGCCAAACTGAACCGAGATCAGTCGTGAAAGATTTAACCTGCTCAACCATGGCTACCTGAGCGCGTGTATCAAAATTTACGATCCGTCGATACCAGAGCACACGCACACTATCTAGCCGCGCGCGCCAACTGCGATCTGGCAAGGAGCGAAAATCTGCCGGCATCGCCGAAGACGAGACCCGTAACAGCCCAGGCGTAGGATCCATCCGCAACCAGGAGCCAGCGCCGTCATAAATTTCGGCCCAAGCGTGAGCATCTGAATTTCGAACCATATAATAGTTTTCTACACCATTCCAAATGCCTCCATGAAAACCAGCAACAACCCGTGCCGGATAATTTGCAGCCCGCGCGAGCAGAACAAAACTGGCTGCAAAATATTCGCAAAAGCCTGGCTCCCGAGAAGCCAGCCAACGCACGATGGCATCTTGCCCATCACCGACGGGCAACTTCACCGACAATGCGTAGGCATGGTGCGCCTGCAACCAGGCGATCGTCCGCTGCGCATACTCAGCCGGGGACAAGACAGCGCCAGCCGTAATCTCCGTATTGATGCGTGTTAAAACAGCGGCATTCACTGACCCCAGAGGACCTCGCAAATTGGTGCTAACATCCGCCCGGCTCTGCTCACGCTGCTTAATACTCAACGCTTCACTCGCGCGGAGGCGTTGCGAAAAACCGGGATCAGCAATCTTATCCGTCAACTCAACCTCGGCCAATTGAAAGGCCGTCATGGTCATCGCTTCGGTTCGCAAAGCTACGAGGCGATAACTGCGGCTGGATTGCAACGGCATCGGTTCACGCAAACGCAACTGCCGATAACGACCGGGGATCGGCAGAAAGCGACTAACCCCAGGCTCCAAGTAAAAAGTCCAGCTCCCCTCAGTCATTACTCGAGATGACTCAAATTTCTGGTCGGTAATTTGCTGAGTTACCACCTGACTGCGGATAAGCTCCTGCTTAAGTTCAGCAGAAACCTTAAAACCGTCGGCCGTATATTCATCCAAGGCCACGAGGCGCCAATAAGGCGCCACACCCACAACCGCTGGGTCCATCACATCCACCCGCAGCGCGACGCGATCATCTTGAATCAACGCCCCTACTTCGCCAAATTTTAGCACCTCGGTAAAACCGGTGTGATTTTGCCTCGTGATATATTGGTCGAGAAAAAAGCTAGCTGTAATTTCAAAGCGCGGGATCACGATAAACAAGGCCGCTGAAAAAATAACCACGCAAAAAAAGAGCCCGCCCGCGAAGCCCAACCACCGCCAATCAATGATTTTTCGGAGCCGATAAAAATACTGCGGCCAAGAACCCAACGCCCACGCCGGACAGCAACTCATCTCTGCGTAGGTCAATGCCTTTTGCGTATTTTCCGTGAGATCAATCAAGGCCACCACAAACAAAAGCCCCAACGCGCAACTCGTGAACAGCAAGAGCAAGAAAGCAAATTCGAGGGCCACCGTTAAGACGCCGGCAACGACGACTAAAAACAATCCCAAGACGATTAATTGAAGATCCTCCCGCTTGCGGCGGTAGCCTACTGCTCGGTAGAGCACGAGTAAAATGCCCAACCGAATCAGGGGCGGCAAAGTATCTGGACTAAAATATAAATCGGCAATCAGTACGAGGATGATGACTGGCACCGCTCCACGCCAGATGAGTGCAGGCACCCGCGAGGGCAAGACCGGCCAGACCAAGGTGGCGATAATTAAGCCCGCCGCAATTCCCACTAGACCGCGGGCTTCAACTTCCAAAAAGATCACCGTCCCGAGCGAGATCAACGCCAGCAGGCCGCCGAGCAGCCATTTCCAGCGCCGCAAGTCATTCAGCTCAAGCGGTGGCAATGATTTGTCCATTGAGCGAAGCGTTAACTCCCAGAGTTCCGGCCGGAGCGAAGGTTATAATATTTTCAGGAACACCAAGCAGCGCTTCAGTTGTAACTGAGTCCGCACTTAATTTGAGCAAGGCCAGCTGATCTAAAAACCTTTCCAGTTCATTTAATTGTCGAATTTCTTGATAGGGGAAATTGGCCAGAGCCACACCACGCAAATGACCCAAAGCAAATAAGTCTTCGGCCAAGGTGGCGGCGAAGCTGCAGAGCCGTTCGAACTGCTGAGGGTGCGACCATCGACTGGTAAATGGCTCTAGCTTTAAAACGTAACCTAACTGCTTTTCTGCTGAAAATTGGCGGAGCATAAGTTGCCCCAAACGCGCACTCGCTTTCCAGTGAATCAAACGATGCGAATCACCCGGAGTATATTTCCGCAAAGCCAATAAATCATCTCCTGCCCCGGCGCGGACGGTGCGCCGACCGGCGCTGCCGACGCGCCCCCCCGCTACCCCGACCCACTCATAAGCGATCTGCGCTGGCCAAACCAAGACATGTTCCGAAGGAAAAGCTCCGAGACTTTTTTTTAAAAATCCGAAAGGATATAAAGAACCCACTGCGCTTACGGCTACCAGAGCCACGCCGCGCTGTTGAGGCTGGACGCCCCATTGAAAAATAGCGTTCCCACCACCCGACAGTCGGTCGCGCTGAAAGAGCCGACCGCGCGTGATCCGTTGTCCGCTCGCCGCGAGCAACGCCCGAACCGAGGTTACTGGTTTTGCTTCATCAGCGGATGATGCACCGAACGGATGCGTCACAAAATCGAACCAGAGACCATAAGTTGACAACCAGGGCTTTCGATTTTGCACATCAAGTGTGACCAGCGTGTCGTGACCCACTCGCCAAGAGCCGAGTCGGCGAAATCGCCAACAAATTCCCCTGAAATTAAACCACGAAAGCAACCCACTGAGCAAAAGACAGGCCAAGAGCAGCGCTAGTGTAAGAAACAGAATATTGCTACCGGTGTTATAAGCGGCAGTCCCGATCCCCATGGCGAGCGCGATGAGGAAAACCCCGAGAACGGTTGGGGCAATCTGGTGTCGTTTTAAGGGAAAGACGAGGGCCCAAAGCAGCTGCGACGCGCGGGTCGCGCGACGCGACCGAGGTGCGCCCGGACCTTGCCACTCTGCGCCAACGATCGATTTAAATTCTCCACGCATGCGCGGCGACTTGCTCAAGGTGGCGGTCACAGCTATTGTCGTGATCCACCCTCAGGTTGGCGCCGGCAAGGACACAATGATGCGATGTAAAGCCGCGAGCATGGTTCGGCTCTCTTCGCGGGCATCAGATGTCGACCGCGCCAAAGACAAACGATGAGCTAAAACGGGGCCGGCTAAAAATTGAATATCTTCCGGCAGCACAAAATCACGCCCGTGCAGGAGCGCCCGTGCCTGCGCCGCTACCCGAAGCGCGAGTCCGCCGCGCACGCTCACTCCAGCCTTAAACTCCACCTCGGTACGGGTGGCCGTGATCAACCGTAGAAGATAATCGAGTAAACTATCCTCAATAAAAACCTTTCCGACCAGCGCCTGCATTTGGAGAACCTCAGCGCGAGTGACCACGGGATTCACCGCGATCGCATCATACCCAAGACGTGCCGAGCGAAGAATGGTCAACTCGTCATTAGGCTGGGGATAACCCATTGGCAGTCGCATTAAAAAACGATCCATCTGACTTTCCGGCAGAGGGAAAGTCCCTTCATAATCCACAGGGTTTTGTGTGGCGACCACCATGAAGGGCTGACCGACTGAATGGGCTTCGCCATCAACCGTAACCTTACTGCGATCCATGACTTCGAGCAGCGCTGATTGAGTTTTAGGCGTGGCGCGATTAATTTCATCGGCCAGCACAATATTGGCGAAAACGGGACCTGGCTTAAAGATAAACTCCTTCACCGTATCATCATAAATTGAGACGCCGATAACATCGGTGGGCAAGAGATCGCTCGTAAATTGAATACGCGAAAAAGTGCAGTCCAAGGAGCGAGCGAGCGCATAAGCGAGCGTGGTTTTGCCTACCCCAGGCAAGTCCTCGATAAGCAAATGGCCGCTTGCCAGCATACAAATCAAAGCCTGCTCAATCACCTCATCTTTCCCCTTAATAGTCAGCCGCATGTTGGCTCTAAGCCGTTCGACGGTATCACGCGTCCAAGCCACTTCCGCGGCGGTTGCAAGGTTGCTCATATTTTTATGAGTATGAGTACGTGTGATTGAAGCAAACGGATTCCCGTCTGCGGTTATTTAACTCACTCAATGAGCGCACCCATCTCCGAATATCCTCTTTCTTGCGCAGTTTCTAAAACTCTATCTTACTGATAAATCATGCCTATCTTCGATCAGCCCCTCCCCCAATTGCTAAAGTATCAAGGCACCAACCCGCGTCCGGCTGATTTCGATGCTTACTGGGACCAAGCCCTTCGCGACTTGGCGGCGCATGACCCCCAAGTCGAACTGCGCCCCAGTCTCACGCTCCACTCGCCAACTGCCCAATGCTTTGATCTTTGGTTCACGGGCATTGGTGGAGCCCGAGTCTATGCTAAATATCTAAGACCGCTCAGCATCATCGGTCGTCGCCCTGCCGTGCTGCAGTTTCACGGTTATTCCGGCCACAGCGGTGACTGGATGGATAAACTTGCTTATGTCAGTGCCGGCTTCTGCGTCGCAGCTCTCGATTGCCGTGGCCAAGGCGGTCGCTCCGAGGATCTTGGAGGAGTACGCGGAAACACGTTGCGTGGTCATATTATCCGTGGACTCGATGAAGCCGACCCACGCAAATTATATTATCATCAAGTATTCCTCGATACCGCCTTGCTGGCGCGCATCGTCATGAATTTCCCCGAAGTTGATCCCGCCCGCGTTGGCGCTTACGGACCATCGCAGGGGGGCGCCCTCACCTTAGCCTGCGCCGCCCTCGAACCACGCATTAAGTTGGCAGCTCCTATCTTTCCCTTTCTTTGCGACTACCAGCGCATCTGGGAGATGGATTTAGCTAAAGACGCTTACGAAGAACTCCGCCTCTATTTCCGCTCCTTTGATCCGCGCCACGAACGCGCGGCGGCGACTTTCACGAAATTGGGCTATATTGACTGCCAATATCTCGCCCCGCGCATCCGCGCCGAGGTGCTCATGTTCACCGGCCTCATGGATATGATCTGCCCGCCTTCGACCCAATTTGCCGCTTATAATAAAATTACTAGCGCCAAGGATGTCGTGATTTACCCCGATTATGGTCACGAGGGTTTGCCCGGACACGCCGATCGAATTTTTAATTTTTTCCAAGGGCTCTAACGCTGAGCGCAGGGCAAGGCGTTCGCTGGGCCGCTGCGCCTACCCGACCCACGAGAGGGCCTGAATTTTCTGCGCAAGTGCACAATCTTTGAGGGTGACCTTGCCCCCCGCATCATGCGTGCTCAAACGGAGCGCAACGCGACCATACTGATTGGTCCACTCAGGGTGGTGATTCATGGCCTCAGCCTCATAGCTGACGCGCAAGATAAACGACATCGCCTCGCGAAATGTACGAAACTCGAAGGTCTTCGCGAGCGCGTCAGCTTCCATACTCCAGCCAGGCAGATCCGTCAAGGCAGCCTGACATTCAGCGGGGGTGAGCGGGATAGCCATACCCTAAGATTATCTCGAATCGCCCCTTGTCAAACCGATGGCCGCTGAGCTAAATCTGCTTCCTGCGCATGCCTTCGCCCGCTCCCGAAAAAATCCCCCAGCACGTCGCCATTATCATGGACGGCAATGGTCGCTGGGCCCAAGCCCGCGGCCTGCCGCGACTCGAAGGCCACCGCCGTGGGGTGGAAACCGTTCGCACCATTGTCGACGCCGCCCGTGAACTCGGGATTCGGTATCTAACGCTGTACGCATTCTCGGTTGAAAACTGGAAACGCCCAGCCGACGAGGTTTCTGGCTTGATGGGGCTGCTCGATTATTTCCTGAAGCGTGAGCTGGATAATTTGATTAAAAATCGTGTCCGTCTGCTCACGATTGGCCGCACTGATGCCCTGCCCGCCAATGTTCAACGTGAACTGAAGCGAGTCATTGATGCGACCAAAGATTTCACCGAATGGCATCTGGTGCTCGCGCTGAACTACGGCGCCCGCACCGAGCTAGCTGATGCGGCCCAGCATTACGCCGCTGCCGTACTCGGGGGTACCGAAAAATTGGCCGAGTGCTCTTGGGAGAATTTTAGCCGTTACCTCTACACCAGCGCAATTCCTGACCCCGACCTGCTGATTCGGACTTCCGGTGAGCAGCGCGTCAGTAATTTCATGCTCATGCAATGCGCGTATGCTGAGCTCGTTTTCACCCCAGTTTTATGGCCCGACTTCCAGAAAGCCGATCTGCAGTCAGCCATTACTGAATACGCCCAACGCGAACGCCGTTATGGTTTAACCAGCGAGCAAATTAAGACTGGCCCCCGTTAACTCAGCCCAACCTACTTATTCCGTGCTATCCCGCATTATCAGCACCCTCGCTCTCTGGAGCATTGTCCTTAGCAGCCTCTGGTATTTCGGCGCCCATGCGGCCGTAGTCCTGCTAACACTGCTCTCGGCCCTCACCCTCCATGAATTTTATGGACTCACAGAAAAAATGGGCGCCCGCCCTTTCCGCTGGATGGGCATCTTGGTTAGTGGATTAATTACCGCCGGACCCTACTACCTCACTTTTTTTCTACAGGAAAATTACGAGACAGCAAACCTCGCCTCAGGACTATTGGTCTTGGCCTTACTCGTTGCTTGCGTCCGGGTGCTGCGCGAGCGCGACGCCGACGTTCGCGTAGAAACGATCGCCGCTACCATCGGTGGCCTGCTCTATATTCCGTTCATGTTGCAATTTCTGACTGGTATTCTGATGCGCGATAGCGACAGCAGCGCCAATCTAACCCTCTGCCTCTGGGTAATCGCCGTCGCAAAATTTTGCGATGTTGGCGCCCTGCTAACAGGACTCGCGATCGGCCGGCATAAACTGGCACCCAATATTAGTCCTAAAAAAACCTGGGAAGGCGCTTTCGGCGGAGTGCTAATTGCCGCAGGCATTGGCGCAGCTATCGCTTTTTTTGCCGCTGACTTACTTCCGGAGAGCTTCACTCCCACTCTCGCAGCAATCTTGGCCGTACCTCTCGCCATCGTTGCAATTATTTCTGATCTGATCGAATCCGTGATTAAACGTCGCGCCGATGCCAAAGATACCGGCGAACTTATCCCTGGAATTGGTGGCGCCTTTGACCTGACCGATAGCCTGATTCTGACAGCTCCCGTCGCCTATTTCATTTTGTTGTTTGTAGAATAATGAATCGCCGACGCATTACGGCCCTAGCTAGTCGACGCTGCGCACGCGAGATCGATCTAGTAAGCCGCGGGGCTTAAAACTCTTCGTTCGCTGTGACTAAAATCCCTAAACGCCGCGTCGTACTTCTCGGAGCTACTGGTTCCATTGGAGAAAGCACGCTGCGCGTCATCACCGCCCACCGTGATCGCTTGGAGCTGATCGGCGTTGCGGCCCACAGCAAACAAACCGAACTAGCAGAAATTGCGCGGAAGTTTGGCGTGCGTCATGTTGGGGTCTATGACCCGGCCGCCTATTCCGCCGCATGCCAGAGTGCGGATTTTCCGGCTGGCACTCAATTTTATGGCGGCGCCAATGGCCTGAGTGAATTAGCCACCTTGCCTGAGGCCGATATTATTTTAATCGCCGTCGTCGGTACAGCCGGCCTGCAACCCGCGCTTGCCGCCATCGCCGCTAAAAAAACGATCGCGCTAGCCTCCAAAGAAATCCTCGTGCTCGCTGGCAAATTTGTAATGGAGGCCGCCCGCGCGAGCGGGAGTCGCTTGCTCCCAGTGGACAGCGAGCACAATGCAGTCTTCCAATGTCTTGAAGGTCACCATCCCCGCGATGTACGGCGCTTGGTCTTAACGGCCTCCGGGGGTGCTTTTCGCGACTGGCCGATCGCTCAGCTAAGCACCGTCACCACCGCTGATGCTCTCCGCCATCCCACGTGGTCGATGGGCCCCAAAATTACCGTCGATTCAGCGACTCTTGCCAACAAGGGACTCGAACTGATCGAAGCCCAGCACCTTTTTGGACTGCAGCCCGCGCAATGCCAGGCGGTCCTGCATACCCAAAGCATCGTGCATGCGCTCGTGGAATTTACGGATGGCTCACTCCTCGCGCAGTTATGTCCGCCCTCGATGACTTTCCCGATTCAGCACGCCCTCCTCTACCCTGATCGAGCCTACACGAGCACGGACTCAGCGCTGGCGTTAGATCGTTTGCTATCCCTCGATTTTCGCCCAGTCGACGAACAACGTTATCCGTGCCTCCGTTTAGCTAAGGAAGCCATGATCGCCGGCGGAATCGCCCCCGCCGTGTTCAATGCCGCAAACGAAGTGGCCGTAGCGGCCTTTCTAGAAAAACGAGCTCCGTTCCTTGCGATTCCTCAGATCATCGAACAAACTCTGTCGCATATTAAAATCTTTGATCCGACTTCCTTAGAACAAGTACTAACGGCTGATACTGAAGCCCGTAAAATCGCCCACCACTTCCTCTCTCTATAATGTCAGCCGCCACCTTCACTTCTTTACTCGGTAATATTTGGTCAATTTTCCTGATCATTCTTTTTTTTGGTGGGTCAATTTTCGTACATGAACTAGGCCACTTTCTCGCGGCCCGTCGTCGGGGCCTAAAAGTCTCGCGTTTTTCGATTGGCTTCGGTCCCGCCATTTTCTCTCGCACCGGCCAAGACGGCGTTGAATACCGTATCAACTGGCTACCCCTCGGTGGCTACGTTGCTTTACCCCAACTCGCGGATCTCAGCGGACTTGAAGGCGAAGTTGACCCCAACGCAGCCAAGCTTCCACCGATCTCTTATAGCACCAAGCTCATCGTCTTTGTCGCCGGTGCGGTCTTCAACATACTCTTTGCTTTTACCCTCGCCTCCATTTTGTGGATCGTGGGCCAGCCGGTGGTAGAGGAAGAACAAACTACGAAAATCGGCTTTGTTCACCCGACGATCGAACTGCCCAACGGAAAATCAGCTCCGGGACCGGCCTTTCTCGCCGGGCTGAAAAGTGGCGATGTTATTTTAACGGTCGATGGCAAGACGGTTAAAACGCTCAGTGATATCGGCCAATTAGTGGTCCTCGGCAGCGGCCGCACTCCGCAAGGCCGACCGAGTGTAGAAATTGCATTCACCCATGAAGGCAAAGCGCAGCGCGCCACCTTGGTCCCTGAATTAGTTGGCGCGGAAGAAGTACGCGAAATTGGCATTGAACCAGCAGCTAAAGTAACGATCGCCGGAGTCCAAGCGGGCCGCCCCGCCGAAGCCGCTGGTCTTAAATTTCGTGATGTCATTACCCACATTAATGGTCAACCCGTCGGCTACGTTGGCTTCATCGCGGATTATTTACGCCTGAATGGCGAAAAGCCCGTAACGCTGACCTACCTGCGTGAGAGCCAAATCAATCAAGTAACAGTTGTACCGGCTAAAATAAACGATCCAGAAACTAAACGAGATGTCTACCGACTGGGCGTTCAACTGCGCGGGGCGCTCACGTTGAAAACCATTCGTACGCCCCCTTGGGAACAGGTTTGGGATAAGGCCGTGTGGACGGGGCGCACGCTGCAAAGTTTACTTAGCCCGAATTCCAATATTGGCATATCAAAGCTGAGTGGCCCCCTCGGGATCGCTGACCGCGTCCACCAATTTGCCCAAGTCGATTTTCGCCTCCTACTCTGGTTTATCATCTTAATAAATGTGAACCTCGCGATCTTCAACCTACTGCCGATTCCCGTGCTCGATGGCGGGCATATGGCCTTTGCGACCATCGCGAAACTACGCGGGAAAGATTTACCGATCAAAATGGTCGCCACTATCCAGAGCGTGTTTGTAGTTTTGCTCCTTTCGATGATGGCCTACGTGACGCTGTTTGGTGATTTACCGCGCATGGCCCGGGAATCTAAAGCAGCGACGCAAGCGCGGGATGCCGCCGAGCAGCAGAAAAAAACGGCTGAACCTACTAAACCCTAAGCCGCTGGTTGTCAGCCTAGCAGGATGCCCGCCTTCGCTGAGTTCAATTTATCACGTTATTTGGCGACCCACGCTTGCCAGTCCCTTCCGGTTATTGATTGATTTTCTGTTATGTCCTACTGCGCATCCCGTTCGCATACCCTTCGTCGCCGAACCGTCGCTGTGATGGTTGGCAATCTTGGCGTCGGCGAAAATCATCCGATTCGCCTGCAGTCGATGACCACCAGTGACACTCAGGACGTAGCCGCAACCGTGCGGCAATCGATCGCGCTCGCCGAAGTGGGCTGCGAAATTATCCGGATCACCGCCCCCAATGTAGCAGCAGCAAAATGCCTGCGCGACATTCGTGTTCAATTTTCAGCAGCGGGCTTTGCTCACGTGCCACTGGTGGCGGATATTCATTTCCTGCCAGCAGCGGCGATGGAAGCAGTCGAGCACGTGGAAAAAGTGCGGGTTAACCCAGGCAACTACGCCGATAAAAAGAAATTCGCCGTTAAGGAATATTCGGACTCTGATTATGATTCAGAACTCCAGCGGCTGCATGATTTATTTTCCCCGCTCGTTCTCCGCAGCAAGACGCTGGGGCGAGCCATGCGCATTGGTACTAATCACGGTTCACTCTCTGATCGCATCATGAACCGCTATGGCGATACCCCGCTCGGCATGGTTGAGAGCGCCTTAGAATTCCTTCGGATTGCCCGCGCGCATGACTACCACGCCATCATGCTTTCGATGAAAGCCAGCAACCCCAAGGTGATGATTCAAGCTTACCGCTTGTTAGTAGATCGCATGCGACAAGAGGACATGCACTACCCGCTGCACCTCGGCGTCACCGAAGCAGGTGATGGCGAAGATGGTCGGATTAAAAGTGCCATCGGCATCGGCAGTTTGCTGCTCGATGGTCTCGGCGACACAATCCGGGTGTCACTGACCGAAGATTCCGTCTATGAAATTCCCGTGGCTAGGGCGATCGCAGATAAAGCGATGAGCCAATGGCATAAAAATAAATCAACGCTTCTGCCCCAGCCAACTTCAGGCGCAACCCGAGCAGCCGAAATAGACCCCTATCATTTTACGCGGCGCCCCACCACCACCTTACCGCTGGCGGCAACCTGCTTGGTTGGGCCAGCGCAACCACCCCGCGTCATCGTTCGCACCACCTTAACTGAGCTCGCGGCAACCAGCCAATCCCTAGCCACCTCCAAATTCAAAGATACTCCCGCTGAAGGCTTATTGCTGCCGATTAATATCAAGGCCGATTTAGCGACGGTGGCAGCGCTGCAATTCTCGCTCACTCAACCCGTTCGTTTTTTAGTCCTCGAGCTCAACACAGAACTATCACCTGCGTCCCTGGAGCCCATGCTCGCGGCGACCCCCGGCCGATTCATACTCACCCGTGCATTTGGTCCAGCCGATCAGACAATTTTCTCCGAATTTGTCGCTATCGTGCGTCGGCATGGACAGCATCTCGCAGCCCAAATTGCGCCTGAAGACTTTCTCGCCTACACACCGATCCTGCGCTCTCTCGGTGATGCTAGCCTGATCTTCACACTCGCAACGCGCCACCTCAGCCCTACCTCCGGCCATGCTTTGGGAGCCTATCGCGAGCTCGCAAAAAATTTGGCAAACCTCGGCAATCGGGCTCCCATCTGGATTCGCAACACGGCCGCCAACGCCCTGCAGAATAATCCGGACTATCTGTCGCGCTTGCTCGAAGCGAGTTTCCTGAGCGGCAGTCTCCTCTGCGATGGGATCGGTGATTTAATTAGCATTGAGACCGAACCCGATGTCGCTCGCGCCACTCTCCTTGCTTATAATGTTCTCCAAGGCGCTGGGGCCCGTCTGTCCAAAACAGAATTTGTCGCCTGCCCGAGTTGCGGCCGAACCCTCTTTGATTTGCAGAGCACCACCCAGCGGATACGCGCCCAGACGGGGCATCTTAAAGGCGTCAAATTAGCCATTATGGGCTGTATTGTAAACGGCCCAGGGGAAATGGCCGATGCAGATTTTGGCTACGTCGGCGGCGCTCCTGGAAAAATCAACCTCTACGTCGGGAAAAATTGCGTCCAATACAACATTCCCGAAGCCGAGGCTGATGCACGCCTCATTGCGCTCATTCGTGAGCACGGTAAGTGGGCTGAGCCCGAACCTTTGTTGCCGCCGCTTACCTCGGCCTAAGTTTCCCTCTCACAACTGGGCGCAAGGGGTGTCCCAACTTTCGCAACCCTAAAATCAGAAAAGTTATCCCCCACGCTACTGTGAACAAGATGTCGGAAAGTTGCGCTTGAAAGGTATTTTGTGATTCACGTTAGTCGCGAAGTTACTTTTACTGTTCCTTCCTTTCGCTTGTTCTTTGCCAACTCCGCCGCGTACTCAGTACTCCGGTTTATCCAAGGTTTTCCCAGATTCTGGTCAAAATCACCCTACCTACAGTCCAATTTGGTCTGAAGACGAGTGATCGCCACCCCCCTTTCCCTTGTGATTTTCGGCTTACGGGAGATGCTACGGTAGTTGTCGCAAATGCAGTTGCTGAGGTGTGAATTAATCACTAACTATCTCATCTCCGTTATGCCCCACGCCACCCTCCAATCCAATCTCTGGGAAACAGTAAAATGTGACCTCAAGGGATTATTCCCGGAGGATGTGTTCCAGATGTGGTTTGAGCCACTACGCTGCCTCGCCGCCACCGAAGATTCCCTCGTTTTGGCGGTGCCCAACGACTTTGCGGCCATTTGGATTCACGATAACTATCTCGACCTTATTTCACAGCGCCTTCGGCTAGCAGCAGGGCGAATGGTGCATGTTTCACTTAAGAAAGCTGATCAGCCAGGCGGCGAAGCCTCCGCCCCGATCACCGAGGCCAAGAGTCGCGCCCCCCAAGCTAAACGAACCCTGCGCTACGATGAGCGCTTGGCCTCAGCCGGCTCACTCAATCCTCGCAACTCTTTCGAGAATTTTGTCGTCGGTCCAAACAATCAATTGGCACACGCTGCTTCTCTCGCCGTAGCCCAGGCCCCCGCCCAAGCCTACAATCCCCTTTTTATTCACGGGTCGACGGGTCTCGGCAAGACCCACCTCATGCATGCTATTGGCCATAGCATCCTCCAGCGCAATCCCGAGGCGCGCATCGCCTACCTGTCCACCGAGAAATTCACGAATGAATACATTCACGCTATTCAGGAAAATGCGTTAACCAAGTTCCGGCAACGCTACCGCAGCGTGGATGTTCTCCTGGTGGACGATGTGCAGTTCTTGGCAGGCAAAGAGCGCATTCAGGAAGAATTTTTCCACACCTTTAACGACCTGTTCGAGTCACAAAAGCAGATCGTAATTTCCAGCGATCGTCCTGTTACAGAAATCGCTACGCTCGAAGCACGCCTCGTCTCCCGTTTTCAATGGGGCCTATCCGCCGATATCCAATCGCCGGATTTTGAAACGCGCGTTGCTATTCTCAAAACCAAAGCAGCCACCCTCAAGGTTACTCTGCCCATGCCCGTGATTGAATTCATGGCGCAGCATATTTCGAAAAATATCCGCCGCCTCGAGGGAGCGCTGATTAAAATTTCTAGTTATGCAGCCTTGACGGGGAAAACGCTGGACCTGGCCTCGGCCGAATTGTTGCTCAAAGATGTATTAATGGAGGAAGCTCAAAATCGTCTCAATATTGAGGGAATCCAGAAACGCGTTGCCGATCATTATCAGATTCGTCACTCCGATATGACCAGCAAGCGCCGGCCTAGCGCCATCGCCTTCCCTCGGCAGATCGCGATGTATCTGTCCCGGCAGCTCACCCGCCACTCGCTCCAAGAAATCGGCCAAGCTTTTGGCGGCCGCGACCACGGCACCGTTATTCACGCCGTTAAAACCGTTGAAAATATGATGGAGCAAGATGACTCCGTTCGCGGCAGCGTTGATTTCCTCAAGAGCCAGCTGACAAAGTAAGCTGGGGCGCCCTTTCGCGTTTCGCGATTAGCCGAAGAACTACCCGGTTTTTCCATCAGCTACCAACGAGTACTCAGTATCAAAAATCAGATGTCCCTCACTCCTGAACAAAAAAAAGCCGTCGCCGCCTGGGTCGCCGCTGGCGACAACTTATCCTTAGTCCAAAAGAAGCTAAATGAGCAATTCAAGGTCTCGATGACCTACATGGATGTGCGCTTTCTTGTGGATGACTTGGGACTGGAACTAAAAAATGCAGCCCCAAAGGCGGATGCTTCTGATGTCACGAAGACAGCTCCAGCTGTCGACCAAGCCCCACCGCGCCAACCTACAGCGGAAGAATCGACTGACGGTGTTGATGGTACTCCTGAGGCCTCGGACGAGGCTAATTTGCCCGCCGAAGACGACACAAACCATGGCGCAAGCACGCTCACACTCGAGGTTGATCGCATCATGCGTCCCGGAACGGTTGTTAGCGGTACAGTAACCTTTAGCGACGGTGTCTCAGGTAAATGGGCCCTCGACCAGCAAGGTCGCCTGATGCTGGATACACCTCAGAAGGGTTATCAGCCCAGCCCAGCGGATGTGCAGACCTTTCAGCGGGAACTGCAGGCACAATTGCAGCGACAGGGCTATTAAGTTCGACGCTCGAGCAGTGAGCCCCCGCTTTCCCTGGGCAGAGGGCTACCCCGCTGCTACTTAAATCAGCTAAACTCGAACCCTCGAGGAGCCTGGTCAGATTTTACCACTACCGGCTAGCATGCGCTTGAATTCATCTTCATCGATGACGAGCACCCCGAGCTCTTTGGCTTTAGCGAGTTTAGATCCTGCTTCTACACCAGCTAGCACATAGTTCGTTTTTTTGCTCACACTGCTCGAAACCTTCCCGCCAGCGGCTTCAATTTGCGCGGCAGCTTCTTCACGCGTCAACTGTGGCAAGGTACCGGTAAGGACAAAAGTTTTTCCGGCCAGCAGGCTACTCGATGGAGCTTGGGCCACGGGGGCCTGAGGTCTTAGACCCACTTGCCATAAAGTTGTGATCATCGCACGATTTCGCGGCTCCTTAAAATAGCCGATAATCGCCCGAGCCATGGTCTCACCGATGCCCTCAATTACGCTTTTTTTATTGAGAATAAAATTCTCCAGCTGGGCATTTGCCAGTGCCTCAATATCACGAAAATGAGCTGCGAGGTCCTTCGAGGCGGCGACCCCTACGTGGGGAATCCCCAGCCCATGAATTAAGCGCCAAAGGTCGCAATGCTGACTAGCGCTAATTGCCGCTAATAATTTATCGGTCGATTTCTCGACGCTCTTACCAAGCGTCAATAAATCTTCTCGCTGTAATTTAAATAAATCAGGCAATTCCTTCACCCAACCTTGCGCTACTAAATCATTAATCATCGCTTCGCCTAAGCCATCAATATCGAGACAAGCCTTAGAAACGAAGTGAGCTAAACGTCGCCGCACCTGCGCCGGACAATTAATATTGGGACAACGGAGTGCGACCTCCTCCACTAGTTGAATTGTGGCGGTGCAGCAAATCGGGCACTGAGATGGAAATTGATAAACCTGACATTCCGGGGTGCGTTTCTTTAAATTCACGGCCACGACCGCAGGGATAACCTCCCCCGCTTTCTCAACTAAAACCCAATCGCCCACTCGGATATCCTTACGAGCGATCTCTGCTTGGTTGTGCAGCGTCGCCCGAGCCACCGTTGAGCCGGCCAGCAGAACTGGCGCCAATTCTGCTACGGGCGTCAGCACTCCGGTGCGACCGACCTGCACAGTGATGGCGTTGATGCGCGTCTCCGCTTGCTCCGGTTCAAATTTATAAGCGATGGCCCAGCGGGGAGCTTTAGCCGTCTCCCCCGCCTCACGCTGTAAACCCAAAGAATTTAATTTCACCACAGCGCCGTCGGTCCCATAGGCAAAAGAATGCCGCAGGGCATCTAAAGCGCGAACCGCGCCCTCGATACCATCAGCGCCACTCGCCGGCCAATAACGTTCTACCGTAGGCAAACCCCACTGTTTAACCAAAGCATGAAAATTAAGTTGAGTGTCGGTCACTGCTGGTCGGCAGAAGCCCAGACCGTAAAGGACAATTTCGAGTTTTCGCAGGGCGACTTCCTTGGGATCAAGCTGCTTAATCGTTCCAGCCGCAAGATTACGCGGGTTAGCATAAAGCGGCTCACCCGCTTCTTCGCGCGCTTGATTAATGCGCTGAAACTCCGCGAGGGTTAAAAAAATCTCGCCCCGAATTTCAATAATCTCAGGCCAAGGCTGATGCTCGATAGCCTGTAATTGATGCGGAAGTGAATAAATAGTCTTCGCATTATTTGTAATATCATCCCCTTCCACTCCATTGCCACGCGTCACCGCCTTAACTAACTTACCATTTTCGTAAGTCACGCTCACGGCCAGCCCGTCGATTTTGGGTTCCACCACATAGTGCAGATCGTCGCGGCCAAATAATTTCACCAACCGCTGATGAAAAGCGCGAAGCTCAATTTCAGAGTAAGTATTATCAAGACTCTGCATGGGTTGCCGATGACGATACGTCACGAAACCGGCTGAGCGATCATCCCCCACCTGCATGGTGGGGGAATCCTGAGCGGCCCATTGCGGAAATTGCCGCTCTAAGTCAGCCAACTCCCGCTTCAGCCGATCATACTCAAAATCGCTGACAGCTGGCTGGGCTTGCCGATAATACAGCTCATCATGCCGCGCCACTTGCGCACGCAAGGCAGCCATCTGGGATTGAGCTTCAGCAGGATTCATCTGTCGAAAGTAGGCACGGATTTGGGCTTAATTTCAACCCGGAGCTTTTATCAAATTACCCGCGCCCTCACGGCGCTAAACCATCAGCCGATCGCGGCTTATTGCTGGGTAGGGGCCTCTTAAATTTTAGCGGTGTTTCCAGTAAGCGGCGGTAACTCGTCCAGTGCAGATAAAGCCCAACGGCCACACCTGCCCCCAAGCTATCAGCCAGCCAGTCTGCCCACTCAAACATTCGAATAATTGTAAAACTCTGTCGAAATTCATCACCCAAACCATAGGCGGAGGTGAGCACAAGGGCCCACCAAGCGTCTAGGAACGGCCACCGGACTAAGGCGGGCAAACGCACCACGGCTGTTGCCAGCGTCCCATAAATCGCAAAATGCCCCACCTTATCGGACGCGAATACCGTAGCGGCAATATTGACCACGGCGAAGCCTGAACACCAGGTGATGGTTCCAGCTAGCAAGACCGGCCATGCGACGGCCCGACGTTCCCTCCAGTGCGATTGAACTGCATCCATCGGACTATAATTACAGATCATAAAATCTGCGGCGAGCGGGATTTTTTGCTTCAGGCAAATCCAAGCCGCGCGCCCCCAATGACCGATATTACCATGCTTAAAATGGTCGGGCTGGTGAGATTCGAACTCACGACCTCTTGCACCCCATGCAAGCGCGCTACCAGACTACGCTACAGCCCGTCTCTACGAGGGATCAAAAAGCCTCACCGCTTGGTGTGATGCAAGCCCTTTCCTTAGCCGCAATCCCAGGAACCCGAGATGGTGTTTTTTGGTATAGCAACCGCATACAATTGGTAAAAAATGCTGCAATCCCCTAAAAGTGCCTTCAACTAGCTGATGTTAAAGTGTCCTCGTAGCTCAACCGGATAGAGCTCTTGCCTTCTAAGCAAGCGGTTGTGGGTTCGAGTCCCGCCGAGGACGCCATTTTTACTGAGCGCGTAAGGCCAGCGTCTTTTTATAGCGGCGTCACCTCAGCCTGGTTTGAAGTGTATTTTAACCAGCTAGATTAGCTGAGCTGGCTTGCCGAGGCGCAGCTCGTTTTTAACGAACGAAGGCTAGCCGTGCCTATCCCTAGCCTTAATCGCCTGCGCCCAGCATTGCCCTCCTACGCTGAAGCTGCGGAGGATGGTGGAGCAGATCGGGATCAAACCGACGACCTCGTCGTTGCGAACGACGCGCTCTATCAACTGAGCTACTGCCCCCCAAACGAAGGATTCTTCTGCGGGAAGCTTTCGCGGGAGTAAAACAAAATTTATTGTCCACCCTACCCGCTTACCCAGCGGCACTTAACGCGACCGCAAAATTGGCGCTACAATTGCTATTGCAGCTTCCAGGAACAGGCGAAAAAGAGAACCCCTACCCCGTTAGTAAAATATTAAAAACCATCATGAAGAAAAGCATCAAAAAATCTACGGGGCGCTCACGACTTGCTCAGAAGCCGACCACGCTCGTTAAAAAATCGGCGGCACCCGCCAAAATAAAAATTGGCGCAGCCGCCGAACCACCGGCCACATTTATCTCTGCTAAAATCGACATTGGTTTCGGGCAACATCTCTACCTGCGCGGTGAAGGCCCGGGCCTGAGCTGGCAACATGGCTTGGCCATGGATTGCGTCGGAGCCAACTTATGGACCATCACCATTAAAAATGCGGCTGATCCGGTGGTGTTTAAATTACTGGTCAATGATGTGACCTGGAGCCACGGCCATGATTTCATCACCGCACCCGGCCAAAGCATCACGGTTGTTCCGACTTTCTAGGCGGCTACCAAGCCCAAATACTGCCGGCGCGTTCACCTGACTTAACCAGCAATTAATCTAGTCGATCTGGATTAATTGCCAACAACTCGGCGCGCACTTCCTCCGCGCTCCACTTGTCCCCGTCTGCTTTTTTTGCGGGCAAAATCGTGCAGCGCATAACGACTCGGGAAAAAGGCCATGGAATATAAATGCGATCCCAGCTCCGTAGCCGTTTGGCCCACCTAAACTCGGCGCCAATTAAGAGCATCGGAGAATTAGTACGCCGCGTGACCACTAACGCACCCGGCTTCACTTCATACATCGGCCCGCGCGGACCGTCGGGAGTAATACCAATATCGTGACCTGCGCGCATCACCTCGATGAGCGCCTTACCCGATTCCCGAGCGAAATTGCTACTCGAGCCGCGCAATGGCTTGAGCCCCACCATCCGGTAAAATTCCGCGATTAAGGCCCCATCCTTACTGGCACTAACCAGCGCATAAACACTCCGATGCGTCCGGTAGCGGCTGAAATATTCAGCCGAAATAAAAAGCCGATTATGCCAAATAACGATCGCCATCGCTTCGTCGGTGTTGGCCAAACGCGCCTGCGTGGCCGCATCGGCTTCAAAGCGAAGCGTCCGACACCACAGCCGCAAAATTGCGGCTACCAGCCAGAGCAACAGCCGGCGCCAGCCGCTTACCACGTTAATGGTGTCAGGATTTTCCATGATTCTGACCCTTTTATGCAGGGAACGTAGGCCTGTCGCCAAGTTAAACTTGTGCCTCCCTTAATCACTTAAGACGCTTACCCCATGCCTGTTTGCTTGCCCCCGTGTCCGTATCTTCCGGTTCCACCGACTCAGATGGCCGCCAGTGCCCTCTCAGCGCACGGCTCCGCCCGCGACGGCGCATTTTACCTAACGGCTCTTACCTATGGCCATTATCTGTGGCAGAATGGGCAAGCAGCCCGCGCTATTTTGAAGTTAGACCGGGCGTTGTTAGCTGATCTCCACGGTGATGAACCTGTGTTGCATGACTGGCCCTTGCCCTACGAGGCGATGGCGTGGTTTCTACGGCACACGCCGCCGGATGTCTTTATCGGCAACCCCCGCGTGCATTTTCAGCACCTCGCTGACCGCATGAATGAGCCTCGGCGCGAACAACGCCGCTGGCGCACTTGGGCCTGCTGGGCCCTCTGCCGGAGCGTACGCCCAGAATTTCCAGCAGACCCCTTGCATAAGGTAGTGGAACCATCACGCGAGCTGATCGCCGAAAAACTCACCACCCACGGCATTCCCGGTGAAGCTGACCTTTGGTTGCAGATAATGATTAAAACCACGCGTCTTTAGGAATCTAGGGAGAGTCATACCACAGCGAAGCAAGCTTGGCCAACAAGGCCTCGGCTGCGAAACTACTAAAAAAAATCCGCTAAATTTTTATATTTAGCGGATAAGAAAACTGGCGGGATGGACGAGACTCGAACTCGCGACCTTCTGCGTGACAGGCAGACGCTCTAACCAACTGAGCTACCACCCCGTAAACCGGGAAAGAGTCGAAAAAGTAGATTTGGAGAGAGGTGTGTCAAGCGTCCTTCTTCGCCTGCCCTCGCTTTAGTCCTACCGGCTAAGAAACCATGGTAGGCCCATTCACTTACCGAAAAAATCAATCGCTTTTTGCCGATCAAGTGCGATCTGGCTGCGCAAGGCATCCACTCCCGTAAATTTTTGCTCAGGCCGGAGATAATGCAGCCAGTTGACCGTAAGATAATCCCCCGCATCGGCGGCGGCCGTCTCTAATAAATGAACCTCCAGGAGCGGCGCGGTCGCCAGGCCCACCGTCGGGCGCAGACCGTAATTAGCAACGCCATTGACGACCTGACCAGAGGGCAAGGTGACTTTTACCGCATAGACACCTAACCGAGGCTGGAGCTCCGGAACCCAAGCAATATTAAGCGTAGGAAAGCCCAATTGCCGGCCCAATTGCCGGCCGGGCTGAACGATTCCAGCCGAGAAATAGACATACCCAAGCAGAGCGTTAGCTGCCGCTATCTCCCCCTGACTCAGCAATCCCCTAATACGCGAACTGCTAATCGGCTCCCCTTCATGATTGAGCCGCGGTGCACTAAAAACGCTGAGCCCGACTTGCTTAGCCGCAGCGATTAACTGGACAACATCCCCGCGACGCTCCCGACCATAGCGCCAATTCTCCCCAACATAAATCGCTGCCAACTGGGGCAATGACGCTTGCAGGTAAGGCAAAAAATCCTCGGCGGCGATCTGAGCAAGCGCGGGCGAAAAATTCTGCTCAATAATAAAACTCAACCCCAGGCGTCCGAGCACCGCACGTTTCATCTCAGGCGACATCAACATCTGCGTCGGAGCCGTCGGTCGAAATAAAACACTCGGATGCGGCCAAAATGTAAGGACTCCCGCGAGCCCACCACTGCGCTGCGCTCCAGCTAGCGCTGCATTAATTACTGATTGGTGCCCCCGGTGCAGGCCATCAAACATCCCAATGGCCAAATGCAGGGGCTGCGGTGGCAGCACCACCTGATCTAATCCGGCAAACTGACAGGGCAAATTCACAACGCCACGCTCGGCGCCGCTTCATAAACGGGAATCAGGCGCTTTTGAATTTCAGGCAACGAAAGCGCTTCGATCTGCTCAAGAGGCAAACATTGGCCAATCGTGAACTTACCACTGCCTGTCCGGCGCAATGCCGAAAGATGAGCGCCGCAACCCAATTTCTGTCCAAGATCAGCTGCCACCGTGCGCACATAGGTGCCCTTAGTACAGTGGAGATCAAAGGTGATTTTCGGCGTAGCGAACGACAGTAAATTAAAAGCGGCGATGCGAATGAAGCGAGGCTCTCGCTCTACTTCCTCACCTTTGCGGGCTAATTTATATAACGGCACGCCACCAATTTTAATGGCGGAATGCATGGGCGGCGTCTGGTACTGGTCGCCCAGAAAGCCTTTCATCACCTCGCGCACGCGGGCTTCCGTCAACTCCGGCACAGGCTGGGTCGACATTATTTCGCCTTCGGCGTCCTGGGAATCCGTCACGATACCGAGCGTAGCTTCGCCTTCGTATACCTTGTCGACACTCATCAGATATTGCGAAATCCGTGTCGCCTTACCGATCAGCATGACGAGCACGCCGGTCGCCATCGGATCGAGCGTGCCGGCGTGACCAATTTTTTTGATCTGTAGCTTGCGACGCAAATGATAGACGACGTCGTGTGAGGTCAGCCCCTTGGGCTTATCAACCAATAACACTCCTTCAATTTCTTTAGGCGGCAGCAGACTCATGATTGGGCGGTGTCTAATTCAGCCAAGCGCCGGGCTAAAGCCGCGACTAGCCGAGGATAAAAATGAGCTAATTGATCAGGACAATTCAGCCCGGCGGCGCTCGCATGTCCGCCCCCATTGAACTGCGCGGCAATAGTATCCATGCGGTACGAGCTATGTTCCGCCCGCAGACTGGCCTTAATCGTACCGGGACGTTCCTCAATGAGAACGCCGATTTCTACTCCCTGAATGGAGCGGGCATAATCGACCAGCCCTTCAGTATCTTCGACGGTTGCGCCCACTTGCTCAAAAATCCCTTGCGGCAGTACCCCAAGACAAACTCGCCCACCACATTCAAATTTTAGCGAACCGAGATAATGCTGGAGCAGTTTTAGTTTACCCACGGACTCCCGTTCAAACAGCTCGATGCCGGCTTTGGCGGGCTCAGCCCCGCAGGCGACGAGCTGCGCGCATAGCTGAAAAACGCGGCGCGTCGTCGAAGGAAAGCGAAACTGCCCAGTATCCGTCATGATTCCCGTGTAGAGCGCTTGGGCGGTAGTCGCATCAACCGGCAAATCAGCATCAAAGAATAAACCCGCCAGCACTTCGGCCGTCGCGGCAGAATCGACATCCACAAAATTCTGCTCGGCGAAACCGTGATTCGAGACGTGGTGGTCGAAACAAGCCAAGGGAGTTGGAAATAATGCCTTTACCTGATCACCGGCGCGGGCGTGATCAGCACAATCAGTAAAGATTGCGCGCCGACCTATGAGCGTGGGATCTTCGCGGGTAACTAAAGGCGTATCGCCCAACAAAAACTTAATCCGGCGTGGCACGGGGTCAGGGTTCATGCACACGGCATCGATTCCCTGGGAGCGGAGCACGCGACTGAGAGCTACCTGCGAACCGATACAATCGCCATCTGGGCGCTGATGACCAATCACCACGACACGTTGACCACGTAGCCCAGCCAGCAAATCGGCCCAACGACCAGCAAATTTAGGGTAATAGCTCACGACTTCTTCTCAGCCTGATCAATGGCCCCGAGCAATTGCTCAATTCGTAAAGCCCGCGGGGCATGATCATCATGCACAAAAGTTATGAGCGGGACATGGCGAATGATTACATTTTTTGCCACGGCGCCGCGAATCTCAGTGCGCTTGCTCAAGAGCCATTTACCCGCGTGCTTAGCCTCTGGGGCAGTGCCGAGCACTGAATAGAAAATTTTAGCCTCCCGCAGATCACCCGTGATCTCTACTCCGGTAATCGTAATGGCCACGGACTCGCTGCTGTAACGCGAATGCAGGTAAGCGCTGATTTCGCGCTGCATCAACTCGTTGACGCGAATAAGTCGGTTGCTCATCGATTTTTCGAATTAGATGACTGCTTTTTTTGATTTTTAACCCGCGCTGACGAGGGGGAAAACCGTGAAGCAGTAGTAAAAATTAGAGCGAGGCTCTAACCTTTTGCACCTCGAAGCACTCGATTCGATCGCCAGGCTGATACCCATCGTAGCCATCGAGACGAATACCGCACTCGAGACCCGCGCGAACCTCGTTAGCATCGTCTTTAAAGCGACGGAGCGTGCTGACCTTGCCTTCAAATACGGAATCTTTCCCACGCCGGACGCGGGCCGTAGTTCCGCGATTAATTTTTCCTTCGGTGACCAAACAGCCAGCGACAAAACCTTTGGCCACGGGGAAGACCTGACGAACTTCAGCGCCGCCAGTTTTGTTTTCCTTTAAATCAGGATCCAGCAGATCGGCCATGAGTTCCTTTACCCGGTCAGCGAGCTCATAAATAATCTCAAAGCTCTCGACGGTGACACCGTGATGCTTGGTTAACGCCGTGACGCCATTCTCCTGCTTCGTGTTAAATCCGATAATAACCGACTTAGAAGCGCTCGCCATGAGGACGTCGTTTTTGCTGATAATCCCGACATCTGAAGCGACAATATCCAGAGAAACCTTGGTGCTCTTGATGCCCTCGAGAACGTTTTTTACCGCCTCTAAAGAACCGAAAACATCTGACTTAATTACGACCCGCAGCATCTTGCCTTGCGTGGCGGCGATATTGGCAAACAGCGCCTCGAGCGAAGTATCTTTTGGCACGGCATCACCGGTGGTGGTTACTTTCTTCAGATTATCTTCAGCTTCTTCTGCTAGTTTTTCTGCCTCGCGAACATTCTTAACCGTGATGAATTTAGCCCCAGAATCAGGCGAGCCCGACCAACCAATCACGCGGACCGGCAAACCAGGAGGTGCCTCTTTAATATTCTTACCTTGGTCATCAAACATCGCGCGCACTTTGGCGAAGTGCGGACCGCACACGATCGCATCACCGATCCGGAGGGTGCCCCGTTGAATAATAACCGTGGCCAGCGGACCGCGGCCCATGTCGATCTGCGACTCAATAACTACCCCACTGGCTTCCGCCTTAGGATTGGCTTTGAGCTCGAGCACCTCAGCTTGGAGTAAAATCATATCGAGCATCTCCGTGATGCCCTGCCCCTTGATGGCCGCGACCGGCATCGTGACGGTTGTCCCGCCCCAATCCTCAGGCGCAATCTGCCGTTCCTGCATCTGTTGTTTAACCCGCTCAATATTAGCGCCCTTCACATCCATCTTATTGACGGCAACCATGAGCACTACCTTCGCGTCGAGTGCGTGCTGCAAGGCCTCATCGGTCTGGGGCATGAATCCATCATCAGCCGCCACCACGAGCACCGCAATATCGGTCACTGAAGCGCCGCGCGCACGCATCTTTGTAAAGGCGGCGTGACCAGGCGTATCGAGGAAAGTAATTTTGTGGCCGTTATGCTCGATCTGATAAGCGCCAATGTGCTGCGTGATCCCACCGGCTTCGCCAGCGGCCACATTGGCCTTACGCACGGCATCGAGGAGGGAGGTTTTGCCATGGTCGACGTGACCGAGAATGCAAACCACAGGCGGACGCGGCGCGAGATTCTTGATATCCTCTTCGCGCGCTTTCTCCGCCTTATTAATTTTAATAATCTCGGGTGCGACTGGCGCCACGACAGCTTCGCCGCGGTGCTTGATATCGAGAAGGAAGCCATGCTTTTCCGCGACCTTCGTCGCAATCGCCTCATCGATGGACTGATTCATCGAGGCGAAGATTTTCATCTCCATCAATTCCGAGATCAGCTTAAAAGGCTTGAGACCGAGCGCGACCGCGAATTCGCGAACAATAATCGGGGGCTTAAGATGAATCATCTTAACGCCGTCTTCCTCTGTTACCGTAATAGTCGGAGCTGAAGCGGACGCCGCGGACGGCAGCTGCGGAGCAAATTTAGATGGCGCAGGTGCAGCCGAGATCGGCGCGCGCGGGATGCTTACCGGCGGCGGCACCACCGGCGATTTAGCTAAGGCAGGGACGGCTGGCGGCGAACTGCGAAATACTGGAGCCGGCGCAGGCTTTGGCGCCGATAAGATGGGGGCAGCCACGCGCGGAGCAGGAATCGGCGGCAGAGGCGGAGCCTTCATTGAAGGCGTGGTTGGCAATTTGGGGGCAGGCACAACCGGTGCCACCGGCGCTGGATTAGCTGCCGCCCGCGCTGCCGCTGCTGCTTTAACTACCTCTTCTTTCTCGCGAGCAATATCCTGAACCGATTTTACAAAAACGCCGGGCGGCAGTTTAAGCTTAGGCTCTGCGACGACCACCGGGGCGGCGACGACTACCGGAGCCGCCGCGGGCACCCCGTACTTTTTCTCAATCTCATCGTAGTAAATCTTACTGACGGTGCTCGAGACTGACTTGGTCTCCGCCGAGACATAGCCCTGCTGCTTGAGCCAGGCCAGCATGTCCTTGGGCTCAATATTGTATTGCTTGGCGATCTCGTGGATACGGGCACTCATTCAGTTAGGCGTGGGCGGGGGAAATAAAATGTTTAGGGTCCAGAAACTTTGTTGATGACGTCCTGCGCCTCAGCCTCGGTGAAACCTGATTCGACCAAATCCTTAGCCTCGACGCCTTCAAAGGCGGCCGGTGAGTTGATGCCTTGTGTCACCAAGCGCTCCGCTATTGCGGGATCAAACGCATAAGTGGTGACGAGCAAGCTGATGGCTTGAGCCCGTGGATCGACAGCGACGAGCTTGTATTCTTCGATATCGAGGCGACAGCCGATCAACCGCGAAGTGAGTCGAGCGTTTTGTCCCTTGCGGCCAATCGCCACTGCGAGGTCGTCGTTAACCACACGAACGAGCAGGCGCTTGTTCTTCTCATCGAGAATAATCTCGCGGGGCACAGCGGGCTTGAGGGCCTCGATCAACATTTCCTTCGTGTCCGTATGGAATGGAATAATGTCGATCTTCTCGCCATTCAACTCGCGCACCACGCTCTTAACGCGGGCGCCGCGGGCGCCGACGCAGGCGCCGACAGGATCAACCTTCGGATCGGTGCTCGTGACGGCGATCTTGGTGCGATAACCCGGTTCACGGGCAAAGGCCTCAATCTTCACCGTGCCGTCAGCAATCTCGGTCACTTCGAGTTCGAAGAGACGGCGCACAAATTTGGGGCTCGCGCGACTGAGAATAATTTCCGGACCACGACTGCTATTTTCAATTTCCAACAAAATACAGCGGATGCGCTCGCCGGGGGCATATTCTTCACCGGGAACCTGCTCTTTGCTGGGCATCACGGCCTCGGCTTTACCGAGATCAATAAACAAGTCATTGCGCTCGCGCCGGCGAACGGTGCCGCTGACGATGTCGCCGACCGAATCCTTAAAGTCATCGTAAATGCGCTCCTTCTCGAACTGGCGGAGCTTTTGCATAATGGCCTGACGAGCCGTCTGGGCCGCGATGCGGCCGAGATAAGAAGGATCAACTTCCTTGTCGATTGTGTCGCCGACGACAGCACCAGGCTTCAACGCCTGCGCCTTCTCAACATGGATCTGCAGCTTCGGATCGGATACTGAATCGACGACTTTTAGCTGCGACCAAGCGGTGAGCTGGCCGTTCTTAGCATTAATTTCGATCCTGAGTTCCTGACCAGACGTAACGCCCTTCAGCGCGGCGGTTTTGATCGCAGTAACGATCGTGGAGATCATATCGGCACGGGGAATGCCTTTCTCCTTCTCCATGTATTCGAGAACGGACAAGATTTCGCTGCTCATGATGTGTTTTGATTAATGTGAAAAAAAAAGCGGACCCGAGGGCCCACTTTTTAGAAAGTGAACTAGTTGTAGGAGGGGGAAGATATTAAACGGGCCGAACGCTTGTCAAGCCCTCGGCAAGTTTTCTGTGTATCAGCGACTTGCACAAGCATCGCGCTGCAAAACCCAGCCCAGCAACCCCTGCGCATAACCTTGGCAAAGCGATTGCCCGTGCGGACCCGTCAGTGCCAGCTTCGGCAAGGCCTGCCGCAGCCCGACCGGAAAATCCCCTAGATACCAATAAAACCAGCGATTAAAGAGATCGTCACCCCCCTCCCGCGCTGCGAGCAACGGCAAGAAACCATCACATACGAGATTGTCTAAGCGGCAGCCCCCAACCGCGCTCCCCAATCTTTCACGAGCCAACTGCGTGCGCTGGTCTTTGAGGCCAAGGAGTTGCCGGGCCCTCCAAGGACTGCTGCCCTCCCCCAGTTTAGCGTTGTTGCTAAGCAAGCGCCCCAAGCGCTCGGGCCAGGCTGGTTCGTGGGCTACCCATCGCTGGTATTGCCGCAAACGAGTGAGTGGGTGATTCGCCGGTCGAATGCCCTGTTGACGCCACGACAGCTCTCCGGACGAAAAAATTTCATACGGATCGATCCCGGTCACCCATCGCGGGAACGGATAATGCGTAGCCACCGCCAAAAAAGCAGCGCGGTTTTTCTGATAACCTAAAATTTCTAACGCGGTATGGTGCGCTGCCTCCGTCCATCCCAGTTGCGCAATGCGGCGTTGCGCGAAATAGACTTTTTGCCGCCACCGGCGCTGGGCATGGTCGTGGATGATCGCGCGGCGTTGTTCGATCGGCTCCGTCGCCAGCTCGGCAAAACGCTCCCACTGATCGCGGGCGGTGATCATCTCGAGTGCATCGTCCGAAGCATACTCCTCGAGGTCGCGATGCAACAGCGGCAACAATACGAGCGTCGGCAGCACACGGCCATCAGCGTGCCGCGCGGGCACTTCACCTTCACTCGGCGGAAATAAGACAACGTGAAGCACGACGCGCGCATACGCCGGATCGGCGGCATGCTGGTGCGCCCGCCAATCAACCTGATAGAAATGCACCTCAATATCTCCGGTGATTTCTTGACCAGCAATCACTAGCCGCGCTCCATGAAAATCAGGGCCACCCAACAAATTCCACGCCCCCACCGAGCGAATTTGAACCGCGCGACCATCAGTCAACGTGGCACGATCGTGAATAAAATCTTTGCGCAGCCAAATCTTCTGAACGACGCGCTCCGCCATCGTAAAGGGACCGTAAAGTCCCTGCAGTTCCGCGACATAATTAAGCATAATGGCCATGGGGAATTAATCCGCGCTTGGCCCTGCAACGAACGTGATCTCAGGCTGAATCGTCCGCTTCCCTGCGGCGAGGGGAAACCGCACCCAAGCTTAAATAAGCTGCAAATGCCGATCTGTCGCGCGTTGTACTGCCTGAAAATGCGCGGCATTTGCCGCGAGCTTCGCGTCGAGGGCATACGTGGGCACCATCGCCGCTAAACGGGCTTGGCCTTCACTCGTGGCGAGCAATTCCGGCAGACAAAGCTTAATCACATCGAGGACAATATTAACGCACACCGAGGCACCAGGCGAGGCACCGAGCAGTGCGGAAATGGTGCGATCGGCATTGGTGATGACCTCTGTGCCGTAATGAACGATGCCCGCCTCCCCATCGGTTTTCTTGATCGCTTGAACCCGAATGCCCGCATCGATGAGCTTCCAATCCTTAGCCTGTGCGTTGGGATAAAAAATATGCAGCACCGCCAAGCGATCCGCCATACTCTGAGTCCCCTGCTGCACCAAATAGCGAACTAAGGGCAGATTCGTCGCGGCAATTTTCAGCAGTGTTAAAAAATTATGAGGTTTTACCGAGGCGACCAAGTCCAGCCAACTCCCTTGGCGGTGCAGAAATTTTGTTGTCCAAGCGGCGAACGGTCCAAAGAGCAGTGTTTTTTTGCCATCGAGCACGCGCTGATCGAGGTGCGGTACGGCCATGGTCGGAGCGGCGTCTAGCGCCTGCCCGTAAACTTTCGCCGCGTGGCGTTCCACAATCGCGGGATTATCACAGACCAGCCACTGGCCACCAATCGGGAAACCGCCGATGCCTTTGCTTTCTGGAATGCCGGCTTTCTGGAGTAAATGTAAACTGCCGCCGCCGGCTCCCACGAAGACAAATTTAGCATGATTCTGGCGAATCTCGCCGGTGGTCAGATCGCGACTGTGCACATTCCAGCCCGTCGCGGTTTTCTTAAGATCAATCACGCGATGATTAGTCGCGAGGCCACAGCCCGGTTGGGCGTGGAGCCAATTAAGTAATTTGCGCGAAATCACACCGAAATTCACATCCGTCCCACTCGCCATCTGCGTGGCCGCAATTGGCACCGCCGGATCCCGCCCTTCCACCAGCAAGGGGGCCCAACGGCTAATGGTCGCCGCGTCCGTGCTGTAAGTCAGATCGGCAAAGAAATGATGGGCCGCCATGCCCGCGTGCCGGGCTCGCAGAAAATCTACTTGGTCCGCCCCATGCACAAAGCTGATATGCTGCACGGAATTGATGAAGTCGCGGGGCTGATTGATCATGCCTTCCGCCACCGCGTAGCTCCAAAATTGCTTGGAGTGCGAAAATTGCTCATAGATCTCGATGACCTTTTGTACATTAACGGTCCCATCGGCTTCCCGCTTGGGGGTGTAACTAAGCTCACAAATTCCCGCATGCCCTGTGCCCGCATTGTTCCAGCCATGCGAACTTTCCTGCGCTAATTCCGCCGTCACTTCGTAAACTTGAATCTTTAACTTCGGCTCCAATCGTTTGAGCAACGCGCCGAGGTTGGCCGACATCACGCCACTCCCGATCAGAATAACGTCCGGATTTTCAATATGCTTGGAATAGGCCATAACTCATTTTTGAGCCAGCGCACGGGCCCGGAGAGGGGCACCGAGTGCAGCTCTTTTTTAAAATTATCCGCGCTGACTGAGTACTTTAGTTTCGTAATTGGCTACTGCCGTGAGCCACGTAGCGGCCGGCGGTGTCCCGCCGCGCACGCAAAGCATATCCCACACTGCGCCCCAAGGCATGGCCTTCGCTTGTTCCATGAGCGCCAAACGCTCGTGGCCACGGCCACCGGCCTCAGCCGCTTTTAATAATTTGGTCGGATCCAGCAGCCCCAGGAGGATCGCTTGCCGCGTGGCGCGGGCGCCGACGACATAGGCCGCAATGCGATTAATGCTAGCATCAAAGAAATCGAGCGCAACAAAGACGCGATTGAATGCTCCCCCCCGAGCAATTTCGGTAAACAGCGCGCGCACGGCATCATCCAGAATCACCACGTGATCACTATCCCACCGAATCGGCCGACTGGTGTGCAACAAGAGACGAGGATGAAATTGCAATAGGGCCGATACTTTATCGGCGACGGATTCGGTCGGGTGATAATGACCGAGATCGAGACACGGGACGACCGACCGACTTTGTGCGTAGGCCGCATAAAATTCGTGCGAGCCGACAACATAATCCTCACTGCCGATCCCAAAAAGTTTTCCTTCAACAGCATCGACGCAATGCGCGCGACTCACCTTGGTGTCGGCCAAGATGGCGTCGAGAGACTCTGTAAGCCGAGCGCGCGGGGCCCAGCGATCGGCCGGCTGATCTTTGGTGCCATCAGGAATCCAGTGATTAATGACACTCGGCGAGCCGAGTTTTTTTGAAAAATGCTGCGCGATTCGGCGGCTCACTCGACCGTGTTCAATCCAGAATTCGCGCACATTTTTATCGGCACTTGCGAGCGTAAAACCGGAGTTAGCTAACTCGTGCGCAAAATAAGTAGGATTAAAATCTAAGCCCACCCGCCGGTCCTGAGCCCAATCGAGCCAACGCGAGAAATGCGCTGGGGTCAGGGCATCACGATCGACTGCCTTTTTACCTGTCTCGGCGTAAAAAGCGTGGAGGTTCAAGCGCTGTTCACCGGGTAGCAATTTTAACACGAGATCAAGGTCCGCGCGCATTTCGTCGCCGTTGCGCGCGCGACCGGGATAACTTCCCGTGGCGAGCGTGCCGCAACCGACAAGGCCGTCCTGCGGAGTTTCCAAGCCGCGCACATCGTCGGCTTGCCAGCAATGCAACGAAATCGGCACCGCGAGCGCGCGTTTGATGGCGGCATCGGTGTCTACCCCGCGCTCCGCATAAGCGGCGCGAGCGAGACGATAGGCGGAAGTAATGGCAGCCCGGGAAGTGGATAAGTTCATACAGATTGCGGGGTATAAATAACGGGAGTAAGTTGCCGAGAAAACAAGGCGCGGAAAGCCGTGAGATTACGCACCGCGCGCAGGCCGATCAACTGTGAAGCAATGTTGCCCACCGCAGTGCCTTCGAGCGTGAAAGCGTGCACGGGACGGCCACTGGCGTTGGCGGTAGCCTGACACAAAAGCCGATTCTTTGAACCGCCGCCGACAATCAGGATGCGGGAGAATTGCCGCCCCGCCAGACGCTCGAATGCGCGCAACGCATCGGCGTGCCCTTGCCCGAGTGAATCGCAAATCAAACGCGTGTAAGCGGCGATATTTTTGGGGATCGGCAGTTTGCGCTTTTTCAAGTGGGCATCGATGGCCGCGCGCATCGAGGGTGGATTGACGAAGGCTGGATCAGTTACATCAAGCAATTGCTTCGGCGCTGACAGTCGGGTGGCGGCGGTAATAAGTTTTGCCCAGGCGCGATCGTTGGTGGGACGCGCGGCGAACTCTCTCAGCGTTTGCTCGAGCAGCCAGAGACCAATCACGTTGGTCAGTGGACGATAGCGACCATCCCCAATGCGTTCGTTAGAAATTCGCGCAGCGAGCGCACCTGAGCCGAGCACCGGTGTATCGCTCTCAAAGCCCACCAGTGACCACGTGCCAGAGCTGATATAAAGATCCCCGCCCGCCGGATTGGCGGGCATCGCGTCGTAGGCGCAGGCCGTGTCGTGACCGGGCACGGCAACGACTTTTACCCCAGCTAATTCGCGAAGGCCGGTGACCGGTCCGAGCACGGTATTCGCCAGGATAGGTGGCGTGAACCACGTCGCGGGCAGATGAAAATGATCTAGCGTAGCACGCGACCAATCCGTCCCGTGCACGTCGAGCAACTGCGTGGTGCTGGCAAAAGAAATCTCGTTCGTCATTTTGCCTGACAAGAGATAATTAAAATAATCGGGCAGGAACAAACAGCGGGTGGCGAGATCCGTCACCGCGGGACACTGAGCTACGGTTTCCGCTAACTGTAGACTCGAGTTATAAAAAACATTGGGAATACCCGTCGCCGCGTAAATGCGCTCCAGTGCGGCGCGGGTGTTCGCCAAGCGCTGCAGCCCGGGTTGCGTCCGGGCATCGCGGTACGCGTGGGTTGGAAAAACCATTCGCCCAGCGTCATTCACTAAAACGTAATCGACGCCCCACGTGTCCACGCCCACGGAAACCAATTGGGGGAAGCGGCGCTTGGCCTCGCGCAAGCCTTGACTGATCTGCGTCCAAAGGCCGGGCAGATCCCAGTAATCGTGTCCGCCAATCGAGCGAAACTGATTGGGGAAACGATGTACTTCCGTCAGTGTGAGCTTATTTTTTGCCCACGTTCCGACGATCACGCGACCACTGGTCGCGCCGAGATCTACCGCTGCACAATGGATAGTTTTCATGATGGCGAGGGAGGCAAAGCGATCAGGTTTACTCAGCGTAAGAACGCCTCGTGGAGCCCGCCGTCAACGGGAAGAATTTGTCCCGTAGTCTTGCTTAGTCTTGAGGAGACAAGGAGGAAGTAGGCCTCTGCTTGATCAGCGGGCGTGATCGGCGATTTCGTCAGCGTGCGATCCGCATAGAATTGCGCGAGTTTGGTGACGAGCGATTCCGTGGCTTCACTCTCTTGGTACGGAATATTATATTTCGCCAGCGAACCGATCACGCGGTCCCGAGGAAACATAGCACTTCCCTGCACCACGGTGGCCGGCGCCACGCCGTTGACGCGCACCAGCGGGGCGAGTTCTAACGCAAGTTCGCGCACCAAGTGATTAGCGGCCGCCTTAGAGGTATCATAGGCCACGGAACCTTTTTTAGCGACCGCGGCATTGGCCGAAGTTGTCAACACGAGGTTACCGCGGAGCCCTTGTTCTTTCCAAGTCTTGAACGCTTCATCCCCAACGATGTAGCTACCCGTAACGTTCACGCCGAAGGTGAAAGCCCATTTATCATCGGGGATGTGACCGGTGGTATCGCTTGGCCAGAACACGCCGGCGGTGACGCAGATGGAATCAAAACCGCCGTAAGCTAAGGCGACATCATCGAGCATAGCGCGAACGCTGGCCCGATCGATGACGTTGGCGGCAAGACCGAGGGCTGGGCCGCAGGCCGATAAGCCGCTGCCGGCGACGCCGATACCCATGCCGTATTTGTCAGTAATTTCTTTAGCGGTAGCCTGCGCGGTCTCGAGCTTGAGATCGACGCACACAATTTGCGCACCGTCTTTCACGAGGCGATGGGCGGTTTCCTTGCCGATGCCGGAGCCTGCGCCGATCACGAGGATCACCTGCCGCGCGAGTTCCTTCTCGGCAGGCATGCGCTTCAATTTGGCTTCTTCGAGCAGCCAATATTCGATATCAAAAGCCTCCTGCTGCGGCAGGGCGATGTAGGTATCAATCGCTTCGGCCCCGCGCATCACTTCCACGGCACAATTATAAAATTCTGCAGTTACCCGCGACTCTGATTTATCTTTGCCCCAGGCGATCATGCCAAGACCGGGGATGAGCACGACGGTCGGATTGGGGTCGCGCATGGCCGGCGAGTTGGCGTGCTTACATTTGGCATAGTACGCCGCGTAATCCTGGCGGTAGGCTTGTAAGCGGGCCGTGAGTTTTTGCTTCAAGGCGGCGCCGTCCTCCGTCTGGGGATTCCAATCCACGTAGAGCGGTCTAATTTTTGTGCGCAGGAAATGATCCGGGCAACTTGTGCCGAGTTCCGCTAAGCGAGCGGCGTCGCGGGAATTCACAAAGCGCAGAATCTTCTCGTCGTCCTGCACCGTCCCGATGAAGCGCTTCTGCTGTGAAATTTGACCGCGCAGCCAAGGTAAAATTGCCGCAAACGCCGCGCGACGTTTGGATTCCTCGAGGGTCGTGTATTTCTGGCCACCAAAGACGGTCGCATCCCCGCCCTTCGCGGCATATTTCGTCTCGATGAAAGCCGAGGCGCGCTCGATGCAATCGAGGGTATAAATATAACAAGCCTTCTCCGCATTATCCCACGAGATGAAGCCATGCTGGCCCATCATGATGGATTTAATTTTGGGATTTTTACGCACGATTTCCTGCATGGCCAAGCCGAGCTCAAAGCCAGGCCGCATCCACGGCACATAGGCCATTTCGCCGCCAAAAATCTGCTGGGTTAATTTTTCGCAATTCGCCGAAGCCGCGATTGAGATAATCGCATTGGGATGCATGTGATCGACATGCTGGCTTGGGATAAAAGCGTGGAGCGGGGTGTCGATCGAAGAGGGCCGAGGATTTAAGTTAAAGGTGGTATGATTATACATCCCGACCATGTCATCTTCCGCGGGGGTTTTGAGACCCTTCTTCGGTTGCGCGGCGTAGAGGGGTTGGAGATCCAGCAACTTTTGCTGATACAACGAGGAGAAATTCTCGCGGGTGCTGGTGCGGAGGTCACCCCCGGAGCCTTTGACCCACAATACTTCGGTCGGCTGGCCGGAGAGCGGATCTTTTTCGGTCAATTTCGCCGAGGTATTGCCGCCGCCGGTATTGGTGATCCGCTGATCGCGGCCCAACAGGTTAGAGCGGTAGATCAAGCGACCGACCGGATCGAGCGATGCGGCGTGCGCATCATCCCAGAGATAATTGACGAATTTGTAGGTAGGCATGGTAGTAATTTTTTAAGTTAACGAAGACCGAGCATTTTTTCGCGATAAAGTTCATCGGGGCGTCCGGCGATCCGGGCGGCCACCGCGGCAGAAAGGAATCGGGGCGAACCGAGGGCTTGCGCGCCCGTATAAATTTCGGCGGCCTTCACCGCCATCAACGTCACCGCTAGCACCGCCGCCGGCGTCGCGCCCAGCGCAATCAAACCGTGATTTTCGAGCAAGATAGCCCGAGGCGGCCGCGCTAAACGCTTGATGTAAGCGAGGACGGCCCGCCGAATCGCCTGGGCCAATTTCAGGCCGGGATCAACGTAGGGCACGAGGACGAATTCCGCCCCGCAGCAAACGATCTCATCGGGACACAAGCGCCGCGTAGCAAAAGTCCGCGCGTGAGGAGTGCACAAAATTTTATTCACCATCACCGGATGAGTGTGACCCACGAAATTAACGCCCGGCAGGGTCAGCAACCACGCGTGAAACATCGCCTCGACCGAAGGCTTTTTCGCGGACGGATCAACCCGGGCGGCGAGAAGCGCGGCATCAACCGCGACATCAGAAATTTTTTGCACATCCAACAACGCGACCAACTCGGCCAGTCGGCAAACGGTGAGACCCGCCGCGGTAAGTGTGCCGAGATGCGACCCGCTGGCCTTGACCACAAAGGTATTAGCCGAGAGACGGGCGGAGGTGTTGCCTTCGCCTAAAATAGCGAGGGCCCGGTCCTCGCGACCCAATTGGTGCGAGAGGTCGAGTAGCTGGCTGGTTAAATCGGAGGGGGTAGATTTTTTCACAGAATATTAAGCGTGGAGATATTTATTAGCCGGCAGCCGGATGCCAGCTGCGACTAACTGAGAGGCGGAAGCGTCGGTGATGAGAGCGGACAGTTGGCGCCAAGTAGCGACGCGGTGCGGGGTAGCGCGACCGAGCTTGGAGGCATCGAGACAAAAACAAACGCGCTGAGCTTGGGGGAGCAACGCGCGCTGAAAGCCGGCGATATGCTCGTGGGAATTGCTAATGCCCGCGGCGTCCATCCCCTCGCCTGCCAGAAATGCGGCGTCAAAAGACCAATCGCCCAACGCCTTGATGGCTTGCGCGCCCATGAGGGCTGCTTGGCGGTTTAGAAACATTCCACCAAGCACATGGAGCTCCACGCCGGTGGCGCCGCCCAAGACGGTGGCGGCGGCTAAGCTATTAGTGACAACCGCCAAGCGCGTCAGATCGCGGCGATGGGTCAGAGCTCGCGCGACCGCTTCAATCGTCGTGCCCGCATCGAGAAAAATCGTTCCTGTCCGCGGGATTTGCGCCACGGCACACTCGGCGATGCGCGCCTTCGCTGGTCGCGCGCGGCCGGAGCGTTCCGTGACGGAAGCAAATGAACTATTATAATCAGCCAACGCCCCACCGTAAGTCCGCGTGATGTGCCCATTGGCTTCCACCGCGACCAGATCGCGTCGCACGGTGGCTTCCGAGACCGCGAGGCGGCGACAAATCTCGGCCACCGGCAAGAAACCATCGCGCCGAATCAAGCGACGAAGCTCCTCCCGACGTAAATCCACGAGTTCTTGCGGCACACGCATGGTCACGACGGAAGAATTTTATATGATTGGGGTCAATCATATAAAATCCAAGCGACGGCGCGCGGTGCGAGTTTAAGTTTTAAGATTAAGAGCGGACTGGGTTGCCGATTTCGAACCGGCCACAAAAAGCGCAGAAGGCGCAAAATCGATCTAGGCAGGGCCGGAAAAGATGAAATTCTGGAAAGGAGAAATTGTGAAACGGAGATCCGGATCGACCAAGGCATTTTTAACCGCGAAGGGCGCGAAGTGACGCGAAGGTTCGGAAAAGATGAAATCTTGGAAAGTAGAAACTGGAGAAACTAAGATCCCGAGCGAACAAGACAGGGGAGGAAAAGATGAAACGTTGGAAAGGAGAAAATCGGAAAACGGCGCCCTGGATCGACCCTATGACCCCTAACCTCTCACCTCTGACCTTTTGCCTCGGTGCCGCCTCTGTTTCGCCAAGGGCGAGAACTGAGGACGAACACCGGGTTGATAGTAATCAACAACGGTGCCCCTCTCACCTCTCACCTCAGGCCTCTGACCTCTAGCTGATAGCAGTGACCGACGCTGAGCCGAAGGATATTACGCCCATCTTGATCGATGTTTCCGCCCCGGCGGTGCTCACCGCTTGGACCGCGGCGATGGCCGCTCACGTCAGCCAGCACCAAACCCGGGACTACTCGCGCCTGCAACTCGCCCGCGCCACCGTGAACGGAACCCGCGGGGGTTGCGCTGCCGCCATCGCGCTGTACCCCAATGATCCCCTGGTCTTCGCCTCCTTGGGGCCGATCACCCGCGCCGCGCGCCACTTCTGAAATCCATGGCGCCTCATCGTCCGCTGAAGATCGGCATTACCTGCTACCCGAGCGTCGGGGGCAGCGGCATCCTTGCGACCACGTTGGGGGAGGAACTCGCCGCGCGCGGCCACGAAATTCATTTCATCAGTTACGAGCGGCCCTTTCGCCTGCCTCACAATGTGCCCCGCCTGCATTTCCACGCGGTGGAAATCAATCGCTACGAGCTCTTCAAATACCCCGACTACACGTTGCCGCTTTCGGTCAAGCTCGCCGAGACTTCCCGTGATTATGGGCTCGATATCATCCACGCCCACTACGCCGTCCCTCACGCCACCGCGGCTCTCCTCGCGCGCGACATGCTCCCGCCCGATCGAGCGCCTAAAGTTATCACCACGCTGCACGGCACCGACACCACCTTGCTCGGCAAGGATCCCGGCTACGGCCCCGCGATCCGCCACGCCTTGGAAGCCGCTGATGGCATCACGGCGGTTTCAGAATTTTTGCGCGCCGAAACTCAGCGCGTCATGGGAGTCCAACGGCCCATCGAGGTCATCCATAACTTCTTCACCCCGCGCCGCCCTGCGCGCAGTCGTGCGGCGGTCCGCCAAGAGCTCGGCGTGGCTGAACATGAAGTGCTCCTGTTTCACTCCTCCAATCTGCGCCCACTCAAACGCATCGATGTTCTCTTGGCCGCCTTCGCCCGCGTGCAAGAGCGCGCTCCCTGCAAGCTGCTCATCCTAGCGGGCGCTGACTTTCGCCCGTTCGCCGCGGACGTGGTCCGACTCGGCCTCAGCGACCGCGTGATCGTGCGCGAAAATATTAGCGCCATCGAGGACTACATCCAAGCCACCGATCTTGGGTTTTTTACTTCTGAGAGCGAAAGTTTTTGCCTGAGCATTCTCGAGGCCATGGCGTTTAAGTGCCCATGTGTCGCCACCAACGTCGGAGGCATACCCGAAGTTAATATCGATGGGACAACCGGCATCCTCGTCCCGCTAGGCGACACCGCCGGCCTGGTCGAGGCCCTCGTCGCGCTCGTCTCGGATCCGGTGCTCCGCGCTCGTCTCGGCTCCGCCGCCCAGCAGCGCGCCGCCCAAGTTTTCTCCGCCGACGTCATGGTGGAGCGCTATCTGAAATTTTATTACCAAGTCTGCGCCGCGGCCTCGCGGTAGAGGGAGGCAAAAGGTCAGAGGTGTGAGGTTAGGGGTCATAGGGTCGATCCAGGGCGCCGTTTCCCGATTCTCTCCTTTCCAACGTTTCATCTTTTCCTCCCCCTTTCGCGTCGGATCGCGCCCTTCGCGGTTAAAAATGTCTTGGTCGCTCCGATCCGAACTTAAACCTTAAGCCTTAAAACTTAAACCTAAACCCCGAGCCGCTCGATGCGGACCGCGGTGATTTTATATTCAGGGGTCTTGGTGTAGCGGTCGCGGTGGGCTGTTGTGATATGATTCAGAAGCACTCGCGTGGAGTGGAACGTGGTGTAAACTTCACCTGGCTTCACGTGCGTGCTGAGTTGGACCGGCACTTCCGCGGAGCCCTGCGCACTGACGAGGCGGATCGTTTCGCCGTCAGTCAAACCGAGGCGCGCTCCATCGACAGGTGAGAGCTGTAGATAATCCGTCGGGTGCAGGCGATCGTTGGGCGTGCGGGCGGTTTGGGTGGCCGCATTGTATTGGTACAAATTGCGTCCGGTGGTGAGCAGGAACGGATAGTCGGGGGTTGTGAGAACGGGTGGCGCCACATACTCGATGCGCCGGAGAGCGGTGGTGTGGCCGTGGGTGAAATGCTCCGCATGGAGAATAGCTAAGCCCGGGTCTGTTTCGTCGAGACACGGCCATTGCAAGCCACCGAGCGCATCGAGGCGCGCGTAACTAATCCCCGCCCCTTCCGGCCAGAGGGAACGCACTTCGTCCCAAATTTCTTCCGCGGAGCGATAGCCAAATTGCTCGCCGCGGCCCATGGTATGCGCGATGGCGCAGATAATTTCCCAATCGGAGCGCGCCTCGCCTTGCGGCAAGGCTGCTCGCCGCACGCGTTGCAGTCGGCGCTCACCATTCATAAAGGTCCCGTCTTTTTCAAAGGACGAGGCCGCGGGTAAAAATACATCGGCAAATTCCTTCGCCGTTTCGTTCATGAAAAGATCTTGCACGATCACGAGATCCAACTGCTCGAGCGCGTGGCGCGTCGCATGCATATTGGGATTCGTCATCAAGATATCGTAGCCGATCGACCACAGCACCTTTAGCTTTCCGGCCGTCGCCGCGTCCATCATGTCGATCATGTTGAGCCCCGGGTGCGTCGGGATCGGTTGATGCCAGGCCGTTTCAAATTTCTGCCGCGCTTCTTCGATCGGCACGTAGCCCGCCAGCAACTTGGGCTCGCAGCCCATGTGGGGCGCGCCTTGGACATTATTCTGCCCGCGCAGGGGGTTAATCCCCGTGCCTGATTTGCCAATATTGCCGGTGAGCAGCGCGAGATTGACGAGCGCGATAATCCCTTCGGTGCCTTGGATGTGCTCGGTCATGCCGAGGCCATGCACACTCAACGAGGGCTTCGCGGTCGCGTACAAACGGGCCGCCGCGCGAATCTTCTCCGCCGGCACGCCGCAAATTTCTGCGACTTTCTCTGGCATAAAGTCGCGGATGAAATCAACATACTCGGAGTATTCGGTCAGACGCGTCCGGATAAATTCCTCATCCGCCAAGCCTTCGTCGATGATGGCGGCACCGATGGCATTAAACAACACGACATTCGTGCCGGCGTGCAGCTGCAGATGGAGGGTGGCGAATTCGCAGAGCTCAATCTCGCGGGGATCCACGATGATGAGATGAGCGCCGTGGCGGGCCGCTTGCTTGATGCGCGCACCGGTGACGGGATGGCCGTCCGTGGGGTTAGCGCCGCACACGAGAATCGTCTTCGCGAGCGCGATCTCATCCAGCGAGTTCGTTGCCGCGCCCGTGCCGAGCGTCATCTTCATCGCCGCCGCCGTGGGCGAGTGGCAAACGCGCGCACAGCAATCAATATTGTTTGTGCCCAACACCAAGCGGGCGAATTTCTGCGCGACGTAATTCTCCTCGTTCGTCCCGCGCGCGGAACTAAGCAAACCAATGCTGTCAGCCCCATGCGCCGCTGCGGTCGCGCGCAACCGCGTCGCGATAAATTCATTTACCTCTGCCCAACTCACGCGCTGCCACTGGCCGTCTCGCCGAATCATGGGAGAGGTCACGCGATCCTGAGCGTAAACGTAGTCGAAAGCATAGCGGCCCTTGACGCAGGCGTGGCCGTGATTGCTCGGACCCTCGAGGGAGGGCCGGATGGTGGTGATCTTGCCGTCGCGCGTGCCGACGTTCATCTCACAGCCCGTGCCGCAGTACGAACAGATCGACTTCGTCCACTGCGTCGGTGTGCCGCGCAGGAGGACGGTGAGATCTTCCAAGGCGCCGGAGGGACAGGTATCCACACACGCGCCGCAGCTCACGCAACCGCCGTCGAGCAGCGTCTCGCCGCGCACGGGCAAGATGCGCGTGGTGTCGCCGCGATTCCATGCCTTCCAAACAAATTGCCCCTGCACTTCTTCGCAAATGCGGACGCAGCGGTAACAGGTCACGCACTGCGACATGTCGACGTTGATGTACGGATGCGATGCATCCTTCATGAACGGCACCGCGGGAGCAGGCGAATTGCGCGAGCCCCCGGCGGTGACGCCGTAGGTGCGGAGATAACGGTGAAATTGTTTTTCCGGATAAGCCGCCACGGCCTCCGCCGGATAATCCTTAGCCAGCAGCCCCAAGAGTGTGCGGCGCACGCCCTCCACGGCGGGCGAATGCGTCTGGATCTCCATGCCCTCGCGCAGCGGGGTGTTACAAGCGGTGGCCAAGCCGGGCATCCCCGTCACTTCCACGGCGCAGAGTCGACACGAGCCGTAGGGTTCGAGGCGATCATCATGACACAGCGTCGGCACTTCGCGGCCGATCTGGTGCAAGGCCTCATTGATCGTGAGACCCTCGGCGAACTGATGCGACTGCCCGTTGATGGTTACTTGAAGCATGGCTCAATTTCTGTCGGGTAATAACGGAGAATCGATTCGGCAAAACGCGCCAAGCCGGTGCCGTGACCGCAGAGGCTGGTGAGTTTGAGCGCGGTGACGAGGTCGCGACATTCTTGGAGATCCGCGCGGGACGCGGTGCCCGCAATGGCGGCGGTAAAAATAGCTTCGACGCGGCCGCTGCCACTGCGGCACGGCGTGCATTTGCCACACGACTCATAAGCCCCGAAGGCGAAAACATGTTCCACCAACGCCGGAATTGAGGTGTGTTCATCAAACGCCACCACGCCCCCGTGACCGACGCCGGCGCCGATCGCGGCGAGTTCCTCAAAACCCAGCGGGGTATCGAGCAAGTGCGGCGGGATCAGGCCGATGATGGGGCCGCCGATAATGACGCCCTTCAGTTGTCCGCCCCCGCGCAAGCCGCCGCCGATCACCTCGACGATGTGACGGACGGTAACGCCGAATTCGACTTCATAGAGCCCGGGGCGATTAAAGAGTGAATTCAGCGAGAGTGCCTTCGTGCCCCGGCTTTTGGAAAACCCCAAGGCCGCGTAGGCGGCGCCGCCGTGCGTCACGATCCACGGCACGCTGACGAGCGTCTCGACATTATTGAGCAAGGTCGGTCGGCCGAAAAGACCGCGTTCGGTCGGATAAGGCGGACGCGCCATGACCTCAGGACGCTGACCCTCGATGGAGCGCAGGAGGGAGGTTTCCTCGCCGCAGACATAGCTCCCGTGGCCGACGTAGACCTCGAGGTTAAAGGTAAAATCTTTTCCGCCGATGCGTGCACCAAGCCAGCCTGCGGCGCGGGCCTCGAGGAGTGCCGCCTGCAAGACGCTGACGGCCTGCGGATATTCGATGCGCACATAAATATAACCCTGCGTCGCGCCGACCGCATAAGCGGCGAGGATCATGCCCTCGATGAGCGCGTGCGGATCATCCTCCATGATGTAGCGATCGATGTAGGCGCCGGCATCGCCCTCATCGGCGTTGGCCACCACGTATTTGGTGCCGGCTGGCTGAGCGGCGACGGCGCGCCATTTGCGACCGGTGGGAAAACCCGCGCCACCCCGCCCCCGCAGTCCGGAAGTCTCGACGGCGGCGAGGAGTTGTTCGGGGGATTGCGTTAACGCCTGGGCCAAGGCCGCGTAGCCGCCCATTTTTTGAGCAGCCGCCAAGGAGCGCGCGCCCCCGGCCGCGATCCGACCGAGGACGATTCCATGCGGGGAGAAAACTTTAACGGGCGGCCGCGGACGGGTTTGGCCCTTGGCGGGAGCGGCGAAGCATTCGCCTAGGCAGTAGACACGCGGATTTTGCGCGGCGGCCTCGGCCCAGCGCGCGGGATTTAAATGCTTTGCGGCAAAGCAAGCGGTCCCCTGACAAGCTTGGCCCATGTGTTCGCCGTGCGGCAAATGGTAGAACGACTCCACATCAGGCGTGAGAGGAGCGGGCGAGCAGCGCCGAGGAGCGGGAGGATGAGCGGGAGTAATTTGCACAAGACAAAATAATGAGTCGGACAAATGCGAAAGTAGCTGAATGCCAACCAGCGGTTCAATCCCAGACTACGCTTATGCCCCGCAAAAAAGGAAAAATGATTAATCACGCAATGGCGCGGGCGGTGCGCCAGTTTAAGTTCTAAGACTAAGATTGGAGAGAGGGGCGGAAAAGATGAAAATTCGGAAAGGAGAAATTGTGAAACGGAGATCCGGATCGACCAAGGCATTTTTAACCGCGAAGGGTGCGAAGTGACGCGAAGGTTCGGAAAGGATGAAATCTTGGAAAGTAGAAACTGGAGAAACTAAGATCCCGAGCGAACAAGACAGGGGAGGAAAAGATGAAACTTGGGAAAGTGGAAAATCGGGAAACTGAGATCTAGATCGGCCCTCTGCCCCTAACCTCTCACCTTTCGCCTCTGTTTCGCCAAGGGCGAGAACTGAGGACGAACACCGGGTTGATAGTAATCAACAACGGTGCCCCTCTCACCTCTAACCTCAGGCCTCTGACCTCTAGCTGATAGTAATCAACAACGGTGCCGCCTCTGACCTATTACCCCTTACCTCTGACCCAAGCCATAGGTCTTTCACTGCGCACGTTGAATAATAGCATTTGCCGACATTTAATCATTTCTTTCTGCTGGGCTTAACCCTCAGTTAAATTGGAAGGAGCTTAAGCCTATTAATGCCAAAGAAATTACAGCCGAAAAGACCGCATGAATTCGAATCTGCCGCCTCGCAACTTAGGCCAGTTGCCGCCAGCGCAGTGATTACGCCCAGTCAGCATGCGACCAGCGCGGCGAAGCGGCAAGGTGCTGTTTTTTTTCGCTCAATCTGGCAGCGCATTAAAGATTTTTCCGGCTGCGGCGGTGACGCCACTTATCTCATGTCGCGCTGGTTGCTACTGCGCGCCGTGGGCCTGGTCTACATCATCATATTTCTCGGCGTCATTCAGGACCAGATGGCTTTAGCTGGTCCCCAGGGCATCGTACCGCTGGCCGACTACCTTAAACATGTTGCCGACAGCCATACCGGACCGGTCGCGGCATTTTTCGCCGCCCCTAGTCTTTTTTGGATCAGCAGCGGCGAAACGATGATTCGCATCCTGTCTTTTTTGGGCCTGGGAGCCGCGCTTGCGGTAGTACTTAATTTATGGCCCCGCGCTGCATTATTCACTTGTTGGCTCACGTTTACTTCTTTTGTCACGACCTGGCATGTTTTTTCCGGCGCCCAACTGGACAATCTGATGCTCGAGGTAGCTTTGCTGATTATCCCTTTTTGTCCTGGCGGATTTCGACCGGGCCTCGGGGAAAAATCTCCTCCGAGTGCTCTGGTTATCTTCATGACGCGCTGGCTCTTGTTTCGCGTCATGTTCGAATCCGGACTTATTAAATTAATCGCGGGCGATTCTCATTGGCGCGATTTCACCGCCATGGAGTTGATGTATGAGACCAGTCCGTTCCCGACGGCGCTCGGTTTCCTCGATCATCAACTGCCGCACGCTTACCATGTGCTTGAAATTTTGTTTACTTTTTTTGCCGAACTCATCGCGCCAATCTTAGCGGTTGTGGGCGGTCGTCGCGGCCGTTGGATCGCTTGGGGGGCTTGGACAATTTTCCAAGCTGGCATCCAGCTAACGAATAATTTTGGTTGGCTCAATACGGCGGCCATCGGCTTGGGCCTTTTGCTCCTCGACGATCAGATGATCACCGCCGCCACCGCGAAATTCAGGCTTTCGTTTTTAAGTCGCTGGCTCAGTCCACGGCCGGCGGAACTGACCAACCCACCGCGCTCAGCTCCGCGCTGGTCGCGCGGCCTTCTGGGTGTGGGGCTGGGAGTCCACTTTATTTTTTCGCTACTCATGATGGCCAGGATTTGCCGCCTGCCGCTGAGCGAATCATCACCCCTCCTCCGCGAGTCAGTGAATGCCGTGAGTGTTTTTGGCAGCGTCAATGCCTATACACTTTACGCCCAATTTGATCCGGTGCGTTACCAGGTAGAGTTTCTCGGCTCGAATGATGGTGGGCAGACGTGGCGCCCTTATGAGTATCGCTACATGCCCCAGAACGAAAAAGAGATCTCTCCGTTCATTGCTCCTTGGTTTGCTCGTTTCGATGCTAGCCTGCAAATCGCCGTTTATAAGGGAAATAAAGATCGGACGATTCACGTCGTCGCGACGCATTTGCTCGCCGCGAATTCTTTGGTCACCGGTCAGTTTCGGCGCAACCCCTTTCCGGATAAGCCGCCCACGCTGATCCGCATGCAGGGCTATCGTTTGCGCTTTACGGACGCGGCCACCTTCAAAAAAACAGGGCGTTATTGGACTAAAGAATTAGCTGGTGAATATTTGCCTCCGCTGCGCTTAGACCAGCGCGGCCAGATCCTCCCGTTCGATCTAGCGACGGGGGATCGCGAGTTGCAGCGCGGCAATCATACCCAAGCGATGGCGCTTTTTGCGCAACTCTATCAGGAGGGGTCCACAGCAGCCGGCTTTCGCTTGGTTAATGTCCTCATGCGGAGCGCGGGTTCCGATCTCGATCGCGCCCGGGCTTTTACTGTTTTAAATCAACTCGCCCAGAGCGGCGAGGTGATCGCTGAGCATAATATTGGTGTCGGCTACGAATATGGCATCGGCGTCACCACTGATCTGGCCCAAGCAGAATCCTGGTATCGAACTGCAGCGAACCACGGCTATACCCCCGCCTACTTTAGCCTGGGCGCACTCCTCGCTAATAAAAAATCCACGGCGAGCAGCGATATTGAAGCACTGGCCGTGTTACTCAAAGTGGCTACTCTGCTCAGCGGCGAAGATGCGATCACCGATTATATTCACCAGCAGCAGCCAGCGCTCGTTAGGAAACTCAAAGATCGGATGTCGCCTGCCGCGATTCGCGCGGCCCAAAAACGATCAGCGCTTTAGGGCAAGGCGCGTCGGCGGCGCGTGGGCGGCGCGCCAGTTTAAGTTTTAAGTTTAAGATTAAGATTGGGGAGAAGGCCGGAAAAGATGAAACTTTAGAAAGGAGAAATCGGGAAATGGAGTCCCGGATCGGCCAAGGCATTCATAACCACGAAGGGCGCGAAGTGACGCGAAGGTTCGGACTTAAGCTTAAACTTAAAACTTTCGCCTCTGTTTCGCCAAAGGCGAGAACTGAGGACGAACACCGGGTTGATAGCAGTCAACAACGGTGCTACCTAAGCCCGCGCCCCGCGCGGCGCGTCGGCGACGCGCTACTCGCTTGACCTGCTCTTTTTTACGTCTTTATAAAGTCGATATGACGACGCTGTCTCCAACCAAAGCACGGGCGAACCTCACGCATTGGCTCAAACGCGCCTCGGCGGGTGAAGACATCGGCATCTTGTGCGGGGACAAAGTGATCGCCCTGCGCCCGGTGCGGGTGTTCGCCGAGGACTCGGACTACGCGAAGCGTGAATATGGCGTCACGGGCGGCGAGTTGAAGACTTTCGTTAAACGAGCGGATGCAGAACTGAAACAAGACCGCCGGGCCGGGCGCGTCACCAAATACAAGGGTGATATCCGTGCCGCCATTAGAGATTGAAATTTCCTCGCGCTTTAAAGGAGAGGCGCGGGCTTAGGTTTAAGTTTAGCGCGAGCTGCGGATTGCGATCAGCCACAGAAGGCACAGAAGGCGCAAACAGAGGCGAAACCGAGGTAAGAGGTCAGAGGTGATGGGTCATAGGTGAGAGGCGATGGGTCATAGGTGAGAGGCGAGAGGCGAAAGGCTAGAGGCGGAGGCAGCACCGTTGTTGACTGCTATCAGCTAGAGGTCAGAGGCCTGAGGTTAGAGGTGAGAGGGGCACCGTTGTTGATTACTATCAACCCGGTGTTCGTCCTCAGTTCTCGCCCTTGGCGAAACAGAGGCGGCACCAAGGCAAAAGGTCAGAGGTGAGAGGTTAGGGGTCATAGGGTCGATCCAGGGCGCCGTTTCCCAATTTTCTCCTTTCCAACGTTTCATCTTTTCCTCCCCTGTCTTGTTCGCTCGGGATCTTAGTTTCTCCAGTTTCTACTTTCCCAAGTCTCATCTTTTCCGCCCCCTCCTTCGCGTCGCTTCGCGCCCTTCGCGGTTAAAAATGTCTTGGTCGATTAGATCGAATCTTAAGCTTAAACTTAAACTAGCGCCGCGCCGGCAGCGCGGCGCTTAGGTGGTTTTTAGAAAATCGGTGGCGAGGCCCGCGGAGTTTCCTGATTCAAGTTCTCGGTTCGCAGCGGCGAGCTTCCGGCGGGCTTTGTCGATCGCGTATTTGCCGAGCACGAGCCGCAGTGGTGGATTTTCTGCGGCCACTGCGTTGATGATGGCGTCCGCCGCCCTCGCCGGATCGCCGGGTTGACGGCCGTTCAGGCTTTCAATCAAACGCCGAAACTTGCCGCTCGATAAATCGTAGTCGGAAATACTGCCCGGGGCGCGCTCGAGTGACCGGGCGACGAAATTCGTGCGGAAGGGTCCGGGTTGCACGATCGTCACTTTCAAACCTAACGGGCGGACTTCCGCCGCGAGTGATTCGGACAGACCCTCCAGCGCCCATTTGGTCGCACCGTAAACCGAAAAGCCGGGATAATTCTCGATGGCGGCCGCCGCACTGATATTGACGAAATGCCCGCGCCGCTGCGCCCGCATGATGGGCAGCGCGGCCCGGATCACGCGCAAGGCCCCGAAAAAATTTGTTTCAAAGTTCCGCGCGATTTGCCCCTCATCATATTCCTCGAGCGCCCCGATCAGGCTATCGCCTGAACGTCTTCCCCATTCCCGTACCCGCCTTACGCGAACGCGGCGATGATCTGCTTATCCTGGCCGAACATTTCCTGAAACGTTGCGCGCGCAAGCACGGCATTAAGGTTAACGGTTTTGCTGACTCAGCCCGCGCGATGCTAGCCGGCTATCGCTGGCCCGGTAACGTACGCGAAATGCAAAATACGATTGAGCGCGCGGTTATTCTCACTGAATCGGGTCGACCCGTGACGTCGGCCGCCCTCGGTCTACCCGGTGATTTTTCCGCTTTTCTCCCGCCCGCCACCCCCGAGCCAGAAATACTCACTGCACCCACTCCCGTGACCGTGAGCGCACGGACCGTGACCGATGAAGCTGGTGGGGTTTTGACAATCGCCATTCTGGAAAAACAAGCAATTCAGGCGGCCTTGCTACAGACGAAGAGCAATCGCACTCAGGCGGCCGCCCTGCTGGGCATCAGCATTCGGACCTTGCGCAACAAGCTGCAAGAATACCGCACAGCGGGTTCGCCGCTTGAGGCCGAATTAGACTCCAACGAGAGCTAAGCAGCCAGGCTCGCTGCAGACTCAAAGCAGCTGAGGGCAAGGCTCCGCCTTCGCCCAGCAAACCCTGCATTTGCTTGATGTGAGAAAATCGACGACCCCGCGCGCGTATAGCCGGAAAACCAGTTAAGTAACGGGGCGCTGAGCCGTTAATCTGTGCAGCCCAACTATGCGCCCCAAGATTCTCATCGTTGATGATTCGAAAACGGTCCGACTTATCGTGCGTCAGACATTCAAGTCATTCGATTGTGAAATTTCTGAGGCCAGCACGGGAGTCGAGGGTTGGACGACTGCCCTGCACGTTTTACCGGACCTCATTTTACTTGATGTAACCATGCCCGTGATGAGTGGCCCTGAATTGCTGCTCAAGCTCAAGGCGCACCCCACCCTCGCCGCCATCCCGATCATCATGCTGATCGTCGAACGCGGCGCTCCGACCGTCCTCCAAGCCGATATTCATGATCACCTGCTCAAACCTTTTCAACCCGATGCGCTCCTCGAGAAATGTCGTCGGATAATTAATTTCCAGCCGCTCATGCCCATCGGTTAACCCGCCCATGATTTCCTCCGCCCCCCTCCTGCCTACCATCGATGATGTCTGTCTCGCCGCACTGCGCTTGCCGTGTTCGCCTGCTCTGCTGCCACGTTTATCCGATGCCCTGCAAAACGAAGGGAGCACCACGGGCGACATCAGCGATATTATTCAAATCGATCCCACCCTCGCGAGCGCGACGCTCCGCTTGGCCAATTCGGCTTATTTTGGTGGAGCGAGCAATGCCGTTGATACGGTAGAACAAGCGATCTTACGCCTAGGCGCTAAAGAAATTTATCGCCTGGCCGCCCTCGCTTTAGTCGGACGCTGGCCTGTTACCAATCAAAGTGGTTGCGAGTGGGAGCCGAGTGATTTCTCCCGCCATGCCTTGTGCAGCGCGATTGCCACCGAAGTGCTCGCCGAACTATCTGGCCGCGTCGATCCCCAGCTGGCCTACACGGCCGGCCTTACTCATGAACTGGGTAAACTAGCGATCGCCCATTCCTGTGGAGCCTTTTTTCCCGCAGTCCGCGACCATCAAAAAAAGCATCACTGCACGTGGGAACAAGCCGAACAAGTCATCCTCGGCTACGAACACGCCCTGGTCGGCGCCCGCTTGCTACGAGCCTGGCGATTTTCGGAAATCATGATCGCCACTTCCGAATATCAACACTGCCCCGCCCAATCGCCCCTGACGGCCCGCCCCCTTCTCGCGCATTTACACGCCGGTCGGCTCGTGGCCGCCAGCATGGGACCAGGAATTTCGGGCGATGGCTTTTTATTTCAAGTTGATGGCCACTTTCTCCTCGAATGGAATTTCACACCGGCTGTTCTCCAAGAGGCCATGCTGATCGCCCTCGAGCGGGCCTCCCGGCTACTCAACGAAAAATTGTCCCACGGCATTATTCAGTTTTAAAAAACACCCGACCGCATCGAGGGAATTGTAGTTTGCCAGTCCGCAGCAGAAAGCCATCATTAACTCATGCTGTGGCTGCGATTTAATTTAGGTTTCCTCTGCGGGTTGCTCGTCTTGAGCCACTGCCCCCTCCGCGCCGCGGTACCGCTGGCAACGCCAACTTGGAATCAAGTCGCGATCGCGCCTATGCAGACCTCCATTTATGTGGGCAGCGTGAGCCTGACTTCGGGGTTATTTGTGCGCCACGGCTCTGCGATTGCCACTACCTACGAAGCTAAAGTGCGGCCGTGGTTTTTCTGGGGCGAAACCGGCGTGATTAATATCAGTATCCCAGAGCTCGATCTCGCGCGATTGGCCCAAGGTGAATCAATTAATTTTACGGGTTCAGCGACTAATCATAAAAACAAGCTGCGCTCAGTGACGGGCCGCGCCCAGCCGATTGATGCCACCACCGGTAAAATCAAGGTTCGGATTAAGGCCGATGGCGTTGAGCTGATCTTCAACTCAACTTATCGCTTCAGCCTAAATCCCACGAGGCCCCCCTCCTGAAATTAAGCGGTCAGGGCGCGAAGCGAAGTTACTTAGCCCAATGAAATGTCACGGGACGAGCAATGGCCGGATGCAAACTGTGATGCACCGGGCAATTGAGGGCCGCTTGCTCTAAAATTTTGCTCGGGTCCTGGTCTTGGGTGATCGGCAACCAAACCTCCGTGGCGATCCGCACGATACGGCGCGGAAGATCTGTCGACATTTCTTTGGTCACGGCCCAGCGCAAACCGGGCAGATCAAAGCCGAGCTTGGTCCGCGCCGCGATGGCCATCGTGGTCACAAGACATGAGGCAAACGAAGCCGTGGTTAAATCAGTGGGCGAAAAAGCAAGCCCGCGGCCGTGATTATCCTTGGGCGCGTCGGTTTCAATGACTTGCTGCGAGGGCTCATGCGTCAACTGGCAGTTGAGATCGCCTTGGTAGATGCCGGTACTTTTAACCATAAATAAAATGAGTAATCAGGCCGTAAATTTCTTGAGGCGCTCAGCTACATCCGCGCGCAAGCGGTCGATATAACCAAGGGTATACGCCTCCACCGATAAACTCGGATCCTGAACGAGCGGAGTCAGATCCATCGCCCACGTGAGTGCACTAAACTGATCAGTCGCGTGCGGCGTATGAAAAGTAGCATTAGCCAAGCGACGGCCGGTCGTGGCGAGGTCGTAGCGTTTCCCCCCAGCAATCTGCGATTGAAAAACCGCCACCAGTTCCGCCGCCAGTTCCGGATTAGCCGAGGCATCGAGCACTTGTTTATCGGTATCCAATAACCAATCGAGATTACGCCAGCCTTCGCACCCATAAACGCGTTGGGGGCGCTGGGCAGGCGGCAACGCCCGGAGCGCCTCCAGACTCCGCAGAAACACCGCCACATGGGTGTCATGTTTATCCGCCGGATTATGAAGGTAAACCGTGTGCGCATTCGCGGCTGTAAGTATGGCCAATAAATCATCGCGCACGCCGACCGCCGCGGGATTTTTCACGACTGCACTGGGATGCGCGAGTTGCACGACTGCGGAAAATTTTCCGATCCGCGCCGCCGTACGCTGTTCCTCGCGGCGCACCACCATCATTTCTTCATTGGTGAAATTTGCAAATTCGCCTGACCGGGAGCTCCCAGCGCCATCTGTCACAATCACCCCAGTGAACCAATGATCGCGCGATTCATAGCAAGCGGCGACGCCGGGATAGGCCATAATTTCGATATCATCCTGATGCGCCGCAAGGCAAAGATGGGTAGTCCGCGTCAGCGCCGTCGCCAGCGAACTTCCGTCTGGCACAAAGCCATCAGCAGAAGGCGAAGAAAAATTCATGGAGTAGAGTTAGCCATAAAAAAGCTGAAAACCACAAAACAATAACGCGCCTCTAACCGCAACGAGAGAGCCAGCCGAGACGCCTCTTAGTTCGCCCGCAGACTTAACCATTCAATCTTTTCTGCGCGCCCCGTGGCTGCCACGTCGACCAAGGCACCGGAGAGTCGCACGTCCCCCGTGGCCACTTCAAAACGCCGCGGCAAGCCATCCAGAAAACGCCCGACGACAGGAGCAATTTCACGACCGAGCACCGACTCATGCGGCCCCGTCATACCCACATCGCACATGAATGCCGTGTGCTGACGCAAGAGCGCAGCGTCCGCCGTCGCCACATGCGTATGCGTCCCGAGTACGGCACTCACCCGCCCTGCCAGATGCCAGCCGAGCGCCTGCTTCTCAGAGGTCGCCTCCGCGTGCATCTCCACCAAGGCTCCATCGAATTGCCCGGCGATATTTTGCAACACAGCGTCGGCCGCCAGGAAGGGACACTCCGCTTTAAGCCCCATAAAGCTTCGGCCCAGAACGGTAAATACCAGTAAGCGAAAGCCGTTTTTTTCTAAAATCAGATGCGACCGACCCGGCGATGTACGCGGCAAATTAGCGGGTCGGCATACCTGCGGGAGCGTCACAATATCCACCTCAAACCCTTTTTGGTCCCACACGTGATCGCCCAGCGTGATAGCATCCACGCCAGCCTCGATCAGAGATTTGCAAATCACGCTGGTGATGCCGGCCCCCGCCGCCGCATTTTCACCATTCGCGATGACAAAATCGATCCCGCGCTCCGCGCGCAGCTTCGGCAGCAGCGCGCTGACGATCTCGCGGCCGGGCTTGCCGACAATATCGCCAATAAAAAAAAGCCTCATGAATTAAGGAGCCAGATAACTTGCACTTGAAGCGCTCCCGAGCGCACTCGGGCTAAGCCGCGTAGCTTTACCAGACTCCGTATCGAGAAGATAGAGGCTGCTGGTATTGGCGGCGCGGTAGGTGCAAATCACGTGACGTCCATCCGCCAACCACATCGGTTCAATGGCATCGGTCGGCGCCTTGGAGACAATTTTGCTGGCCCGGGTGGCCAAATCGTAAACCGCGACCTGATAGCCACGCCCGACGCCTGCCGTGAAAACAAGTTTATTGGGATCTCCCACGCTCCAGTCGGGTTCGGCGCAATATTTGGAAATATTGGTGCCGAGCCGGGACATACCCCCTCCGCCACTTGCGGACATCATGTAAAGTTGCGGGCCACCGGCTGCGTCGGAAACAACCACCAAACGCGACCCATCAGGCGACCACGTCGGAGATGCTTCGATCGAAGGGGAATTAGTCAGGCGACGGATCTGTCGCCCCTGGGCGGTGCCGACATAAACTTCAGGGTTACCCTCGCCAGAAAGCACCATGGCGATGCGCGACCCATCTGGGCTGTAGCGCCCACCACTATTCGTGCCCTTGAAACTCGCGAGCAACGAGATGCGGCGGTTGTTCATTTCCAGTACATAAATATCAGGAAAGCTGGTGCGGTAACTCGTAAAAACAATCTTCGAGCCATCGGGTGACCAACGCGGCCCAAGAATTTGCTTACCCTCAGCAGTCCAGCGCATGACTTCGCCGAAAAAAAGATCGGAAGTATAAATCTCAGTCTTGCCCGTCTTGTTGCTCAAGTACGCTAGCTTCCCCGCAAAAAAACCTTTCAAACCACTGGTTTTATTTACGGCAAAATCAGCCGCACGGAGGAGCGCATTGCGCATGCTGGTGCCGGCAAGCGTCTGGCTCGCCACCGGAGAATTGAGACTGCCCTTGGTGATCGTGACGCTCACCTGATTGCCGCCCGCCGGCGAAAAACTAATCGTAAAAGCTGCTCCGCTAGACACCGCGCGGTAGCGCCCGTGAGACCCGAAGGCCGTTAAGGCCAAATTTTGCAATTCCGCCGAAGTCGCGGTAATCGTTACGGGGATCGTGGTCGTGTCAGCATTAACACTGACTGTACCAATATCGCGTTGAGCAAAAACAGGCACCACGAGGGCGAGCCCGAGAAGGAAGCGAAATGCATTCTGCATAATGAGGTGATAATTAGGGATGAAAGTCAGATTAGCCGATTTTTGTTTTACTCTCGGCAACCTACTCACAAGGTCAAAGCGCCCTCTTTTCCAAGCCATTTTCTCAATCATCTCGTGACCACTGAATCCATCAAAGAAGCGCTCAAACAAGTAAAATATCCCGGTTTTAGCCGCGATATCGTCTCCTTCGGGCTCATCCGATCCGCGGTCTTCGTCGAAGGCACCGCGAAGGTCGCCGTCGCCATCACCACTTCTGATCCTAAAGTTCCGACCAAATTGAAGGCCGAAATTGAGCAATGTCTGCGGGCGCTACCCGGCGTCAAGGATGTGATCATCGAGCTCGCCGTCTCAGCCGCCAAGGCACCGCCGGCAGCCGGCCAAGCTAATCTTGGCGGCGGTACTGCGCCTGCCGGCCTCAAACATTCAGTTGCCATTGCCTCCGGCAAGGGGGGCGTCGGCAAATCCACTTTTGCGGTCAACCTCGCGTGCGCCCTCGCGCAAGTATTGGAACTCCGCGGTCGGCCAGGTCGAGTCGGCCTGATGGACTGCGATATTTACGGCCCCTCCGTTCCCCTCATGATGGGCCTCCAAGGCCGTCCGGAAATCAATGGGGAATCGCTCGTGCCACTCGAACGCCATGGCGTTAAAGTGATGTCGATGGGCTTTCTGGTGGATGACAACACGCCGGTCGTGTGGCGCGGGCCAATGATCATGAAAACCATTCAGCAATTCGTCCAAAACGTGCAATGGGGCGAAATTGATGTTCTCTTAGTCGATATGCCTCCCGGCACCGGCGATGCGCAGCTTTCCTTGGTGCAAACCTTGCCCCTCGACGGCGCCCTCATCGTAACCACCCCGCAAACCGCCGCCACAAACATCGCCCGCAAAGGCGGCCTCATGTTTCAAAAAGTAAACGTACCGATCCTCGGCGTAGCTGAAAACATGAGCTGGTACGAAGACGCCGCTGGCAAAAAATTATCACTTTTTGGCGAAGGTGGCGGGGCCATCACGGCCGAACTACTGGGCACGACCCTCCTTGGCCAAGTCCCCCTCTATCCTGAAATTCGAGCGGGCGGCGATTGCGGTTTACCCGTGGTCGTCAATGACCCGGCCAGCAAACCAGCGCAGGTCTTCCGGGAAATTGCGCAAACTCTGCTCGAAAAATTAAAACTGTAAGCGCCAGGGACACCCTGCCCTAACTTACTCGAGTTCCGTGGGGTCAAGATGCTGCACGATCAGTTCCTGCAGCGTCCCAAGAAAAACATAAGCTGCAAAAGCGCGCCGTTGCCCTTCCGTCGTTTCCAGCAACGGCATTTGACCGGTTTCAAGGGCCTCATCACTCACCGCCGTGAGGGAATGCGCCCGCATCCATAAACGCACCGCCGAACAAGCGCGCAGGATTGGTTCACTATTCGTCGCATCAAGGGGCACGACGCCGGTAATAAAAAAATCAGTGCCGAATAAACTGAGCAAGATATCAAGGTCACTCCTTTGATTTTGGAGTAATTCCTGCCGCCAGTCCTCCGCAAATTCCTCCTCGAGATCAGGCACTTGAGGTGTCACCGCCAGCGTTGGCTGGAGCTCATCAGCGGCCGCCTTAATCGCATCGAGCAGCGGCGCGACCGCCTCCAAATTCAACTTAACTTCTACCCGTTTCATGCGGCTTCCAGCACGGCCGTGAGATGCCACTGTTGTAAGGTAAAAACATAAGCCTCAGCCGGCTCGCGCGCCCCCGTCCAGAGCAACGAACGGCCGCGCTCATGCACTTCAAGCATATGGACGCGCGCTTTAGCTTCTGACCAGCCAAAGACTTTTTTGAAAATCATGACAACGTAAGACATTAAATTCACGGGATCATTAAGCACCACCACGTGCCACTGAGGCGCCAACTGCGACTGGAGCGCCGTGGCGGCAAGCGGTGCAGACTGAGGCTGCGCACTGACGACGATCATGCCTGACTCGCCGCCTGGCGCACCGCTGCTGTAATAATATTCGCTGCGTCCGTAATGGCGACCTTGCTGACTTCCTTGGCCGTGCGCCATTTCATTTCAAAAATACCTTCCTTCAAGCCGCGGCCGCCCACCGTTAAACGCAGCGGTAATCCGATGAGATCAGCATCCTTAAATTTTACGCCTGGCCGCTCCGCGCGATCATCGATGAGCACATCCGCGCCAGCGGATTCCGCCGCTTGCGCCAATTGCAAACACAGCTCGCTCGAGGCCGCATCCGCTGGATCCAAATTAACAACCAACACCTGCCACGGCGCAACGTGCCAAGGCCAAATGATGCCATCAGCATCATTACTTTGTTCAATGACCGCTTGGAGCGTGCGGCTGATGCCAATGCCGTAGCACCCCATGATCATCGGGTGCGATTGCTTTTTATCATCGGTATAAACGGCTCCAAATTTTTCTGAATATTTCGTGCCAAGTTTGAAAATGTGACCGACCTCAATCGCCCGGGCGATTTGGAGGGGCTGGCCTGATTTGGGATCAGGTTCGCCGGCCCGCACGGTCCGGAAATCACCCCACGAGGTAATGGCCAAATCGCGCACCACATTGACGTGACGCACGTGGCAGCCTTCTTGATTGGCGCCGGTCGTGCCGTTGCCAATTAACCGAATGGCGTGGTCTGCAAAAATCCCCGCGAGCGCAGTGGGATTTTTAATGGTTCCCTTGATCGCCCCAAGACTGCCAGGCTTAGCGCCCAACACGGGCTCGATTTCTTCGGCAGTAGCCTGACGCCAGAGCTGAAAGCCCAACGCGCCGAGTTTGGCTTCCTCGAGGTCATCGCAACCGCGCAGAATCACGAGAAACGGTTTGCCGTCGCCCATATAAACGAGCGTCTTGAATTGCTGGTCAGCTGCCACGCCATAGGGCGCCGCCGCGAGCGCCGCAATCGTGACTACGCCTGGCGTAGGAAATTGTTCAAGCGCACCGCTGGGAACCGCATCTTGGAAATCCTTGGGCACAAGCCCGCTCGTGGCTTTCTCCCGATTAGCTGAATAACCACTGGCGTCACAGTACACGATATCGTCGTCGCCCACGGGGGCCGGCACCATGAATTCGTGGGAGAAACTACCGCCCATCACGCCCGTATCGGCTTCGACCGCGATCGTCTTCAAACCACAGCGCAGGAAGAACGCCGCGTAAGCGCGCTTCATCTTGTGGTAACTCTCGGTCGCCCCTTCGTCCGTCGCGTCAAAACTATAAGCGTCCTTCATGATAAATTCCCGCGCTCGCATCAGGCCATAGCGGGGCCGGATCTCGTTGCGGAATTTTGTCCCAATTTGATAAAAATTTTTAGGCAGATCGCGGTAACTCGTAATCTCGCTTTTCACGAGCGGGGTAATGACTTCTTCATGCGTGGGCCCGAGGACAAACTCCGGTTCCTTTGAGCGCCCCTTGCCCGCCCCCGCGTGATCGACGCGGTACATAATCTCACGAGCCGCGGCCCAGCGCGGTCCCTCTTGCCAATTATCGACGGGGTGAATGAAGGGCATCGCCATTTCAATGCCGCCTTCGCGATCCATTTCTTCGCGGCATAATTGACTGATTTTCTGCACGACGCGCAAGCCAGCCGGCATGTAGGTATACAGCCCGCCGCCTAATTTACGCACGAGGCCCGCGCGCAGCAGCAGTTTGTGCGACGCAATTTCGGCGTCGGCGGGGCTTTCCTTGAGCGTGGGAATAAATGTCTGCGACCAAAATTTCATGTGAGCTAGCGACGAGAACAAGTCCGCAGGGGTGGCGCAAATGTATTTGCGCTCGACCCGCCCTTCCCGCGATAACAGCCCAAATGACCGCCTCCCGTCAGCGCCGATCGCCTAAACCTTGGTCCATGAAGTGGATCATCGCGGCCATCATTGCTTTCGTTATTATCTACACGGCGGTGAATCTTTATTATCGCAAGCCGGGCCCTGCCTATCGGCCCTACCAAGATGCCCAAGACCGGGCCACGGTCGCTCGCTTACTGGCCGCAGGTTGGCAAAAATTAACCGTCACCACCCGCCGCCCAATCGAAAAAATGAGCGCAAACGGACCGGCGCCGCTGCACCGCTCTGCGCTTGGCTTAGGCGCTGACTTTGAACCCAATTTTGCAGAGAGGCCCAAGCTGCTCGCCACCATTGACCAAGTCAGCGCTCCAGCCGAAGTAATCCACGAACAAGACTACACGATCTTCTTCACCGCGAGTCTCACCGATTTAAAAGCCCAAGTGGGCGACACCGCGCTGTACCACAAGGGCCACGAATTAGTGTTGGTCCCCACGGCAGAAACATTGCCCGGCAAGGAACTGCGGAGTCGCTGGCCCGACTCCAACTACGCCGTGACCTTTTCCACCACCACCCTCCCCCCCGGCCGCTACGAAATCCGTCTCGTCGCTAAAGGCCCGGCTCTCGCTTGGAGTTTTATCGTCAAGTAAGCCGCGGGATCAGGCTCGTAGCAGGAGCCCACGGTATGAGATGGCACCGTTGTTGACTGCTATCAGCTAGAGGTCAGAGGCCTGAGGTTAGAGGTCAGAGGGGCACCGTTGTTGATTACTATCAACCCGGTGTTCGTCCTCAATTCTCGCCCTTGGCGAAACAGAGGCGAAAGGTCAGAGGGCCGATCCAGATCTCACTTTCCCGATTTTCCACTTTCCCAAGTTTCATCTTTTCCGCCCCTGTCTTGTTCGCTCGGGATCTTAGTTTCTCCAGTTTCTACTTTCCAAAGTTTCATCTTTTCCGCCCCTGCCTTGGTCGATTTTTGCGCCGTCTGTGCCTTTTGTGGCCCCGCCTTGGCAGCAGCGGAGAACCGACCCGCACGTAATCCCCCATTGACGCGAGCGGTCATATATCCGATTAAAGCGCACCCTCCCCATGAGTACTGGCGCCGAAATTAAACCGACCGACCTGCGCGGCATCCTGAAATACGTTCCCCGTTTTCAGGGCCAAACCTTTGTGATTGCCGCCGATGGTATTATCGTCGCCGACGAAAATTTCCCCAATATTTTAACGGATATCGCGGTGCTGCGCAGTTTAGGCATTAAAATTATTATAGTCCACGGCATCGGCCACCAGATTGAGGAACTCGCGAAGACTCGCAAAATCCCCATCACCGACATTTCCGGCACCGGTGCGGCCGATGCGGCGACCCTTGACCTCGCGATCCGTGCTTCGTCGCGGGTTACGCACCTCGTGATCGAAGGTCTAACGCAAAACGGCCTCAAAGCCGCGCTGACCAACGCGATTCGGGCGGTGCCGATTGGGATTATCAAAGGGGTCGATCATCAATTCACCGGTCGGGTAGATCGGGTGGATAAAGAATTCCTCACGCAACTGATCGAATCACAAGTGGTGCCGGTCTTGAACCCCATTGGCTTCGATCGCGATGGTCGACCGCTGCGGATCAACTCTGATTTGCTCGCGGCGGAATTGGCCGAAGCCTTACACGCGACTAAAATTATCTATCTCACGCCCAACGAGGGCCTCGAGATCAACGGCAAGCTGCAGCACCAAGTATCAGCCGCTACCCTCCGCACCGTGCTGGCCAACAAACCCGAGTCGATTAACGAATCGATGCGGATCACCGCCGTGCACGCGGTTAAAGCCATCGAAACGGGCACGCCACGGATTCATTTAATCGATGGTCGCTTGCTTGATGGTTTGCTGAATGAAATTTTCTCGAACGAAGGCGTCGGCACCCTCATTCACGGCAACGAATACCAACAAATTCGCCAAGCCACCAAGCGGGATGTTCGGGCCATCTATAATCTCACACGGCAGGCGGTGAAACGGGAAGAGCTGCTCTATCGGACCCAGGCGGCGATCGAGAAAAATATCGAACAATTCTACGTCTTCGAAATCGACGAGAACATCATCGCCTGCGTCTCGCTGCACCATTACGCGGAACAGGCAAAATTAGCGGAGATTGGTTCGCTGTACGTCATGCCGTTCTATCATCACCGCGGAATCGGCAAGAAGATGGTCGATTTTGCCTGTCTGCAGGCGCAGGAAAAAGGCGCTCAGACGGTGCTCGCGCTCTCGACCCAAGCTTTTTCATTTTTCACCTCAATCTGCGGCTTTGCCGAAGCGGACAAGGACGCCCTCCCCGAATCACGGCTCAAAGCCTACGAAGAGAGCGGCCGCAATTCGAAGGTGCTGACCAAGCAGCTGTAAGTTTTACCCCGACGGCTGCGCTGACCCCGCCGGCAGATACCGCAAAGGGATTTACGCTTTCAGTTCGACGATTACTTGTATCTCGACGGTGGAACCGCGCGGTAAACCAGCTGCCGCCACCGCGGCACGGGCGTGCTTCCCGGCTTCGCCATATAATTGACCGAAAAGCTCGGAAGCCCCGTTGATGACCGCCGGACTTTCGGTGAAACCGCTGACGGCATTCACAAATCCGGTGACGAGGACAAATTGCTTCACGCTATCGAGACTGCCCGTCGCCGCCTTGATGTTGGCGAGTGTATTCAGGGCACAGATTTTTGCCGACTCGTAAGCAGTCTGCACCGTTTGCTCCTGCCCCACCTGCCCGACATGCGTCATCTTACCATTATAGATGCTCACCGTGCCCGCAAGATAGAGCAGATTCCCTGTTCGGATGTACGGCACATAACTACCGGCCGCCGCGGGGGGCTGGGGGAGCTGTAGACCAAGTTCGGTTAATTTGGCTTCAATTAAATGGTTCATAAATAAGAGGGAGAAATGAGTTAACGCTGTGCTTAAATCCTAAACGACTGGTGGGAAATTAGCTCAAGGTTGCGCGGGAATAAACTCAAACGTCGCGACCTCATTGACCGCGACCGGTTTATCTAAAACGCCGATCTCCTGCAACAAAGCGATCTGCTTGGTTAGACGAGCCGCCGTGAGCAGACCCGCTCGTTCGCCCTTGGCCGCGTTGCCGAGGACCAGCTGATAATCATTCATCGCCTTGATGCTGTAGGCCATAAACTCTGGCGTCAGATCGCTGCGCTTGGCCGCCAACAATTTATTCGCGGGCGCCGGATCACCGGTGAGATAATCGATCCATCCGCGCAAGCTGGCGCGGACAAATTTAGCAACTACCTCGGGATGTAGCGCTAAAAAAGCCTGTCCCGCAAACATCACGCGGTAAGGCTCGTAGGTGTCGTTAGCGATCAGGAGAGCCCCGACCGGCACGCCTCGTTGCCCAACAAAATAGGGTTCATTGGTCACAAAGCATTGCTGAACGAATTCAGGATTATTTACAAAGCGCGCTAAATCACCGACCAAGGGAATGAGGTTAAACTTCACCCCTAATTTTTGGCGGACCACCTCAATCCACGTGGAGCCTGCGCCAGCCATGACCGTCTTGCCCTGCAAATCCTGCAGTGAGCGAATGGGATGTTCAGCATGAAAAAGAATGCCCTGCGCATCGCGCTGCATTTCCGCCGCGACCATCTTGATCGGCACCCCCCGGGCCACGGCGACGATGACATCATCGCCATTGGTCATACCCAGATCGGCTCGCCCCACAGCGACTGAAGACATCACCTGGGCATTAGGCCCGCCTGGCAAAATTTCTACATCCAGACCCTCCGCCGCGTAATAGCCCTTCGCGAGCGCCTGATAATAACCGCCATGTTCAGGCTGGGGAAACCAGTCAGTCTGGAAGCGCACTTTAACCAACGCCGAGGAAGCCGACGCGGGTGCAACGAGAGTTTTTTGACCGCAACCGCTCGCGGCCATTAACCCAATGCCCGCAAAAATGAGTCTCAGCAGATAAGATGACATAAATTAAATAAACAGATTTAAGCGCTCGGCTGAGCTAATCAATCTTGGACCGTGTCACGGTAATACAAATCAGCTTAAGCCCCCCATTCTCCAGGAAGCGCCTCAGTGGTCGGCTTGCTCGAATGAGTCATGCCACTTATGCAGGAAGGCCCAATTGAGCCAAGCCACGGCAGCGACAAAAACGAAGCCGAGCAAACAGCTCGTCAAGGCGGTAGCGAAAAGCGCCGGGATTTTTATCTGCGTGTTGTAACTATACACCAGAAAACCCAGACCGCCCGTTCCGCCCGAGGCGTTACCCACCATGTATTCGCCAAAAATAGCCCCGATCGGCGCGAGAGTCGCGGCTATGCGCAATCCCGCGAGATAGTACGGCAACGCCGCCGGCACGCGCAGCAGCAGGACTTCTTGCCAGCGACGGGCGTTACACATGCGGAAGAGCGCCACGTGATTCATATCCGTCGAGAGCAACCCTTGGGTCATGTTAGCGACAATTGGAAAATAACTAATTAGCCAAGTAATGGTGATAATTCCCGGCATCCCCGGTCCCGCCCACAGCATGATGATTGGTGTTAGGACGATCACTGGCGTCATCTGCAACACCAGTAACCAAGGATACAAACTAGCGCGGAGTGATTTGGATAGCCCCAGCATGAGTGAAGTAAAAAAGCCGAAGATGGCCGCCAATAAAAAGCCCCCCAACGCGCCTAAGGCGGTATGACCAGCCGCCGCCAACAAACGGGTGTGTTCATGCACCGCGGCCGCTATGATCTCGACGGGCGTAGGCAAAATCCAACTTTGCAGCCCGCTCACGACCCGCACGCCATACCACAGACTGATAAAAATTAGCCCGCTCACTGCCGGGAGAAACCAAGTTAAAACGGGAAAAGACTTTTTCATGACGAAGGGGAAATCTCAACCTCATGCAGCAATCGCGTCACTTCATTAACCTTTGCCTGGAACTCAGGCTGACCCCGCAATTCCGGCCGTCGCGGATAAGGAAAATCAATCGCGACCTCCGCATAAAAACGTCCCGGATTAGCCGCCATGACAACAATGCGGTTAGATAAAAAAACGGCCTCCGTCACAGAATGCGTCACGAACAGAGCCGTAAAAGATGACAGCGAGCGCACTGCGAGCAGTTCTTCATTGAGGCGATTACGCGTCATTTCGTCGAGCGCACCAAATGGTTCGTCGAGCAAAAGCAATTGAGGGGTGAGTGTCAGCGCTCGCGCAATCGACACCCGCATCTTCATACCGCCAGAAAGTTGCCGTGGATAATAATCCGCCACTTTACCCAGTCCGACTAATTCTAGCATTTTTCGAGCAGTCGTCTGCCGTTCCACCGCGGGGCGGCCGCGCAAGCGCAGCGGAATTTCCACATTCAACTGCGCGGTGAGCCACGGCAACAAGGTGGCATCCTGAAAAATAAAAGCCTGCCGATCACGGGCCTCGCGCGGCTTAACTCCCATGACCGTTAATTCACCCGTGCTCCCGGGGCTCAGCCCTGACACCAATTTGAGGATAGTCGATTTGCCGCAGCCACTGGGCCCAATGAAGGAAATAAAATCATCAGGCGCCACCGTGAGGTTAATCGTATCCAAGACCACCGGCCCCACGCCGTAGCGCTTTTGCAGCGAGGTAAATTTGACGATGGGCGGAACGGACTCCATGAATGTCACTGAATGGATACAATCGCCCAAAAAATGCCAGCCACTTTGCCGTGGACGGCTTGGTCAGCTTTGGCGCCGGCCGCAGCCGCACGCGCCATCCAGACTCGCGTGGCGGCCTTAGCGCCGGCCTTGCGCTCCGCGGCGCTGACGTGGTTACGACCAGAACGCGAATTAGCCTTAGACTTAGCAGCGCGGCGCGCGACCGACCCGCTGTGCGGAATTCCTTATTTCTTAAAAGATCTTTTCGATTTGGGCGGCATTCCGACCCGCGCCGGTTCCACTTTTCTCGATCAAGTACGCGGCACTCCAACCGCAGATAGCGCCATTGTGACAAGGTTGCGTGCACTCGGCGCCAGCTGTGCGGGCAAGACCCAGCTAGTGGAATTCGCCTCCGGGCTTACGGGAGAAAATCCCCACTTTGGTGACTGTCCCCACCCCCTGTTCTCAGATCGTTTAAGCGGAGGCTCCAGCAGCGGGTCAGCCACCTTGGTGGCAGCCGGAGTCGTCCCCCTTGCGCTTGGCACCGATACGGGCGGATCGATCCGTGTGCCTGCCGCGTGGTGCGGACTCTACGGCTTTCGACTAACACCGGCGCAGGAATGGATTAGCGATGCCTTTCCCCTAGCGCCGACAATGGACACCGCGGGTTGGTTCACGGGAACAGCCGAAGGGATGTTAGCCACTTGGCAGGCCTTAGTTGGTCCCGCGAGCCAGCTGGCGAATTTTCGCGGTTGTTACCTTCCCCTGTCAGCGTTGCTCCCAACGGCGGATCTAGTCACGGACCAGGCTTGCACCGCAGCGGCTGAAAAAATCTGCCCGCTGGCCGATGCTGCCACCCAAGCTGAATTGCTCGCCGCCTGGCGCGATGCGGTGGACGCCTATATCACGATTGGCATGAGCGAGGCCTACCACGTTCACCGCGACTGGCTAGCGCCGTATCGGGAGCACTACGATCCCCTCATCTGGCAGCGCTTCAGTGCGGCTGCGAATTATCCGGCCGCGCAGATTCAAGCGGCCCACGCCACCTTGGCTAGAATGCGCCAAGCTTTTGCGAAATATTTCTTGAATCACGATTTCCTGATTTTACCCGCGGTGCCGTGCGCGGCGCCGCACAAAGCAGACTGCACGCCGGAGTTGCGGCGTAATATTCTCACGCTTACGGCACCCGCTAGCCTAGGTGGACTGCCAGTGTTGAGCCTCCCAGTGCCATTGCCGTTCGGCCTGACCGCCGGTTTGCAAATTATTTTACCCCACGCCAAAAGCCCGGTAGTGCCGTGGTTATTAAAGCCTGAGTAAATGCGCAGCATTTTCACCGAGCTTAGCCGCGGAAGCTCCAGCTTTTTTTCCTTCATCTAGTAAACGACTAACAGTGGGCGCAGCTTCTTGCTGCGGATAAAGAATGAGAGGATAATCGGTGCCAAAGAGTACGCGATCGCTAAGCGCTCGCGGCCAGACGTCTGCTCCGTAAAGCAAAGGAGAGGCCGCGGTATCGAACCAAACATTAGGCAGCGCCACAGCGTCAGGTGACCACGCCAAGCCGCCCCCCCAATGCGCCAGAATGAACTGTGTTGCCGGGAAGTCTCGAGCGAGTGCCAAAAAATCATCAAGCGGGGTCTCGACCCGCCCCGGATAAGGCCGACTCAGAGGGTCCGTCACGTGGAGATTAACCGGCAACTGCAACTTGGCGGCGAGCGTGAGAACCTGCTGCCAGTGAGGATCAGTCATCGAAATTTGCTGCGCATGCGGTGATAGTTCACCCAGCCCGATGAAACCATGATCGGCGGCTCGCTGAATTTCGTCGCGCGCAATTAAGCCAGCAGCCGGTTGCACCGCGGCAAAAGCTGCGAGGCGATCGGGGTGTTGCCGCACGCATTCGCTATAAAAATCATTCTGACGCACACACGTTGCGTGATTTTCCCAGTACCAACCGAGCAGCACCGCTTGAGTTACGCCAGCAGCATCGAGATCACGGAGCAGTTGGTCGACGGAAGGAAAAGTCTGCACCGCTTGACCCGATCGACGGCGACGCGTGCAGAGTTGCGCCCACTGCTTCTCCCCAGCGGTTGCCGCCCAAGCGATGGGATCGCGGTTCACCTCCGGCGGATAGAGATGCACATGGGCGTCAATGATAGCCACGCAGTACCTTTTAACAGCTGCAGCCAGCGTGCAAGCCGGGACAAAAAAATAATTTCCGCAGAAAACCCAGAGCCGCCAGGGATCGCCCTCAGCTAGCGGTGGACTTAATCTTGGAATTTACGATCAGCAAGGGAACCGTGGTGTTGTGGCGTACTTTATCGATCGTACTACCATAAACGAGATCGCCGATGAGCTTGTGGCCGTGCGAGGCCAAAGCGATGAGGTCACAAGCTGTCTCCGCCGCAATTTTCACAATTTCGGTGGGCGGATTACCCAGCGCGAGAAGCGTTTCAACGCGCAGCCCCATCGCGCGAAGTTCAGCCGCGCGCCCATGCAAGTAAGCGCTGTCCGCTTTCATTTCCGCTGACTCCGTAAGTTTAAGCTGCTCAAAATTTCTGGCAGCCCAGCCATCGGCAACATGGAGGAGCAATAATTCCGCACCTACTTGACGAGCCAATTGACCGACGTGCGGCAAGAGGCGCTCATCGGCTTCCCCATTTTCGAGCGCCACAAGAATTTTAGTGTACATGGACGAATTTACTTACCGCCACTGAGACCAGTGAAATCAAGCAGCAGCTTAATATTTAGTCCGATAATTACCAGTGTTATGGTCCAGCCGAGCAATTTAATCCAAGTGGGATTGACGAATTCCCCCATCTTAGTGCGGTCGCTGGTAAAACGCAGGAGGGGCCAGCAAGCGAAGCCGAGTTGAAGACTCAGGCAGACCTGACTAGCCACGAGCAGATCGGTCGATTTACTTTCGCCATAAAGCCCGATGACCACCATCGCCGGAACAATCGCGATGGCTCGAGTGATCAGACGACGCAGCCAAGGTCGCAAGCGCAGGTTCAGAAAACCCTCCATGACGATTTGACCCGCGAGCGTGCCCGTCAGGGTCGAATTTTGACCGGAAGCCAACAAAGCCACCGCAAAAAGAATCCCCGCAAACGTCACGCCCAGCACCCCATCAAGCAAATGATAAGCGGTCTGGATTTCGGCGACTTCGGTATGGCCGCGCCCATGAAAAGCGGCCGCCGCCAGCACCAGAATGGCTCCATTAATAAAAAGAGCGAACATCAGCGCGAACGTGGAATCGATGGTCGCAAATTTAATGGCCTCCCGCTTTCCCCCAGCGGTCTGCTCATATTTTCTCGTCTGCACGATCGAGGAATGCAGGTAGAGATTATGCGGCATAACCGTCGCACCTAAAATCCCAATGGCGACATAGAGCATAGCGGGATTACGCAGAATCTCTAGATTCGGCTTAAGTCCCGTCACGACGCCCGCGAGATCCGGCCGCGCCAAAAACAGTTCGACCGCAAAGCAGGAACCAATGGTCAAGATGAGAGTGATGACCACCGCCTCCAAGTAGCGAAAACCCTTGTTCTGCAATAACAGGAGGAGCAGCACATCCGCCACCGTGATGAGACAGCCCCAAATGAGCGGGATGCCAAACAGTAACTGCAAGGCAATGGCCGAGCCGATGACTTCGGCGAGATCACAGGCGGCGATCGCCAGTTCGCACAAAATCCAGAGAAACCAGACCACCGGCCGAGGATAATGATCGCGACAAGCCTGCGCCAAGTCGCGCCCGGTGGCGATCCCCAGCTTCACGCACAAATGCTGCAGCAAAATCGCCATCAAGTTGGAGATCAAAATAACCGACAACAACGTGTACCCAAACTGCGCGCCGCCGGCGAGGTCCGTGGCCCAATTACCGGGATCCATGTAGCCAACCGCGACCATGAAACCGGGACCAGAAAAAGCCACGAGCTTGCGCCAAAAACCAGCCCCCGCCGGCACCGTCACACTCCGATGTGATTCAGGGAGGCTCGGCGCCACCCGCACCCGTCGCCAAGTCGACTCCGGCAAATGAGGTGGTAAATTTTCCATCGCGAAGCGGCAGTACTCAGAACCCCCAATTTAAGCGGAGGACATGTTGCCAGTCGGAAGCCCCGTGCGTGAGGCCTCGATAGAGAGCGTAATCCCACGAGGTATTTTTTGACAACGCCAAGGTAACGCCACCACCGATAACCCCATCCCACGGTGCTCCCCCAGTCGATTTACCAAATTTAGTTTCAGCATACAACCCAATCGCCTGCGTAACCGCTCGCTGAAGTGCCACCGAAGTTGACCAGACTGAATCATAGCCGCTATCATCATCATTACGCAGAAAATCAATTTGGCCCATCGCGGTGAGATGAACGCCACCCACGAGCGCGGCTTCCCACGGGATGATCAGCCCTCCCTCGCGCGCTTGGTTACCGACTCCACCCGTATTCGTCGGCAACTTGATGTAAGGCATGATCGCGATTGACGTGCCTGTGTCCGCGTCTGCGTAAAATCGCCACTTGGTCCGAAAATAAACATCCCCCAGACCGGAATGCCTTTCGGTTAAACCGCTCGAATCAAATTGTTGGTTTAAGAAAAGCTCGGCACCCACCTGCACATCCCAATTGGCCGTTAGCCCCGTGGTCAAAAATGTTGTAGCAACTCCCCAAGCCGTGAAGCGATCTGCGCCGTCGCGATTTACTTTTAAAGACAGCGCATCCATTTCCATTAAAAAATGACCGGGGGCGACGGTGGCGGGGGTCTCCGTGATTTGCCCGTGGAGCAAACTAACGAGGGCCAAGGCCAATCCCGCAGCGCAGACTCGTATAAATTTATACATAATGTAGCCTTAGCTACATTACAGACTGGACTTGTCAAGCGCGCGCCCCCTACTGAGCCGGTGCCTTTGCCGAAAACCTCTCGCCCGGTCCGCCCCGCCACCCTCCAAGCGGCTAGCTTGCGCCAGACGCGCCGTGAACACGCGACCGAAACCGCCGAAGATTATGTTGAAGCCATCGCTGATCTCTCCACCGCCATGGGCGAGGCGCGCGTCGTGGACTTAGCCCGCCGACTCGGCGTCACCCATGTCACCGTCAATCGCACACTCGTCCGACTCCAACGCGAAGGTTACCTCTCCGCCTTACCCTACCGCGCAATTTTCCTCACGCCCCGCGGTGAGCGCTTAGCTAAAATTTGTCAGCGCCGTCACGAAGTCGTGGTCGCTTTTTTGCAATCACTCGGCGTTCCTCCGAAAATCGCTGAGCGCGACGCCGAGGGCATTGAGCATCACGTGAGTCCGCGTACCCTCACGGCGTTCGCGCAACAGTTGGCTCAATCAATCTGAGAACCGCTGCGAGCAAATCGCGCCTCCTGTACGCGCGAGCCTCGCCCGCTTCCGGCTTGTGTCTCACCCCGCACCGCGACATCCCAGCCTTTGCATGTCCAAGAATTTCGCCCGCCTCATTTTTGGCGCTACGCTTCTTTTGTTCTGCGCCTTTTTTGCGTGGCCGATACTACAAATCCTCAAAGGGGGCTTTATTGACGCGGATGGCCAGCTGACCTTCGCCTACCTTGGCTCGCTACTGACCGATCCGATTTATCTCAGCGGCTTAGCCCATTCTTTTGGGCTCGCCCTCACCACGACGATCCTGGCCCTGCTCCTGGCACTGCCGCTAGCGCTGGTCACGGACCGCTTTATCTTTCCTGGTAAAAATTTATTAAGCGCCCTGATTTTGGTCCCCCTAGTACTGCCACCCTTCGTTGGCGCGATCGGTCTCAAACAAATCCTCGGACAATATGGAGCGCTCAATGCCCTGATCATAGAACTCGGTCTCCGCCCCAGCGGTTGGACCTTTGACTGGCTTGCCGCCAACCAGTTTCTCGGCATCGCACTCGTTAATGCCTTTAGTCTTTATCCAATTATTTATCTCAATGTCGTCGCCGCTCTTGCCAATCTCGACCCAGCCATGGGCGAAGCCGCCGCCAATCTAGGCTGCACCGGCTGGCGCCGTTTCTTGAAGATAACCCTGCCTCTCATCAAGTCCGGTCTATTTGCCGGTGGCACCATTGTTTTTATCTGGGCTTTTACCGATCTCGGCGTCGCGCTCATTTTTGACTACTCTCGTCTGACAGCTGTACAGATTTTTTATGGTTTAAAAGATATGAGCGGTAATCCGTTTCCCTACGCACTGGTTGCGGTGATGCTTGTTAGCTCAGTCATTTTTTACGCCTTGGGCAAAGGCCTCTTCGGTCGCGACCATTACGCAATGATGGCGAAAGCCACTGCCATCGGCGGTCCGACTGCACCGCGCCGAGGGCGCGCCTGGTTGTGCACTCTGCTTTTCAGTACGGTCACCACCTTCGCCCTGCTTCCGCATTTCGGCGTCTTACTCGTGGCCTTCTCGAGCGACTGGTACGGTACCGTTGTCCCCACGCATTTAACGCTCCATAACTTCGAACTCGCCCTCGGTCACCCACTTACCGTTCCTGCCATCGCCAATAGCCTGAAGTATGCGAGTATCTCGACCATTATTGATCTCCTCCTCGGCCTCGTGCTGGCCTATGTAATCGTCCGCTCAAAAATCGCGGGACGCCAAGTGCTCGACTTTCTCGCGATGCTGCCCCTCGCCGTACCCGGCCTAGTCTTAGCATTCGGTTACCTCGCCATGAGCCAGGAAGGAAAGTTTTTTGCTTTTCTCAACCCGACACGTGATCCCACGGTCTTACTCATTATTGCTTATTCCATCCGCCGCCTGCCTTACGTGGTCCGTGCGGCGGTAGCTGGCTTTCAGCAAACCAGCGAAACGCTTGAGGAAGCCGCCCAGAATCTCGGCTGCCCACCGCTTAAAGCCGTGCGTAAAATAACGCTGCCATTAATCACCGCGAATCTACTCGCCGGCGGCCTACTCGCCTTTGCCTTCGCCATGCTGGAGGTTTCCGACTCGCTGGTACTCGCCCAAAAACAAATTTATTACCCCATCACCAAAGCCATTTATGAACTGTTCCAATTGCTCGGTGACGGCAAATTAATCGCCTCCGCCCTCGGCGTCTGGGCCATGATATTTCTAGGGATAGCTCTCACCGGTTTAACTATTTTAATCGGCAAAAAATTAGGGGCTCTGTTCCGAGTCTAGCCACCTAAAGCTTTAAACATTCCGCTCACTCAGCTGCACTCAGCGGGCGTCACTCATTTCATCCAGCCCTCATGCCTTATCTTATTCTTGTTTCTCTTCTGTGGGCATTTTCTTTTGGCCTGACCAAGGGGATCACGGCAGGCCTTGATGGTACGCTGGTAGCAGCGATTCGCTTGGGGCTAGCCCTCCTCGTGTTCTTGCCCTTCCTCCGTCTGCGCGGCCTGAGCGTCCGCACGGGTTTCACGCTCGCAGGTATTGGTGCCATCCAATTCGGCTGCATGTATCTCGCCTATAACGAAAGCTTCCGCTTCTTGCCGGCCTACCAAGTGGCTCTCTTCAGCGTCACTACGCCAATCCTAGTAACGTTATTCGCCGATGCCTTTGATCGAATCCTGCGCCCACGCGCCCTCTTCGCCGCGTTGCTCGCGGTCCTAGGGACGGCGGTCATCATTTTTCAACCCGCGGCGACTGCCACCTCTTGGCATGGTTTTATTCTCGTGCAAATTTCCAACCTCACCTTCGCCCTCGGCCAAGTCCTCTATCGTCGCTGCCGCTCTCAACTCATCGGACAATCTGATCACGAAATTTTTGCCCTCCTGTATGCAGGCGCATTCTTGGTAACCGCGACCGTCGCACTCAGCCAAGGTCATTTCCAGGGCACGCCTTCCCCACAACAGTGGCGCGTGCTCATTTATCTTGGGCTCGTGGCTTCTGGTCTCGGATTTTTTCTTTTGAATCTCGGGGCCACCCGCGTGAGCGCCGGCACTTTGGCCGTAATGAATAACGCGAAAATCCCACTAGCCGTAGTCTGCTCTTTGCTTTTTTTTGGTGAATCCGCCGATCCCGTCCGCTTGGCCCTTAGCTTACTCCTCCTCGGTGCATCCGTGTGGTTAGCCGAAAAAAGCACCCCCGCCTGCCCTCGCACTGCGCCGTCAGCGGACGTCAATCCAGCGAAATAATCTTCCGCTTAAATAACCACGAGCTCAGTGTGCGCCGCCACGGTCAGTCGGTCCAAGCAAGCCGCGACCACTGCATCCGTCGGCCCTTCCACCAACAAACGTAATTTAGGTTCCGTCCCCGAGTAGCGCACTAAGACCCGCCCAGTGGCACCCAATTCTGCAGTCACCGCACCGATGACGGCGGATAATCCAGGGAGCGATTCCAAGGGTAGCTTTTCCTGCACCGTCAGCGCGCGCGACCGCTGTGGAAATTTAACCAACACTTGCCGCAATTCCGAGAGCGTGCGTCCCGTTGCTTGCATAATCCCAATCACTTTGAGTGCGGCCACGAGACCATCACCCGTGGGCGATATATCTGCACAAATAACATGACCGGAAGATTCTCCACCCAGTTGCGCACCCGCGGCGCGCATGCTCTCGATAACATAGCGATCCCCTACCGCCGTACGACAAGTGCGCCCCCCCGCCGCGGCCACCGCGGCATCGACACCAAGATTACTTTGCACCGTGATTACCAAAATTTTTTCCACGAGCTGATTTTGCTTCAGCGCATGCACGGCCAGAATCGTCAGCAATTCGTCGCCATCTAACACCTCGCCGTGCTCATCACATAACACGCAGCGGTCGGCATCACCATCATGGGCAATTCCCAACCGCGCGCCCACCGCACGGACCGCTGCACTCATGCGCTCGGGATGCTGACTACCGACGCCGGCATTAATATTTTGTCCGTCTGGTAAATGACCAATCAATGTGAGTGATGCGCCCAAGGCGGCGAGCGCTGTGCGACTTGTCACCGCGGCCGCGCCATTGGCCGTATCGAGGACAACTGACCAATTCTTTAAACTACCAGGGGGGAGCAAAGCAGTTGTCAGCGCCAAATAATCTTTCAGCGGCTCAGGATAGAGAGAAATAATCTCTTCGGCCGGCGCCAAAGCGCGCAAAAAAAATGCCCCGGCTTCGTGCGCTGGGGGCATAAGTTGCTCAATCTGTAACTCAGCTTCATCCGTCAGCTTAATTCCCCCGACGCCAAAAAATTTAATTCCATTATCACTGGCCGGATTGTGCGATGCGGTGATGACGGCACCCAACGCTGCCCCGACCTGCCTAGTCAGCAGACTCACAATTGGCGTCGGCACGATGCCCAAACTCACGGGCTTTAAACCCGCCGAAGCCAAACCCGCAGCTAAGGCCTTCCGCAAGGCCGGACCTGTACCGCGAGTATCACAACCAATCATGACCTGCGGCAAATATAGGCCTGATTGAGTCTGCGCAAATCGAGCCGCCGCTACGCCCAATCGCCACGCCAACTCTTCATTCATCATTGGCGTGCCGTAAGGACCACGCACCCCATCAGTGCCAAAATAGTGCCGCTTCATGTACGGTAAAACTCCTTGGTCGCCGCAATCCGCGCCTGGACCGCACCGCCCAAAAGTAATTCTCGCGCCGGCGCTAGCCCTTCGCGAATCGTGTCAGTCCGCCCGACAATAAAGAGCCCCAGCGCAGCGTTAAGCACAATGGTATCGACCAATCCACGGGGCCCACGCCCGGCGAGCACGGCTTCAACGATTGCTGAATTAGTCGCCACATCCCCACCCTGCAAATCAGCGAAAGGGGTCGGCGTTAAACCATAATCTTCACCCCGCAAAATCGCCGGAAACTCGCGCAAGCGACCAACGCCGCGCACTTGGTTAACGGTTGCGGTAGTGAGCTCGTCGATTCCCGTCTCCGCGGTGATGACTCCATGACCGACCAAGCCGGCGACTTGCCCTAACTCTTCGAGGGTAAGCGCTAATTTAGCAACGAGAGGCTGCGAATAAACTCCCAGTAAAATATGAGCTGGTCGCCCCGGATTGATCAGTGGCCCCAATATATTAAAGACGGTGCGCTGCCCCTGCGCGGCTAGCGCCTTGCGGACTGGGCCAATATGCTTAAAAGCGGGGTGATAATTAGGCGCGAAGAAGAACACATAACCAAGTTGCTCAAGCGCGCGGCGTAATTGCTCGGGCGAAGCGGCTAAATCCACGCCTAAAGCAGAGAGCAAATCAGCGCTTCCACATTTTGAGGTAATGCCGCGGTTGCCGTGCTTCATCACCGGTACCCCCGCGCTCGCAAGCAGCAAAACAACGAGGCTCGAGATATTAAAACCGCCGGCGTGATCTCCACCGGTACCGACGATATCGAGGGCCCGCGCCGACCAAGCCTCAACCCCGGGATTCACCGCGCGCGACCGAAAAGCTCGCGCAAAATTAGCAATTTCTTCTGGCGTCTCACCTTTGGCCGCGAGTGCGGTGAGAAACGATCCTTTCGCGACATCGCTCTCTTCCGTTCCCGTCAAGCTCGCCGCGGCCACAGCCACTTCGGCCGCCGTGAGATTACGGCCGGCAGTCAACTGGGTGGTCAATTCAATGAGGAGAGCCATCGCGGGCCGAGCAGAATCATTTCCCCCCCAGGCGCAAAGCATAAAACTCGACAGCCTCCGACTCCTCTTGAAAACTCAGCATGTGTACTTCCTGTCGCACACCCTCCGCTCCTGCCTGTTAATTGGTGCTGTACTTACGCTCAGCGCCGGCGCCGCTGAAAAATTAGCACCACCCGTGCATGAACTGAGCCCAGCCGATGCAGTCGTACTCGGCTTGGTCGAAGGCGTGACCGAATTTTTACCCGTCTCCTCCACCGGGCACCTCATTATAGCTAATCAACTGCTCGGCTTAGAATCCGAACGGCAACTGGCTGATCGTGCAGGAAAACCTCTCTGGCATAAAGTACCCACCAAAGATCACCCCAACGGCGTTCCCCTCACGCTCAAGTTAGCAGCGGACACTTACACCGTCGTTATTCAAATTGGCGCCATCGCTGCGGTCATCGCCCTTTATTGGCGCCAACTGCTCAGCATGTTGCTCGGCCTCCTTGGTCGCAGCACTCCTGGCTTTCGTTTACTTCGCAACGTACTGCTAGCATTTTTCCCAGTCGCGATCATTGGTTTTCTATTACACGATGTCGTAGCAGAATATCTTTTCTCACCCATCACCGTGATCGGTTCATTGGTCGGAGGAGCTTGCTTGATGTTATGGGCGGAGCGGTGGCGACGGGCGAACAGCGGCACGGGATTCTCTAAAGGCGAAGGCGCCGATCTCACCACCCGCAAGTCAATTGGTATTGGCTTTGCCCAATGCCTTGCTCTTTGCCCCGGCATGAGTCGATCGATGGTAACCATCGTGGCAGGTTATTTAGCGGGCCTGAACCCGGCCAGGTCTGCAGAATTTAGTTTCTTGGTCGGATTGCCAACGCTGGCCGGGGCGGCCTTTTTGAAATCGCTCAAATCAGGCCCGGCGATGATCCAAGTTTTTGGTTGGAGTAATGTACTCCTCGGGGCACTCGTCGCCGCTATTTCAGCCCTGATTGCGGTCAAATTTCTTGTGCATTTCATCTCGCGTCATGGATTGGCCATTTTTGCGTATTATCGCCTGGCACTGGCAGTTGCACTCCTCATGCTTTATCTGCTTTAAGCCCAATTTACCCCGCCGACTATAACTCTTGACGGCTCTTACGGCGAACCTTACGACCCTCGTCTTTATACCACAAATCCGCGCTGGTTTTAACCGACCAACTGCGACAACTTCTACTTCCTATGGCTAACCCGAAACGCAAACAATCCAAGCGCCGCAGCGCCAACCGCCGCGCCGCCAACGCTTTCATCGCTCCTGAATTTGCTAAAGACACCGATGGTGGCGCTTTCCGCCCTCACCGCGTGAATCCAAAAACCGGCATTTATCGCGGCCGCCAAGTGCTCAACGTAGAGGTTTAAGGTCTGCTCGGATAATATTTCGCCATCCACCCCGACATGGTCAGTCCCGCAGTAGCCCAGGCGCGCATTGCGGTCGACGCAATGGGTGGAGATCTTGGACCGGCCGAAGTGGTCGAAGCGGTCAAATTAGCACTCGCTGCAGACGCGCATATTTCTCCCCTCATACTCGTGGGGGATCAAGCGGTCTTGGAACCCCTGCTGCTGCAAGCTGGCCTGAGCGGTCACGCTAAGTTATCAGTCGCCCATGCTTCCGAAGTGATCACCATGACGGATAAGCCCCTCCGGGCGATTATCCGCAAAAAGGATTCTTCCATGGTGGTGGGGTTTAATCTGATTAAGGAAGGTCGCGCCAGTGTCCTGGTCAGTTCAGGCAACACCGGGGCCCTGATGGCCGGAAGCAAGCTGATCGTCGGCGCGATGCCTGGGGTGGAACGCCCTTCGCTGGCGCCCGCTATTCCGCGTGAAGGCGGTTCATTCATTTTGATCGATGCCGGTGCTAATCCCACCGCAGAAGCTGTGCACTTGATGCACAATGCGATCATGGGATCACATTACGCTCACACCGTGCTGGGTACTGCCACTCCACGAGTGGGCTTACTGACGCTCGGGACCGAAGAGGGCAAAGGCACCCCGTTAACCAATGAAACCCACGAGTTGCTCAAGAAAATTAATGGTATCATTAATTACGTGGGACCGGTGGAAGGGTTTCAGCTTTTTCGTGACCATGTTGATGTCGTGGTCTGCGATGGTTTTGTGGGAAATACCTTGCTGAAGTCATGGGAATCCATGGCTAAATTCATCAAAAATCTTTTGGCGGAAGAAATGAAGCGAACCCCTCTACGGATTGCCGGCTATGTACTGGCGAAAGGAGCCTTCGATGCACTCAAAGACCGCCTCAACCCCGATCGTTACGGCGGGGCTCCGCTGTTGGGAGTGCAAGGCAACGTGCTAAAGGCCCATGGTTCCAGCAACCGGCATGCTTGGGCCAGCGCCATTCGGGCAGCCGGTAAAATCCTCCAACACGATCTTTATCACCGCATCGAAGCCGATGTTGCCCGCGCCAACACGCTGATTGCCGCCCCTTCACCCGACCCCACGGTCACTTAATTTTCTCTATGGCTTCAGTAATCATTGCCGGCGTTGGCTCCTATGCCCCCACGAAGATCCTCACCAATGAGGATCTCGCCAAATTGGTGGACACATCCGATGAATGGATTGTGAGCCGCTCAGGCATTCGGGAGCGCCATATCGCCGCTGAGGATGAAGCGACCTCGGATATGGCCATTAAATCGGCCCAGTCGGCCCTGCTTGATGCAAAGATCAAGGCGGAAGAAATCGATCTGCTCATTGTAGCAACCTGCACCCCAGACTACATGCTCCCCTCGACGGCCTGCGTCGTTCAGCATAAGCTAGGAATTTTACCTCACGCTACTTGTTTTGATATTTCAGCAGCTTGTAGCGGATTTCTTTACGCTCTCGAGATCGCTTACGGACAGTTGCTGACGGGTCGCTATAAATGCGCCCTGATCATCGGATCTGAAAAGCTCTCCTCAATTATTGACTGGTCGGACCGCACCACCTGTGTGCTATTTGGTGACGGCGCCGGTGCCGCCGTTTTGAAGAAAGTCGACCAATCGGGCATTGGGATAATTGGTTCCGATTTGGGCGCTGATGGCGCGATGCGGGAGCTGCTCTACATGCCGGCGGGAGGCAGTCGCTGCCCCACTTCACCCCAGACCATTGCCAATAAAGATCATTTCCTGCGAATGAAGGGCAAAGAAGTCTTTAAGCATGCGGTCCGCGTCATGGAGACAGTTGCCCGCGAAATGGTGGAACAACATCACCTCACGCTTGACCAAATCAATCTCGTGATCCCCCACCAAGCCAATATCCGCATTATTGAGGCCCTCGCAGGTAACCTCGGCTTACCCTTAGAGCGGTTTTATATCAACCTCGACCGATATGGGAACACCTCGGCCGCCACGATTCCGATCGCGCTCGATGAAGCTCGCCGCGCAGGTAAAATCAAACCTGGCGATTACACCTTATTGGTGGCCTTCGGCGCTGGCTTGACCTACGGCTCCACTCTTATTCGATGGTAACTATTCGTTTTATGCGTCGCCTCTCCCTTTCCTTCATCCTTGCTGCGCTGACCGCGCTGCTTTTTAGCCCCGCCCGGCTGGCTGCCGATCTTATCTGGACGCCTCAAGGCGGCTGGCATGCAGAGAGCGGCGTGCTCGCAGGCCTCGGTGGTGATGAAGGCCGCAACGCCCTCGACTTCATGAACAAAGCGCGGGCCGCTGAAGAAGCCGGCCAGGGTTCTACCGCCCTCAAAGCCTACACGGTCGTAGCAAAAAAATATCCGAATTCTATCTTCGCAGCGGAAGCGCTTTATCACACCGGATTAATCTATCAAAAGCGTCAGCAATATTACAAAGCGTTCGATACGTACCAGAAAATGCTGGGGCGTTATCCTAATTCGGAAAAATTTACTCAAGTAATCGGCGAGCAATATCGCATCGCCTCGCTCCTCGCCGAAGGCCAACGCAGCCGTATCTGGGGTTTGTTCCCCGGGTTCCGTAATCGGGAGAAATCGATCGAGTACTTCGAGATGATGGTCCGCACCGCCCCCTTTAGTGATTACGCCCCGCTGGCGCTCATGAATGCAGCCCGCGGCTACAAAAAAATCGGCGAAGAAGAAGCGGCCATCGATGCCTTGGATCGCATGATCAATACGTATCCCCGTAGTGCGCTCACGCCCGATGCCTATCTGCGCATCGCTGAAACCCACGCCTCACTCGTTGATGGTCCGTACTACGATCAAGCCGCCACCAAAGAAGCCATCACCTACTTCGAGGACTACATGATTTTGTTCCCCGGTGATCTCGGCGGCATGGCCACAGCAGAAAAAGGCCTAGCTAACATGAAAAAGGTGTTAGCCCGCAGCAAATTGACGATGGGCGAATATTATTATAAATATCGCAAAAATTACCAAGCCGCGAAGGTTTTTTATAACGAGGCAATCACCGTTTATCCTGACTCAGAAGTAGCGGCCGAAGCCCGCACTAAACTAGCCGCCGTCGATGCCGCCCTCCAACGGCAAAGCGGTAACACCGCAGCAAGCCCGCAACCGGCCACACCCGCGGCGGTGAAGAAAAAGCGTTTTGGGATTTTTTAAGCTGATCGGCTGAGCGCCGTTTTCACTTTTGTTATGTTGTGCAGAATGAATTTTCTGGCGCGCACATATTCGCAATCTGCGCGCCTTCACTGCCTCATCCTGGTCAGTGCCACTGGTCTCTTGCTCGGATCGAGCGGCCTGACCGGTTGCGCTCATTATCAATTAGGCGCTGAGCCTAAGGTAAAATTTACTTCACTCTTCATCGCGCCCGTCACGAGCTCCGTATCTCTGCCGCAAGCGCAGGTCTTACTCACTACCCAATTACGCGAAGCCTTTATTCGCGATGGCCGTGTCACTTTAACCGACTCAGCCGCTACCGCCGAGGCCTGCCTGCAGATATCCATCGCCGATTATCATCGCGCTGCCGCTGTCGCCCGCAGTGACGATACGGGGCTCTCCCGACGCTTTGATGTCACCCTGCAGGCCACCGCCACCTTGACCGATAATCGGACGCATCAGCCTTATTTTTCGCGCCGATCACTCACCGCAAAACGCGGGGTTTTTACCGACAGCGGTCTCATTCCCTCTGAATATCAAACCCTCCCCCTGCTCGCGGAGCAGCTGGCCACCGCCAGCGTACACGCGGTTTTGGATACTTGGTGAACGTACGGCCAAGGGCAGATTCCTGCCTTCAGCCACCACAGGGTCACGGATCATTTTAAAATGCCGTCGACGCGCTCAAGGTTACCGGGAATTACGAATCAAGGATTGAGCCCAGCCTCTTCTGCCTCCTAGATCACTCTCAATTCCATGCGGCACCTGTCCCTTCTCGCCCCTTCCTTATTAGCTGGTGATCATGCTCAACTCGCAACGAGTGTCTGCACAGTGGCCGAATGCGGAGCCAGCTGGCTGCATTGTGATATGATGGACGGACATTTCGTTCCTAATCTAACCTTCGGGCCAGAAACGCTGGCCGCCCTCCGTCGCACGGGCTCAAAGCTATTCTTTGATACCCACTTAATGTTAGCCGAACCGCAACGATACCTGGAGGCCTTCGCTAAAGCCGGCGCCGACCTGATTAGCATTCACATTGAACCCACTTACGATCACCGCACGGCACTGCGCACCATTCGTTCACTCGGGTGCCAATGTGGTATCGCGCTGAACCCAGGAACTCCTGCCGCTGCAATCGAGGCCCTTCTCGACCAAGTTGATCTCGTGCTCGTCATGACCGTTCAGCCTGGTTTTGGCGGTCAACCTTTTCAGCGCGACATGCTTCCAAAGCTTCAGCAAATCGACCAATGGCGGCGCGAACGTGGTCTCAATTTTCGTCTCGAAGTAGATGGCGGCATTGAATTGAGCTCAGCCGCCGAGTGCCGCGCTGCTGGTGCTGACACTTTTGTAGCTGGCACCTCCTTTTTTAAATCCGCTAATAAAGCAGCTTACGCCGCAACGATTGCCGCGCTGTAAGCGCAGCTGCTCAGTTCAACGCGGGGTCGCTCGGGCCAGTGCCGCAGCCTGGAGATATTGCTCACGAAAAATCCCCGCTAACTCGCGGGCCAACCGCACCGCTTCGACCTTATCTTTGGCGCTCAGCGCCTGCTTAATACGCCCCTGCATCTCGGCGTAGCTAACGCTCGTCATATCGCTCATAACCGCAAGGGCGGCTGGTGGTAGACCCGCTTTAATTATTTCCCGCCAAGCCTCCACAAGCTCGGGATGGGTATCCTGACACATGACCCGTATGACCAAGGCCATTTCCGCCACGATCCCACCGGTCCACGCCGGATGATAGATCAGCGGATTCGTCGTCGCATAAGGATTCACGTCGGGATCGGTGCGCGCGGCGGCGAATTCCGCTCGATAAAAGTCGCGGCGAATCGGCAAGCGGCGCAATTCATAACGCTCGGGGCCACCCAGCTTCCCTACTTTAAAATTCCATAATTTCTGACCGTCCAGAGAAAGTGCATATTCCATGAAAGCCTGCGCGGCCGAAAAATGAGGTGCGCCGCGCAACACGGCAATGGGGTCGGGCGATAATACGGTTCCATCGGGAGGTGAAAAATAACCAACCCGCTCCCCCGCTCCATTCACTCGTCGAGCGGTCGCGAGATCGCTTCCGCGCCCATAGAAATCGATGCATAGACCGACGGCAGAATTCCCCTGAATGACATCGATCGGCGGTTTTTGTGAGGTATCCGTAAAATACCGCGCATTGGCGCCAATACGCTGCACTAAACGTAGCCCGTTAACCCAGCCTTCAGCTATGGCCTGACTCTCCCAACTCGCACGGTCACGACTAGGATTGATCGCCAATTGCTCCCAGCGAAGCTGAATCTGTTGCTGAATAATGTTCTCAAAAGCCTTGGCGATCGAGCTGCTTTTAGTGGGATCACATAAGGCGACCTCGCCCTGCAGCTTGGGATTCTGTAAATCCTCCCATGCACGGGGTTCCGCCGTGATTCCAAGTCGCGCATAAGCATCGCGATTATAAATCATCCCATAACTGCTCAAGACAGTGCCGACCCACAGCCCTGCTGGATCCCGATAGGGCTCGCCCGTAAAAGTAGCGGGAATAACTTCGTCGGTAAACCACTCGGGATGCTGCTGCATCACTCCGGAATTGATCAAGCGCCCTGCTGCCGCTTGCCGAATATAATCGTACGGGCCGCCGCCAAAAAAAACATCTATCCCACAGCTTACTGAAGAATCCAGAAAAGCTCGGCGGGCAGTCAACTCGAGCGCTTCCGTAGCCCCCGCTACACCCGTCGGTTGCCAAACAGGATTAGCAAACGCCCCTTGGACCGTCATGCTCCAGGGTCGGCCTAATTGCGCGGTCCAATAGCGCTGAAATGACGCGAGATATTCCGACTCAATGAAGCGGGTGATTTCCGTGGTCCCGCCAATCACCCGCCAATCGATCGCGATGGATTGGCCGGTACGAGCAAAATACCAATCGTGAAAGCCCCGCGAATATTCCGATCGGAGTGCTTCATTATGCGGGGTAATCACGACCAGCGTCTCCGCCACCCGAGGCACGCTCACGTGACGCGGACGTAAATAAAATGGCAGGCCCAGTGTTAGGCCAAGCGCGAGAATGATAAGCGCGCGCTGCATACTCGCTTTCATTAATCCACCAATACAACGACGTCATCCGGATCAACGGTGGCGTAGAGCTTAGGACGTTGAGCACTATCAATAAAACGCGGGTTGCGTTCAGATATTTTCAAGGTGAGGCCACCTTCAGCGATAAATTCATGCTGGGCGATTTCACCGAGATATACTGTCGAGCCAATGCGCCCCGCGATACAATTGGGCAGGCTCACCTGCGAGCGGAGCTCCCAACATTCCGGCCGAATCGAAAGCGTAACGCCCGAGCCTACGACCGGCACTTTCGTCGGATCACCTAAACTCCCTTCGAAATTGCCAACCGCCGTCGCCAAGCTAAGGCGCCGACCATCTATCGCCAACACCTGGGCTGGGATAAAATTAGTTTCTCCAATAAAATGAGCGACCGTGCGCGAAATCGGTTGTCGGTAAACTTCACGCGGTGTCCCCATTTGCAAAATCCGACCGTGCTCTAGAATCGCCAAACGATCAGCGATGGAGAGAGCTTCCTTTTGATCGTGGGTAACGTAAACGGTCGTCAGCTGATACTCTTGGCAAACTCGCCGAATCTCCTGGCGCATTTCCAGCCGCAGCTTGGCATCCAGATTAGATAAAGGTTCATCCAGCAGTAAGCAGCGGGGTCGAATGACCAGAGCGCGGGCCAAAGCCACGCGTTGCTGCTGCCCGCCCGAAAGCTCATTCGGCTTACGCGTCGCTTGCGCATCAAGATGCACCGCCGCTAACGCCGCCGCGACCCGAGACTTAATTTCCGACGCCGGCAGATGTCGTTCCTCCAGTCCAAAAGCTACATTCTCGGCGACAGTCAGGTGTGGCCACAGCGCATAGCCTTGAAACATCATGCCCGTATTGCGTTTATGTGGCGCCAACTGAGTCACGTCGTCTTCGCCAAAAAATATCTGACCCTGATCCGGTGCGCAAAAACCCGCGAGACTGCGCAATAAAGTAGTCTTCCCGCATCCACTGGGACCCAGCAGAAAAAAAAGCTCCCCGGGCTTGATTGTCAGGTCCAACCGATCAAGGGCCACAACACCCCCAAATCGTTTAGTCAGTTGCTTAACCTGAATGGATATCATGGTGATACAAGACCCCGCCAAGGAACCGGCGTGCTCCAGTTAAGTCAAAAAAAAACGCCCCGCTGCATTCCTGCGATTGCCTTGGGCCGGTGTTTCGCTCTGCTGGCCCTATGTCTGCAAAAAAGGGGGCTCCTGAATTAAAGCATCTCGACCATATTCTCGTCACCCCCAGCGCGATCAAGCGTCGGGTCGCGGCCCTCGCGGCCCAATTGAATGCTGATTATGTCGACAAAGACATGATGGTAGTGGCGATCGTGAATGGAGCGCTCATTTTTACAGCTGACCTCTTACGACAATTAAGCATCCCGCTGCGGCTCGATTGTCTGCGCGCTTCCAGCTACCATGAAGGAACCAAGGCCGTTGGCGAACCCCGGATTATTGATCAAATGAAACTGGATGTTCGGGATCAGCACGTCCTGCTCGTCGATGATATTCTAGATACAGGGAAGACCCTCGCCGCGGTGGCTCGACTCATTAAGAGCAAAGGGGCTACCTCAGTAAAAACGTGCGTGCTGCTCGACAAGACGGCACGGCGCGAGGTGCCTTTTGAGGCCGATTATGTCGGCTTCGGCATCCCTAACGAGTTCGTCGTGGGGTACGGACTCGATTTTAACGAGCGTTACCGTCATTTGCCGTGTATTGGGGTACTCAAGCCAAAGTACTATGGCGGAAAATGAGCCGCAAAATGCCTTGCACTCACTCATCGCGGGCCTTTGCTAGCCGCTCACCCCGGAGAGATGGCCGAGTGGCTGAAGGCACAGCTTTGCTAAAGCTGCATAGGGGAAACTCTATCGAGGGTTCGAATCCCTCTCTCTCCGCCACTTTCTTTTTAGTAAAGCGTCCCGACTTGCCATGTCCTCCTTGCCGATGACGACCATCCAGGGCCAACCTTCTTGGCCGATTAAATCGAGCCTCGTTAAGGGCTGGCTAACCCAATTAGGCGGCCACCTCGGCCCTGTGCAATTTCAGTTAGGTCGAAAAATCGTCCAGCCTTATTCTGTGGCCCCTTGGGCTGAGGAACCCCTCGCCGCAGGATCACCAGCCATCCTCCGCGCCTTACGGGGTGATTTTTTCTGCTGCCCTTTCGGCGGTAACGCCACTCCCTGGCGCGGCGAACAACACCCGCCGCATGGCGAAACTGCTAACGCCATCTGGCGCTCAGCGACCTTCACACGTACCGGCGCCCGCGTTACGCTCCAGACCCGCCTCACTACTAAGGTAAGAAAAGGACGCGTTAATAAATTTATCAGCCTTATCGACGGTCACACCGCGGTCTACTCGCGACATATCATCACCGGAATGACCGGTTCGATGAATGTCGGTCATCACGCTACGTTGAAATTTCCCGCCCAACCCGGCAGCGGGGTCATCAGCACGAGTCGTTTCATTCACGGTCAAGTCCTGCCCGAGCCGTTCGAATTAGCGGAAAATGGCGGCTATCAAAGCCTGAAGCCAGGCGCGGTATTTCGTTCGTTACAGCGCGTACCGCGGCTCGATGGCGGTCAGGCTGATCTCAGCGTTTATCCCGCCCGCCGTGGTTATGAAGATCTCGCCATGTTGACGGCGGACCCCCGACTGCCTTTTGCTTGGACGGCCGTAACTTTCCCCTCTGAAGGCTATGTCTGGTTTGCCCTCCGTGACCCCCGCGTACTTCGACACACGGTCATGTGGATCTCTAACGGCGGCCGCCATTATGCGCCTTGGAACGGCCGGCATACTGATGTGATGGGGCTCGAAGATATCACCGGATATTTTCACCACGGGCTGGCCGAATCCGCTCAGCCTAATTCGCTCAACCGTCAGGGAATTCCCACTACCCTAAAACTAAAGGGGCCTCGCCCCACGACGATCAGCACCATCATGGCAATGGCCCTGATCCCAAAAAAATTCGATCGCGTGGCCTCAATTATAGTCCGCGGTGATGGCGTCGATCTGGTCGCAGCCAATGGCCGGCAAACCCACACCCCCCTGGACCTGTCGTGGCTCAGGCCACCGGCGCCTATCGCGTGATGAACAAAGCATCGGCAGACCCCCATCTCCTCGATTCTCTGCGCCGGATTGGGGCGAAGCCGCCAGAGATTATCGAGCTGTTAGACTATGTCGAAAATCTGCTGGTATGGGTAAAAGATGCCGAGGGTCATTACCAATGGGTCAACATGGCATTTCTTCTCAATTTCGGGGTAGCGAGCCGCGCGGATATCATCGGTTGCACTGATTTTGATTTTTGCGGCCCGGTGATGGCCAATCAATATCGGGTCGACGATGAGCGAGTGCTGCAAGGAGAACGGATTCTTTCCCGCGTGGAACTGATCGGCCGCTTTAATCACACGGCACGTTGGTGCGTAACTTCGAAAATCCCCCTCCATAATGCCCAAGGGCGCATTGTGGGAACGGCTGGGGTTACGCGTCCCATTGACCAGCGAGCCCCGGTGGCCCCGGGTGACTCACCGCTGAGTGCAGCCATTCGATTTGTTAGCCAGAATTATAGCGAATCGATTACTAATAGTCGCCTCGCCAAAATTTGCGGTCTCTCCTTGCGGGCCTTTGAACGGCAATTTCAGGCCACCTACCATGTGTCCCCGCATCATTATGTGCGCAACCTACGGGTGCGGATGAGCTGCAGCGCCCTTGTTTTCACGCGAAAATTATTAGCAGAAATCGCGGCGGAATCGGGTTTTGCTGATCAAAGTCATTTCACTAAAGAATTTGGCCGCCTTATGGGAGAAACCCCTCGAGCATATCGACTCCGCTACGCCAGCCATACGCTAGAATAAAACGTACTGGCCTAAATTTTTATCGACGTTTTCTTTCTAAATATTGTCGTCACCCTTATAGAGAAAAATCGTCAATTAGCTTATCGTGGATTGTGCAGATTGTCTTGGTCCAAAAGCTCACCCCCTTCGCTAGCTTCCCACCCCCGATTCGCATCGCGATTACCCTGCGATCACCTCACCCACCCCTACCTTGGCGGCTTTTATTAGAGCTTTTATTTTCATAATTTTACTAACACCTCTCTCGTCTCACTCTTAGATTTTTTATCACTCCTATGGCCATTCCTTCCATCCTCGATCTGAAGATCGTCAAAAAATCAACGCAGAGCCTCGTCGAAGCCGAGATCTCCCGCACCGGCGGCTTACTCCGGTTGGCCCCCGCGTGGGTGCCCCGCTCTTTCCTGCAACCGGGATTACGGATTAAACTTCATCCAGACGATACCTACGCCTACGGACTTAATCGAGGAGGGATCGATGAGCGCTGGTTTGCCTCTACAACTGTTACCGCCAATGAAGGTCGGGCCGCTGACGAGGGGCTTAGCTATGTGGTGATTGGTAAAGAACGCCTCACCCTCGCCCAAGCTGTCGCCGATACCGGCGCGACCCTCGTGGGCAAAGCCATTTGGAAAAAATATAGCAAATGGCCCGTCTACTCGAAATTTTTCGACAACATGGGGCCCATTCCGCATCACATGCACCAAAATGCCGCTCAGGCAAAATTGGTCGGCCAAGAGGGCAAGCCCGAGTCCTACTATTTTCCACCTCAGCACAATAACGTAGGCAATAATTTCCCCTACACCTTCATGGGGCTTGAGCCCGGTACCACCAAAGCGCAGGTGCGAGCCTGCATCGCCAAATGGAACCAAGGCGATAACGGTATTCTTGATCTCTCCAAAGCCTACCGCCTCAAGCCAGGCACTGGCTGGCTTATTGATCCATGCATTCTCCACGCGCCTGGTTCTCTGTGCACCTACGAACCGCAGTGGGGAAGCGATGTGTTTGGTATGTATCAAAATCTCGTCGAAGGCCGCGAGGTCCCTTGGTCTCTGCTCGTTAAAGATGTGCCCAAAGCCAAACACCAAGACATCGATTACATCGTTGATCAGCTGGATTGGGATAAAAACGTCGATCCCAACTTCAAGGACAACCACTACCTGGAACCTGTCCCCGTCGCTGACACCCGCCGCGAGGGTTACGTCGATCGCTGGATCGTTTACGGCAAAGTAGACGGCGAACAGCGTTTTACGGCCAAAGAAATCACGATCGACCCGGGCACCAAGTGCACCGTCAAAGATACCGGCGCCTATGGACTGATCTGTGTGCAGGGTTCAGGCAGAATTAACGGCGAACCCCTCGTGAGCCCTAAGTTAATCCGCTTCCACGAACTCACGGAGGATGAATATTTCTGTACGGAAGACGGCGCCAAGGCTGGGGTCACTTTTGAAAACACAAGTAGCACCGAACCGCTAGTTTGCCTGCGCTACTTCGGACCAGAAGTAAATCCCACCGCGCCTAAAATGGGCGCCTACCGCCAGAACAAATTCTGATCTCTCGTCTTAACTTCACCTCAACCCCCACTCCCGATGCCTGACAATAACTTTCCCAAACTTCACAACGCTGCTTGGCCCGGCCTCGTCGGCAAAGGCAGCCCTGGCGCTGAACCATTCATCTCGCTCGACACCATGCTTGAGCTAACCGCTAAAGCAGATGTTGGCGGAGTGAAATTCGACGGCATCGATCTCTTTCTCTATAATCCGCACACGGACATCGACCTCTCAGACGATGGCATCAAAGCCCTCGCGGCCAAAATCAAGGCCAAGGGATTGGTCGTCGGCTCTGTCGTCGCCCCCGTCTGGTTCGACGCGGCCGCTGGTGGTGACGCCACCGCACGCGCGAATTGGGTGAACCATGTCCGCAAAGCGATTCGCATCGCGCAAAAACTTCGCGAACTCGGAGTGCGCCCAGATGGCATCGTTCGCATCGACAGCGCGACGAGCGTTAAGACATGGGACGCTGATCCTAAGGGTGTCACCAAACTCATCGCGCAATCATTCCGTGAGGCTGGTAAAATCGCCAAAGATGCCGGCGAGCGCTTGGCGGCCGAAGGTGAGATTTGCTGGGGTGGTATGCATAGCTGGAAAAATATGGTGAATCTCCTGGAGGCGGTGAACATGCCAAAAATCGTCGGCTTCCAAGCCGATATGTCGCACACGCTGCTCTACACGCTCGGGGAAAATGCTGAAGCCCACCGCATCGTGCCGAAAAATTTCCACTGGGAACCAGCCGAATTCCACAAGGCGATGGTGAAGCTCACGGCGGCGCTGCGCCCCTGGACGATCGATTTTCACGTCGCGCAGAACGATGGCACCGTTTTTGGTTCTGGCTCCCATGAAAAGACAGGCCGCCACTGCCTCGCGACCGATCCCAAGGGTAAATTAAATATTCCGCGCGACTCTGGCTACTGGCTACGCGACGCCCAAGGTAAAGTAACCAAGAAAATTAAACACATCTGCTGGGACGGTTGCATGTTCCCTAATGAAGTGATGCTGAAACAGCAGACCTGGAATGATATTCTCGCCGCGATGATCGAGGTTCGAAAAAATCACGGCTGGGTCGGCTAAAGACCGCGGGACTGCGGGAATAAACGCGCGCCTACCACCAAACATGGTGGGCGACTTCAGGTCAATTCCCCGCCCCACGGCACTTCTTTTTATTTATTCCCTACTAACGGTTCTTTTACTCCTCCTCTTATGAAATCACTCAATATTGGTCTCATCGGCTACGGCTTCATGGGTCGCGCGCACTCCAACGCTTTCCGCAAAGTTCGTAATTTCTTTCCCGGGAAAATTCAGCCCGTCCTCAAAGCAGTTTGCGGGCGCGATGGCGTCAAAGCCGCGGAATTTGCCGCCAACTGGGGCTACGAGTCCGTGGAAACCGACTGGCGTGCTCTCATCGCGCGCAAAGATATCGATCTCATCGACATCGCTGCACCCAATAACGTTCACTATGAGATTGCCCTCGCCGCGGCTAAAGCGGGCAAAATGATTCTATGTGAAAAACCTCTGGCCATGAATCCCGTCGAGGCGCTCGCCATGACCAAGGCCGTTGAGAAGGCCAAAATTGCTAACATGGTCTGGTATAACTATCGCCGGATTCCGGCCGTCACGCTAGCCAAACAACTGATCGATGAAGGCCGCCTTGGGAAAATTTTCCACTACCGTGCTAAATTCCTCCAAGATTGGACGATCAATGCCGAAGTACCCCAAGGCGGGCCAGGCACCTGGCGCCTTGACGCCTCCATCGCCGGCAGCGGCGTCACCGGGGATCTCCTCGCTCACTGTATTGATACAGCCCTGTGGCTCAACGGCGGGATCGATTCCGTCACCGCGATGACGGAGACCTTCGTCAAAGAGCGCAAACACTCGCTCACCGGCAAAAAACAAAAGGTCCTCATCGACGATGCCTCCGCCTTTTTAGCGCGCTTCAGCAACGGCTCGCTCGCCACCTTTGAGTCCACGCGCTATGCTCGCGGTCACAAAGCGCTTTATACCTTCGAGATTAATGGTGAAAATGGGTCTATTTTCTGGGACCTCCATGATTTACACCGCCTTCAGTGGTTTGATCACAAGGACGGTGGACTCACGCGCGGCTGGCGGAGCATTCACGTCACCGATGGAGATCAGCCTTACATGAAAAATTGGTGGGTGCCGGGTCTCGCCATTGGCTACGAACACAGCTTTGTACACCAAGTCGCCGATTTTCTTCAAGGCGTGGAGTCAGGTCGGCCAGCCGCCCCGACCTTCCGCGATGGTCTTGCCACCGACTACGTCACTGACGCTGTGCTTAAATCAGCTGCCTCTGGTCGCTGGACCAATGTAAAAAAAGCTTAACTTAGCTTTATTGAAATCCGTCAGGCAGGCCGCGGCCATTCACCCGACCACGGTCATCTGCCTGCCACCCTCTGCGTCGCCCCACTCGCTTACAACTGCTCTTAACTCCCATGCCTAAACTCAGCTTCAATCTCCTCGCCTGGACCGCCTCGATCTCCGACGAGTTTTTTCCGCACATTGAACGTCTTAAAAAAATTGGCTATGACGGTATCGAGATCTGCAACGGCCAACAAGACCCTGCCGCCTATAAGCGTCTCAAAAAACTGCTGACCGATCTCAATCTCGGAGTAACCTGTGTAACCATTCTCGGAGCCGACGCCAATCCGGCCAGCCCCGACGCCGCGATTCGCGCCAAGGGCCTAGAAGTGCTCAAATGGAATATCGACCGCACCGTTGATTGCGGTTCCAGCCTACTCTGCGGACCATTTCACTCGGCCTTTGCCACGTTTACGCGCACCGATATTCACCCTGACGAATACAAACGCAGCGCGGACACCCTGCGCGCCGCTGGTGACTACGCTAAACAGGCGGGCGTCACGCTCTGCCCTGAAGCACTCAACCGGTTTGAGTGTTATCTGTGCAACACCATGGCCCAGCTGCGCATGCTGGTTGAGCTGACCGATCATCCCAACGTGCGCGGGATGTATGATACTCACCACGCCAACATGGAGGAAAAAACTTTTCCTGATGCCATCCGCACCATCGCGCCGGTTCTCAAGCATGTTCACCTCAGCGAGAATGACCGCGGCACTCCTGGCTCTGGACATATTAATTTCCGGGAAAACCTGATCGCCCTGCGTGAAGTAGGCTATGACGGCTGGATGGCCATTGAAGCCTTTAGCCGCTCTGATCCAGCCTTTGCCAATGCCATCAACGTCTGGCGTGAGTACTCGCCAGCTTGGGACATCGCCGAATCTGGCCACACTTTCCTCAGTCGTGAAATTGCCGCGGCCGGCTACCGCGCATGATCAATTTACATCGTTCGATTCGTCTCTTGCTCCCTTTCCTAACCGCGGCGGTGCTGAGTGCCGCCACTAGCACGCGGCTGGAGCTGGAGCCAGCGCAGAGTACCCCCGCCAAAGGGAAGCACGTCGTGCTCCTGTCGGGCGATGAAGAGTATCGCAGCGAAGAAGCGCTGCCCATGTTGGCGAAAATATTGAGTCAAAGACACGGCTTCAAGACGACCGTACTTTTTGCTCTTGATGCAGATGGCACGATCAATCCGACCAATCCAAACTCGCTGCCTGGAGCTGAAGCTCTCGACTCCGCTGACGTCATCATCATGTCGCTGCGCTTCCGCGCCTGGCCTGATGAGGCCATGAAACATTTCGTCGCTGCTCATCAGCGCGGGGTGCCCATTATTGCGCTCCGCACCTCCACCCACGCTTTTAATTTCCCCGCCGGCAGCCTATGGTCCGACTACACTTGGAATAACAAAGCGAGCAGCCCAGGTGGTTTCGGCAAACGTGTCTTAGGCGAGACCTGGGTTAGCCACTGGGGTAAACATAAATTTGAAGCGACGCGGGGCGTCATTGAACCCGTCGGTGCGGCTGATCCACTCTTTAACGGAGTTACTAGTCTCTTTGGGACGACGGATGTCTATGAAGCCGCCCCACCGAGTGATGCGAAAATCCTTGCGCGCGGACTCGTCCTCCAAGGCATGCACCCGACAGATGCTCCTGCGACCTACCGCAAATCAACGGCTGCCAAAACCGAACAGTCGGTCAATGCCCCCGCGATGCCCATCGTCTGGACGCGGAGCTATCCAACGACCTCCGGCGCGATGGCTAAAATTTTTACAACCACCCTCGGAGCAGCCACTGATTTTGAAGGGGAATCGCTGCGGCGGCTGATTGTTAACGCTACTTACTGGGCGGCTGGATTAGTGGTACCGAATAAGGCCGACGTCACGCCTTTCGATCATTACGCGCCGCGCCCTTATGGTTTCGCCGGCCATCGGACTGGTCTCACGCCGGCCGATCATGCTCTCGGTAAAATCTTGCCTGCAGGCGGAACTATCACGGCCACATTACCCCACCCTACCCCAGCGACGATCAACACCCCAATCGCGCTTAACTTAGGTTCGCACATCGCATTTGTCGGAAATGGCCTGGCTGATCGCATGCAGCATGCAGGCGCACTTGAGACGCTCATCCATGCCAAGTACCCAAAGCACGAACTGGTATTTCGCAATCTAGCGGTGACGGGTGATGAACTCGTCACCCGCGCACGCTCCAAAGATTTCGGGACCCCTGATGAATGGCTCACCCGCACAGGCACTGACGTAATTTTTGCTTTTTTCGGCTTCAATGAATCTTTTGCTGGGCCCGATGGCTTGCCCAAATTTAAGGCCGATCTCGCCGCCTTCCTCAGCGAAACGCGGAGCAGAAATTACGGCACCCACGGGTCTCCGCACATCGTGCTATTCTCGCCGATCGCCAATGAAATTCTGCCGGATAGCAATTACGCGATCCCCGCCGCCAATAATCGCAACCTCGCGCTTTATGCCGCGGCGATGGCGGAAGTTGCGGGCGACCGAGCAGGCGTGACGTTTATCGACCTCTTTGCTCCCTCCCAGCAGCTTTACGCCGAAGCCGCCGCGCACGGTCGTTCTCTGACCTTCAACGGCCTGCATCTCACCGCCGCGGGCGATGCCGCGCTCGCGCCCATCATTTTCAAGGCGCTCTTCGGTGAAGCTGTCCCGCCCGGCAATTTCACCGCGCTGCAAACCGCGGTGAATGCTAAAAATCAAGAATGGCATTCGCGCTATCGGACGATGGACGGATTCAATGTTTACGGTGATCGCTCCAAATTGGCTTATGAATCCGCGAAGGATAAACCTAAGCTAACCAATAACCAGATTATGCAGGAAGAAATGGCGCAACGCGATGTGCTGACTGCAAATCGTGATCGCCAGCTTTGGGCGATCGCGCGGGGTGAGCACACCCCACCGGCAGTGATTCCACTGCCGCCGGTCACGCCTTTCGGCACGAATAAGCCGGGGCCAAATCCCGATGGCACCTACAATTTCCTCAGCGCAGATGAAGCGCTCGCCAAAATGACTTTGGCTCCTGGGGTAAAAGTAAATGTTTTCGCCAGCGAAAAAGAATTTCCGGAATTGGCTAATGCAGTGCAGATGGCGTGGGACCCGCAAGGCCGGCTTTGGGTCTCAGTCTGGCCTAATTATCCTGAACGCACGCCAACGTCTACCCTTGGGGATAGTATTATCATCCTCGAGGATACCAATCACGATGGTCGCGCTGATAAATGCATTCATTTTCTCGACAACCTAAACTGTCCGACTGGTTTTCAATTTTATAAAGATGGCCTCCTCGTTATGCAGGCGCCGGATCTCTGGTTTGCTCGCGATACAGACGGAGACGGCCAAGCTGACACCAAGGAGCGCGTCCTTATGGGCCTCGACTCCGCGGATTCCCACCACACTGCCAACTCACTCGTTTACGAGCCCGGTGGCGCGATTCTCTTAAGTGACGGCGTCTTTCACCGATCCCAAATCGAGACAGCCCTCGGACCCGTGCGCAACATCGACGGAGCCATCTACCGCTTTGAGCCGCGCACGGGGAAATTCGAGACTTACGCCTCATATAATTTCATGAACCCACACGGCCGGGCCTTCGACTATTGGGGCAATGATTTTATCACCGACGCTACCGGCAACCACACTTATTTTGGCGCCGCGATAAGCGGGAAGATCGATTATCCTAAAAAACATCCTAAATTAAAAACGATCTGGGACCGGCCTTCCCGGCCTTCGGCCGGGAGTAGTATCATCACCAGCACGCATTTCCCGCCGGAGTATTGGGGAAATTATCTCAACCCTAATGTCATTGGCTTTCAGGGAATCTATCGCCTCAAACTCGTTGATGATGGCGCCGGTCTTAAAGGTGAGCGTCAGACTGATCTCATGTCCTCGACCGACCGAGATTTTCGTCCCATTGATACTTCCGTAGGACCCGATGGCGCGATCTACGTCATCGATTGGTGCACGCCCTTGATCGGCCATCTCCAAAGCCATCTACGGGACTCCAACCGTGACCACATTCACGGCCGCATCTATCGCCTCACTTACGAAGGTCGCCCGCTGGCCACCCCGCCACCCATTGCTGGTCAACCCATCCCCGCATTGCTGAAACTTCTCGAGCGTCCCGAGAATCAAATCCGCAACTTAGCTAAAATTGAACTTGGCCGCCACGACACAGCCGAAGTTATCGCGGCTGCAAAAGTTTGGCTCGCTTCACTCAATCCCACGACGCCGGACTACGCCCATCACCTTACCGAAGCGCTCTGGCTCCACCAGTGGCACAATGTTGTCGATCAGGATCTACTCCAACGAGTCTTGAATTCCCCCAACGCCGATGCCCGGGCCGCGGCCGTTCGTGTGCTCGGCTACTGGCGCGATCGCACACCCACTGCGCTCACGTTGCTCCAAAGCAAAGCCAACGACGAAAATGCTCGCGTGCGACTCCACGCCGTTCGGGCCGCTAGCTTTTTTTCGGAGGTTGGTGCGACCGAAGTCGCTTTGGCGGCAACCAAGCGGCCGATTGATTATTATCTCGATTACACCATCGGTGAAACCCTCCGCCAACTGCGGCCTTTTTGGGCCAAAAGCATCGATGCAGGAACCGCAATCGCTGGCGGTGATTCCGCTAGTTTCCGCTACTTGCTTCGCACGCTCACAGTCTCCGAACTCCTTAAATTATCGCGCACGATCGACGTGCAGGAGAATATTCTAGGCCGGAAAGGAGTCTCTGATCTCGTGCGTGCTGAAGCGCTAGCCGCAATCGCCACCGCTCGTCAGATCAGCCGCGTCAACCTTCTCCTCGCAACCATAGAGTCACCGGCTGAAATCGATGTAAAAAGCGTTGGCCGCTTACTCCTTGCCCAACCCCCGTCGGAACTCCGCACCCACCGCTCTGCGATTCATAAGCTAGCCCTGACCGATAATGCCGAAGGTCGATCCTTCGCTTGGGCCGCGCTAGCGCTCGCCGATGGCTCGCTCTCGGCTCTCTGGACCGAGGCCCTTAAATCCTCCCTCACCGAAGCAAGTTTTCTCGGCGGACTGTCCTTGATTCCTGATTCTGCACTCAGAGCTACCGCTTATGAGATCGTAATGCCGATTCTAGGCACCAACGCAGCTAACCTGCCTGGCCCTCCTGCGACGGTGACCACGATCCAGAATGAAGCGATTCGCGCCGCAGTCAGCACCCGCCGGGAACCCACGGCAGTCTTCAACGCCCTCGCCGCCATGATTGCACGAGGAGAGCAAATTCCCAATGCCGCCCAAGGTCTGCGCGCCATCCCTCGCGACCGTTGGCCAGCCGCTGCCGCGGCAGATACCGCGCGCCATCTTGTTGCTTGGGCTGCGAATACCCACCCCAGCGAGCGTACCGAACGCAATATTTTTGGCCAGTTGCGTCGCGACTACAGCGAAACCGTACAGGTCGCCGATGATCTGGTTGGAACACTCCCAGCGGCTGAAGCCGAAACGCTCCGCGCCACCCTAGCTGGCTTGCGCGTAGCTGTTTTCACCGTCACCACCATTCCCGAAGAAATGCGCTTCGATACCGCGCGCCTCGTTGTAGAGGCCGGCAAGCCCTTTGAAGTTATTTTTGAAAATCTTGATGGCCTGCCACATAATTTTGTCGTGGTTAAACCCGGCACCCGCGAGCGCGTCGGGCTAGCGGCCATGACCTTGTTGCCGGAACAACTGGATACGAATGGTCGAGCTTTCATTCCCGACACACCCGACGTAGTCGCGGCCACTAAAATCCTCGAGACCGACCAAATGGCTACGCTAAAAATATCGGAACTGACGACTGAAGGTATCTACGAATTTATCTGCACCTTCCCCGGCCATTGGGCGATGATGTATGGCCAATTAGTTGTAACAAAAAATGTTTCAGCGTATCTCAAGGATCATCCCTTGCCACCCAAGCATCCGCTCACTGCTAAGATAGAACTTTGCGATCCCCGCGTTAATCAAGCGCTCGCGAGCACATCCGGCAACTCGCTACCCACCCCATGATCACTTCTTCATTATTTCAGTCAGCCTATTCTTACCCCACTCGCCGAAGTTTTAACGCGGCCGCCACCCTAACGCGGGTTTTGTTTCTGCTGAATGTTACCGCGCTCACGATCTCCGCTGAACCGATTCCCAACGAAAAATCGAGCGATCTACCCGAGGCCAGTATTCCCGCCGCATTGCAAGTGGCGCCAGGCTTCAAGGTGGACTTGCTCTACAGTGTACCCAAAGCGGAACAAGGCTCATGGGTCAGCATCGCCCTTGATCCCAAAGGTCGCCTCCTCACAGCCGACCAATACGGAAGTCTCTACCGGATCAGCTTGCCGCCGATTAATACGGCCAAGGGAACACAGGTAGAACGCCTTAAAGTTACCCTACCCGCGGTTCCCATGACGCCTGATTTTGAAGCGATCCCTAAACGAATGCGCGACGCCGAAGGGGGCATACCGGCCATCGGTGCACATGGCCTGCTTTACGCTTTCAATAGCCTCTACGTGATGGTGGGCGAGGTACCCAACAAGCGCGGCCTCTGGCGCCTGCGCGACACCAACGGAGATGATCAGTTTGAGGAAATTACCTATCTACGGGAAATGAAGGGAGGCGGCGAGCATGGTCCGCATTCGCTCGCACTGTCACCCGATGGAAAGTCCATCTATTTTGCCAATGGCAATCATACCGAGCTGCCGGCGCATATGGAAAAATCGCGCGCGGTCCGCTGGGATGAAGACCACCTCCTTCCGCGCATGTGGGATGCCCGCGGCCATGCTAAAAATAAATATGCTCCCGGCGGTTATATCGGACGGACTGATCCTGATGGAAAGTCGGTTGAGCTTTTCGCGCTCGGCTTCCGCAATCAGTTCGATCTGGCGTTCGACCAAAATGGGGAGCTCTTCACTTACGATTCCGACATGGAATGGGATCAAGGGGCTCCTTGGTATATGCCGACACGAGTAAATCACGTGGTAGATGCCGGTGATTATGGCTGGCGCAGTGGCGCCGGTCGCTGGCCCGCCTATTATAGTGACAGTTTGCCGGCCGCCCTCGACATCGGCCCCGGGTGCCCAACGGGAACGGTCTTCGGCACCGGCGCAAAGTTTCCTGCTACCTATCAGACAGCCCTCTTTGCCTGCGACTGGACCTACGGGACACTCTACGCAATTCACCTCACGCCAGATGGCGCTACGTTTCGCGGAGCCAAGGAAGAATTTGTTTCCGGCAAACCTCTTCCGCTCACTGATCTCGTTGTTAACCCTCATGACGGCGCCCTCTACTTCATCGTTGGCGGCCGGAAGACCCAATCGGCTCTTTATCGCGTTACGTACGTCGGAACCGAAAACACCCAGCCCGTAGCGCCGCCGGTCCCCACCCCGGAAGCGAAACTTCGGCATTCGCTCGAAGCGCTTCATGTTGAGGGAGCCGGTCCAGAGGCCATCGATACTATTTGGCCAAACCTCGGACATTCCGATCGCTTTGTTCGCTTTGCCGCGCGAGCCGCCCTGGAGCGTCAACTGCCCCAAAATTGGGCAAAACGTGCTCTACAGGAAAAAGACCCATCGACCGCACTCGAAGCTCTAACCGCCCTCGCCCGTGTTGGCGAACACTCCTATCAGGCGCGACTCATCGACGCGCTGGTTAAATTTGATTTTAGCCAGCAACCGACTGAATTGCGCTTCCGCCTCCTGCGCGCTTGGCAGCTCACGTTCACCCGTATGGGAAAACCCGATGCCACTACCTGCGCCCGGCTTTTAATAAAATTGGATCCGCTCTTCCCGCAATCAGATGCTTTGATCACTCGGGAGCTTTTGGCGCTGCTCGTTTATCTTGATTCACCGACGATCGTGGGACGAGCAGTTCCGCTTCTCACCGTAGCTGAACCCAGCGGGACCTCCGCCGAGGAGCTCGCCAGTCACGCACTCCTCGCCCGTAATGATGGTTACGGCCGAATAGTAGCCAAAGTCGCTGCCAGCCGGCCCGATCGCCAGCAAATCGCGATCGCCTATAATCTCCGCAACGCCACGGTCGGCTGGACCCCGGAACTGCGCGTGAAATTTTTCTCATGGTTTCCACGCACCCATAATTGGATGGGGGGCGCTAGCTTTACTGGATTTCTAAAAAATATCCGCACTGAATCTCTCGCCAAAGTCCCTCAACTAGCCGATCGCACCGCGCTGGATGAACTCTCAAAACCTCCGGTGCATTCCATCGCCATCGGAGCGACAACCCCGCGCGGTCCCGGTCGCGCCTACACCCTGAAGGATACGCTCCCCCTATTTCCCGCAAAACTCACCGGTCGAAATTTCACTCAAGGTAAAGCAATGTTCGCCGCCACTGCGTGCACGGTTTGCCATCGCTTCAACGGTGAAGGGGTCGGCATTGCTCCAGACATTTCTGATGCTGGCCGCCGTTACAGTGTTCGTGATTTATTGGAAAACATCATCGAACCTTCGCTCGTTATTAGCGACCAATACGGCACTGAGGAATTCTCCATGCCAGAGGGCAACTCAATCGTCGGTCGCGTGCTCGGTGAAGAGGATGGCTGGATTAAGGTCATGACTAATCCCTTTTCGCCAGAAGATGTCATGGGCGTGGAAATATCAAAGATCATCGAACGAAAAACATATCCCGTTTCGATGATGCCACCCGGACTCATCAACGCCCTCAATCCCGATGAACTTAAAGACCTGCTGGCTTATATCCTTTCCGGCGGAAATCCCGCCGACGCCATGTTTGCTCCGCAGCTCTGATTCTTTCCGTCAAGTCCCTCGTTCCCTTAAGCTCAGGTATTATTTACCTGCTAGCTTCCAGCATCCTGTCGGCACTCATTTATGAAATCCTCCCTCCGTTTACTCGCCCACTACACCACCCTTAGCCTTTTGGTCAGCTTGGCGCAAGCAGCCGAACCTGAATTCCGGTCACTCTTCAACGGAAAAAATCTCGCAGGTTGGTCCGGCGATACTAATTTTTGGTCAGTTCGCGATGGCGCGATTACCGGACGCAGCTCAGTCGAAACGCCGCTCAAGGGTAATACCTTTATCGTTTGGCAAGGCGGTCAGGTTACCAATTTTGAACTACACGCAAAATTCAAGTTAGTCGCTGACAACGATAAAAATTTTGCCAACTCCGGCGTGCAATATCGTAGTCGCCTGATTGATCCAGCCCACTGGGTCGTTGGCGGCTACCAAGCTGATATGGATGCAGGCAATACCTATACCGGCATGCTGTATGAAGAGAAAGGTCGAGGCATTCTCGTCCAGCCAGGCGAACGTATCCGCATCAGCGGGGTCGGTCCTACTGGGAAGCTGCAGCTCTCATCCATGGGCGCCCGCCTTGCGCCCACTGAAATAAAAGCAGCCATTCATGCTGGTGAATGGAACGACCTAGTCATTATTGCCGAAGGCAACCACCTACGTCATTTCGTAAATGGTAAGCTCACCGCCGAAGCCATCGATAGCGACAGCACCAAAAGCGCTAGCACGGGTGTACTCGCGCTCCAGCTTCACGCGGGCTTGCCCATGACCGTGCAATTTAAGGAGATTTTTCTCAAGCCCCTCACCCCGTAAGCTAATCTAGTTTCAGGCAGCCACACGCGGTTGCGCCGCCCTCCATCACATGCGCTTTCTTATTAAATTATTCTTAGCCGCAACGGTCTTAGCTCTCGTTGGCCTGTTGGCCATCCGCAGTTACAATCGCGCCGTCCCTTTTGAACTGCACGAAGGCGACCGCGTAATTTTTCTGGGCGATACCTTGATCGAGCGTGCCCAATATCATGGCTGGATTGAGCTCATGCTTACGACGCGCTTTGCCGATCGTAGCATTACCTTTCGCAACCTCGGCTGGAGCGCAGATACACCTGACGGCGATTCTCGTTTAGGCTTAAGCTTGCTACAAGCAGGCCATGAGCCAGCTGGTGAAAGTTGGCAGCAACTTGTTCACCAGCTCGAAATAGCGAAACCAAATGTTGTTTTTATCGGCTACGGCATGGCCAGCTCCTTCGCCGGGGAAGCTGGTTTAAAGCATTTTAAAAAAAATTACGTCCGACTACTTGATGTCATTCAACGCGTCTCACCCACAGTGCGATTCGTCCTACTCGGCCCCGTTCCCCATGAATCGCTAGGCAAGCCCTGGGGCGATGCGACGAATCATAACCAGCAGCTGCAGTTATACACTCAGGCGATCGGCGAAATTGCACAATCTCGGCACGCGGCGTCGCCGTCTCTTTTCTACAAGACGACCCAAAAACCAGCCCCCGCCATATTTATTCCACTCACTAGCCTCCAGGCCAGTGCGCAGGCGGCTACGCTGACCGACAACGGCATTCACCTCAATGACCATGGGTACCGTGCATTGGCTGAATTAATTGAGCAGCAGCTTTTCTCAGATCCCGGTGCTTGGCGCACCAGTCCTCATACCGAAATTCTTCGCCAAGCCATTTTGCGAAAGGATGAATGGTATTTCCATCGGTCCAGGCCCGGAAATATGGCCTACATCTTTGGCTTTAGAAAAAAAGAGCAAGGCGCCAATGCCGTGGAAATCCCTCAATTTGATGCAAATATTTCTGCTGAGGAAGCTCGCATTGCGAAACTCCGCGCGCTCCAACCAGCGGAGGTACCAGCCATCCCGCGGCGCATCGGCAATCTGATCACGCAGCGCGTTGAACAGGCCCACCCTCATTTTGAGGTCGCTGATGGCCTCGAAGTCTCGCTCTGGGCCGAGAACCCTCTGCTGGATAAACCGATCCATATGAATTTCGACCCTCGCGGACGACTGTGGGTCGCCTGCTCGCCTGTCTATCCGCAAATTGAACCCGGCCAAGCGCCCACCGATAAAATTGTTATCCTCGAGGACACCACCGGTCAGGGACGTGCGGATAAGGTTACGCTCTTCGCCAATGACCTCCTCATACCAACTGGTCTCGAGCCCGGTAATGGCGGCGTCTATGTGGCCCAGAGCACTGATCTACTTTTTCTTAAAGATACGGATGGCGACGGCAAAGCTGATGAACGACGGGTTGTGCTCAGCGGATTTGGAACCGAAGACTCTCATCAAAATCTTCACACGCTGCACTGGGGGCCTGATGGGCGCCTCTACATGAACCAGTCCGTGTACACACGTACCAATACCGAAACTCCCTCCGGCATTGTACGCCTCAATGCGGGCGGTGTTTTTCGCTTTGATCCTCGCGATCAAAAAATGGAAATCCTCTACCGCGGCTGGGTTAATTCTTGGGGCCACCAATTTGATTCCTATGGCCAATCTTTCTTAACCGATGGGGCTGGTAGTTTTGGCATCAGCTGGGGCGTTCCCGGGGCTACCTATTTCACCCTCGGCCCTGCTCGTCGGGTTCTGCAGAGCGTCAGCGTAGGGAGTTATCCCAAATTTTGCGGGCTCGAGATTGTTCACAGCACCCAATTTCCTAGCGACTGGCAAGGCGACCTGATCACTAATGATTTTCGGGCTAACCGCGTCGTCCACTTTAAAATCTCTGATCAAGGCGCTGGTTATGTGACTCAACAGCTGCCTGATATCCTACGGACCACCGCTGATTCATTTCGTCCGATCGATGTAAAACTCGGACCGGATGGCGCGCTTTATATCGCGGACTGGAGCAACCCCATCATTCAACACGGCGAGGTCGACTTCCGTGATCCACGGCGGGACAAAGTCCACGGTCGCATTTGGCGCGTAACCGCCAAGGACCGAGCTCTTCTGCCGAGAATTGATTTCACCCAGCTGACGGTGACCGACCTGCTCGATCAGCTGACCTCTCCCAATAATTACAATCAAGCCAGCGCACGCCGAGTGCTCATTGAGCGCGGCGCTGAGCGTGTATTACCTGAGCTCACCCGCTGGACCCTGACTCATTCCACGGAGACGGCGTTGCTTCAAGCACTCTGGCTTTACCAAAGTTTTAATCAGCCACAGCAAAATATATTCACAACGTTACTGGCGGCCCGCGATCCCGGTATTCGGGCGGCGGCGATACGAGCGCTACCTCCAGAAATGCCGAACTTCCTGACGCAGCTGGCTCAGCTCGTTGCCGATCAAAATCCCCGAGTCCGCTTAGAGGCAGTTCGCGCCTTAGGAAAAATCCCCTCTGTCGCCGCCATGGATCAGGCCCTATCTGTGCTGAATTACCCCATGGATGTTTTTATCGACCATGCCCTCTGGCTGACTGTCAATGAACTAGCCGATCCTTGGCTGGTAGCGGTAAAATCAGGAAATTGGAAAATTACCGGCCGCGAACATCATTTGAGCTTTGCGCTGAAGGCCCTCGAACCAACCCGCGCTGCTGAAGTGCTGGGACCGCTCCTCGCTCGACAACCCATTCCTGCCGATGGTTCCGGCCCGTGGATTGAACTGATCGGCTCAGCCGGTGAGATGACTGAACTGCATCAGCTCCTCGCCCAAATCAATGCGGGTGGCTTTATTGATACCGCTACAATCCAAGCCCTCGCGGCCCTCAATCAGGCCGCACGTTTAAGAAAGAAAGTTCCAGCCGGTGAGCTCAACCTCGCTCCGTCGTTGCTCAAGTCAGGTAATGAACTGGTTCGAATCAATGCCGCCCAACTCATCGGGACATGGAAACTCTCAGCCTTTAACCTCAATTTACTCGAGATCGCTGGCAGCGCGGCAATCTCGCCCGCCGAACGCACGGCGGCCTTTACCGCTTTGCGAGAAATCGGTGGAGAGCAAGTTACGACCGGTCTCAAGCACCTCGCTGGGCAGGCCGCCTCTCCCGCTATTCGTTGTGATGCGGTAGTTACACTGGCGCAGCTCAATTTACCCGTGGCGCTACCTGACATTATCACCGTTCTGCAAAAGGCCACCGTGCCCACCGAAGCGCAACTCCTCTGGCGCGGGCTGCTCGGCATCAATGGCGCCGACCAATTACTTGCTCAAGAATTACCCAAGGTATCCTTATCAGTCGAAGCCGCCCGGGAAGGTTTGCGCTTTGCCCGGGAAGGCAATCAGCACCCCGCGCTCGTCCAAACCCTTACTCAAATCGCCGGGCTCACCGTCTCCGCGATCCCACTCACGGCCGCGGAACTCCAAAGCCTCGCGGCCGCTGCACTTGCGCAAGGCGATGCAGCTCGTGGTGAGCAGCTCTACCGGCGCGCTGATCTTGCCTGCAACACCTGCCACGCTATCGGCGGTCTTGGCGGTAAAATTGGCCCGGATCTGACCAGTATCGGCGCCAGCGCGCCAACTGACTATCTATGGGAATCGCTGCTCTATCCAAATGCTAAGATCAAAGAGGGCTATCACGCAGTCGCAATCACCACGAAGAGCCAGCAAATCGTAAGCGGAATTATAATCAAAGAGAGCGACCACGAACTCATCATTCGCACGATCGCGAACCAAGAAATCTCCATTCCAGCCCAAGATATTACTAATCGAGTCGCGGTGGGCTCACTCATGCCAGCCGGCTTACTCGATTCAATCCTCCCAGACGAACGACTCGACCTCATCAAATTTCTCGCACAACTCGGTAAACCTGGAAACTACGACGCCGCCAAACGCGATGTCGCACGCTTCTGGCGGCTCTATCAGGCGACGTGGAAAAATAGTCATCTGGGTGTGGACCGCGTGGCGAAAGGCGACTTTACCCTGCCTGACTGGGTGCCTGTAAGCTCGTTGGTCAATGGCACGCTACCGACCGAGGTACTCGCAACCGTTTATCTCAAGCATGAGCAAGCCCGAGGTCTCTTCGCCGCCACCCGCTTCCAAACACTTAAAAAAGGGCCCACCAGATTCACTCTAGTCGGATCGGTTGAAAGTATCTGGCTTAATGGTCAGTCGATTAAGCCAGGCGCGCAATTCACCATCGATACGCATGTGGGGATAAACACTTTAGTATTGCGATTCCCTGCCTCGGTGCAGCCGTCTGCGATTAAACTCAGCTCACCCGACGTGATTTTCTTGACCGATTAAACGAGCAGCTACTGGGACTCGGCTTGCCCGACGATATCCATACCGACGAGTTGAGACCAAGCTCCGAGCAGTTGGCGCGTAACGGGACCCACCTCACCGTTACCGATCACTAATCCATTAAAGCGTGTTGCGGGCATGATACAGTACGGTGTGCTCGTAAAGAATACTTCATCAGCAGTCGCCAAATCATAAGGCTGCAGGCAGCACTCCGCCGCAGGTATCTGCAAAGACCGCGCCAGTTCTAGCACGGTCTGTCGGCTGATACCCGCTAAACAATTATCTGTGGTCGGCGTACGCAATTGACCATCCATCACGGTAAAAATATTTCCACCCTTATTTTCTGACACGTGACCATGGATATCCAAAATGACCACTTGCGCTTCCGGATCCACCAACCGCGCCTCTTGATCAACCAGCGTATAGGAAAGTCGACTCCGATTTTTGATTCGAGCGTCGAGTGATTGAGCGGGAATAGCGCGACTGAAGGAGGTCACTGCGTGACACCCTTGCGTGTAATATTTTTTCCATCCGCGCAAATCCATGGGACTATTAAAAATCATGATCGTCGCGGGATTTTTTTGGGCGGGATTGGGTCCGGGCTTGCTTAAGCCCCGGGAGATATTGTGCACAATCCAGTAATCATCGGCTGGCCCAAGCAGGGGCTGATTAGTTGCCAGCAATTTCAGTGTCACTGCCCGCATCTCTGCCATACTGATACCCGGATCAATCCGACAAACTTTTAATGACTGGTAGAGCCGCTTGAGGTGATCATCTAAGCGAAATGGCTGATGGCAAAAGGTGCGGGTAGACTCAGTGACACAATCACCCAACATGATGGCGCTATCGAAAATGGAAATCTTAGCCTCCGATTCTCGCACCCATTCTCCGGACAGATAAACCTGACGTTCGGCGGTCGCATTCATTTTTTAAAAAGCGTTAGACTACAGGGGGGGGGTAAGTTCGCATCAAGGCCGCACCCTCGCGGCAACGCAATCGCTGAAAGATGTCACACGCCCTGACCAGCCACCAAGTTTACGAGCATAAAAAAACGCCGCGGAATAATCCGCGGCGTTGGGTGATTAATTAATAACGATAATGTTCAGGCTTGTAAGGTCCCTCCAAGGGAACTCCGAGATACTCCGCTTGCTCCTTAGAGAGCTTGGTGAGTTTTGCCCCAATTTTATCGAGATGCAAACGAGCAACCTCTTCGTCCAGATACTTCGGCAGACGATAAACACCGATCTTGTACGTATCTTTATTTTTCCAGAGATCCAGCTGCGCGAGTGTTTGATTAGTAAAACTCGCTGACATCACGAAAGAAGGATGCCCTGTCGCGCAACCGAGATTTACTAAGCGCCCCTCGGCTAGCATATAGATACTGTTACCGGTGGGGAAGGTATAGAGATCGTATTGCGGCTTAATGGTCGTGCGTTTCGCATCCGAAGTGTTCAGCCGATCAATTTGGATTTCGTTATCGAAATGGCCAATGTTACAAACGATCGCTTGATCCTTCATCTTCCGCATGTGCTCGAGCGTGATGATATCCTTGTTACCCGTGGTCGTGACGTAAATATCCGCCGTGCCGAGGGTGGATTCTAAGGTGTTAACCTCGAAGCCTTCCATCGCGGCCTGCAGAGCATTGATGGGATCAATTTCAGTGACGATCACGCGGGCGCCAAAGCCCTTCAGGGAAAAGGCCGAGCCCTTGCCCACGTCGCCGTAGCCGCAAACACAAGCGACTTTGCCGGCGATCATAACATCGGTAGCCCGCTTGAGGCCGTCACCAAGCGACTCACGACAGCCGTAAAGATTATCAAATTTGGATTTGGTTACTGAATCGTTCACATTAATGGCCGGCACACGAAGTTTCCCCTTCTCCATCATCTGGTAGAGGCGATGAACCCCTGTCGTGGTTTCTTCGGAAACGCCGCGCCACTCCTTAGCCATCGCCGTCCAGCGGCGCGGATCCTCTTTATGCACCCGCTTGAGCACATTCTTAATGACCTGCTCTTCGTGGGAACCAGAAGCGGTATTTACCCAATCGCTCCCCTCTTCGAGCTCGCAGCCTTTGTGAATCAGCAAGGTTACGTCGCCACCATCATCCACCACGAGTTGGGGGCCTTTCCCGCCGGGGAAGAAAATAGCCCGGAGCGTCAGATCCCAATACTCCTCGAGCGTTTCACCTTTCCAGGCAAAAACCGGTGTGCCCGTCTGGGCAATCGCGGCGGCCGCATGATCCTGGGTGGAGAAAATATTACAGGAAGCCCAGCGCACATCAGCGCCGAGTACTTTCAAGGTTTCGATCAGAACAGCCGTCTGGATCGTCATGTGTAATGAACCAGTAATCCGGACGCCTTTCAACGGCTTAGCGGGTCCGAATTTTTTACGACAGGAAATCAATCCAGGCATTTCATGCTCGGCTACCGAGATTTCTTTGCGCCCCCAATCGGCGAGCGTTATATCTTTGACGTGAAAATCGTGGCCGGAGGGCGCAGTGGGAGTAGACATGTTGATAATAAAATGATGAGTTAGCGGAGGGCAGCGCGCAGGGCGGCGACCTTGTTGGTTTGTTCCCACGGCAGACCTGCTTTGCCGAAGTGACCATAGTTGGTCGTTTGCCGATAAATCGGCCGGAGCAAGTTCAGCTGCTGGATAATCTCGGCCGGCTTGAAGCCGAAGACCTTCGTGACGGCCCGAGCAATTTTCTCATCGGAGACTTTGCCCGTACCCATCGTGTCAACATAGACACTCACGGGATCAGGGTAGCCAATCGCGTAGGCGACTTGGAGTTCAGCGAGGTCGGCGAGGCCAGCCGCTACAATATTTTTGGCGACCCAACGACACATGTAGGCCGCCGAGCGATCGACTTTCGACGGATCCTTACCGGAGAAAGCACCGCCGCCATGACGACCCCAGCCGCCGTAGGTATCAACGATGATTTTGCGACCAGTAAGACCTGAATCACCCTGCGGGCCACCCACAACGAAGCGACCGGTGGGATTAATCAAAAATTGAGTTTTTTTGGTAAGTAATCGAGCGGGGATAACTTTTTTGACTACCTGATCGATCAGGTAGCTTTCAATTTTGCTATGCGAGACATCGGCTGTGTGCTGCGTGGAGATGACGACGTTCTCAACGGCGACCGGCTTGTCATTTTCATAACGAATCGAAACTTGCGACTTCGCATCAGGGCGCAGCCAATCAACTTTGCCGCTCTTGCGGATCTGCGTGAGCTTGCGTCCCAGGCGATGCGCAAACATTACGGGCGTCGGCATCAACTCAGGGGTCTCGGTGCACGCATAACCAAACATCAGACCTTGATCGCCCGCACCTTGCTCAGCGGTTTTTTTACCTTTCGCTTTCTTTGCATCAACCCCTTGAGAAATATCCGGCGACTGACGGGTGAGGTAATTATTGATGAACACTGTATCGGCGTGGAACACATCATCGCTGTTGACGTAGCCGATGTCGCGAATCGCTGCGCGGACAATCGCTTCATAATTAAGGTGAGCCTTGGTCGTGATTTCGCCGGCCAAGATGACCATATTAGATTTGACCATCGTCTCGCACGCGACGCGGCTGGTGCGATCTTGCGCCAAGCAGGCGTCCAAGACGCTATCGGAAATAAGGTCAGCCACTTTGTCGGGATGACCTTCGCCTACTGATTCAGATGAGAATACGAATGTGTTTGCCATAGAAGTAAGCGCTAAAAAAAGCCGCGGCAGCCTGTACTGCAAGGACAATATCAACGTATCTGGATTATATGATATGTAATGAAATAATTGAAAAATCGGGCTAACCGCAGGGGCCCTAGCCCCGTTGGGGGAAAGCCACCGGCAAAAAAATTCAACGATCCAGCAAATGAGCCGATAGCATGTAACGCCTATGCCAGACTATCCCGCTATCGATCAACGAGCCATTGAGGCGCTGCAGGAATTAAGCACGGCCGGCAGCAATGACTTTCTACGCGAAATCATTACCCTCTATCTTCAAGACACCCCGGTCCTCATGGCCAAACTGGATCAAGCTTTAGCTGATCGCGATTTAATGACGGTGAGCCGTCTCGCTCACTCAATTAAAGGGAGCTCAGGTAATTTTGGGGCCACCCAGCTCGCCCAGTTAGCACAAAACCTTGAATTAGCTGCTCCGGGAGGAGAAGCCACAGTCGCAGCCGTAGAAAAATTGAAAGCGGAATACGCGCGGGTGGCGGCAGCTTTGATGGCCAGCATCGCAAGCCACTAATTTCCGGCTTTTATAAGTTGATGATGGACCTTCGCTATCTGCCTTGCCCCCTATTATTTCTTCCACTGATCGCTAGCGCCTTGGACTGGCAAACCCGATCCCTCGATCTCACGACGGCTCCTTTTCAACTCACCCAAGATGTGAGTTTTGAATTCAGAAATAACACTCATCATATTGTTACCCTGCGCTCGGTGCAGACTAACTGCGACTGCCTCCAAGCCAAACCTATGGAGACGAGCTATCCCCCAGGGAGTAGCGGCACTATTAAAGCCCAGTTCACGATCGGCGATCACAATGGTCTCTATGAGCGGATCATCACCGTGGAGTCTGATGAATCACCTGAACCCGTACAACTGCTGGTGCGCATTAACGTTCCTTCCTGCGGTGAACTCACCCCGCGCCGGGTAACCTGGCAACGCCACACGATGAATACGGAAAAAATAATCGAGGTGAACGTTACGCCAGGCTTAGAAATTAATTTTACTCATGCTCAAGCCACAACCGCCGACTTTTCCGCGCGACTGGAAACGGTGAGCGCAGGCCGTCATTATCGTCTACACCTGCAACCGGGCGGCACGGCTGAGATCGCCGCCGCCGCCATACGCATTTTTGGTCGAGAAAAATCAGGCCATGATGTTGTGCTGAGTGCCTACGCCGCGATTGAATAGCCTGAACGCAAGGTGGATGCCCCCCTGCGTTCGCCTACGACCGATGCTGTCTAGAGATAGTAAGCCTTAACTTTAGCTGAGACGGGTAAATTAGCCCGCTCCATGACCTGCAGAAAATCTTCCCAGATTGCCCGCTTCGATCGCTTGCTGTTATCGCGCAAAATATAGGAGGGATGGTAAGTAACCATCACCGGAATACCGGCAAACTCATGCCAGCGGCCTTTAACTTCGCCCAAAGTTTTAAAACTGCTAGCGCCCAGTAAGCCGCCCGCCGCGGTTTTGCCTAAAGCCACAATCATTCGAGGCTGCACGATCTCGAGCTGGGCTCTTAAATAAGGCAGCCCATAATGAAGCTCTTCCGTTGTCGGAGTCCGGTTATCGGTCGCGCCGGCCGGATTAACAGGCCGCCAATTCATAATATAGCTGAGATAAACCTCTTCCCGCTTTAACCCCATACCTTGAATCATTTTGGTCAGCAATTGGCCCGAGGGACCGACAAAGGGCTCGCCCGCACTTTCCTCTTCTGGACCAGGCGCCTCTGCACAAAAAAAGATGGAGGCATTGAGATCACCCACCCCATAAACTATTTTTTTATCAGAGGATATCTGGAGCCGTCCAACCGGATCATTTAAAATAATTTCCCTTAGCGCAGCCCACCGCGTAGGCTTATCACCCGCCGGCAACTGAATCGGTGGAGGCGCAAGCAAAATTGGCGCCGCCATGATTGGCGCAGATGGCAAACCCCCATTTTTCCTATCTCCAACCGCCAGCGGTGGTACCGAGGCAACGGCTACAACGGGCTCACCGCTCTCTTGGTTAGCGCGCACCGCGGCTTGTAACTGGGCTAAACTCTCCAGCGTAACCGGCACCGTCCGCTGCCCGCTCGCCTTCAGGCGACGGAGTTCATCGTTAAGCGCTAGGAGTTGATCGCGGGGAGTCACAGCTGAATTAAACAGAGCGTGGCGCGGCAAGTTTTTCTACGTATTTGGCCAGAAGATCGAATTCCAAATTTACAGCATCACCTACTTTCTTAGTCTTAATGTTGGTCGCCGCCAGGGTGGTAGGAATTAACCAGACCGCACAGGCCGCCGGTGCGACCTCTGCGACCGTCAGGGAAATCCCATCAATCGCGACTGATCCTTTAGCGACCAAATACTGATCAAATCCAACCGGCACGGTTACGCGCAAATAACAATCATGCCCGCGTGACTCGAGCACCGCAATGCGTCCAAGCGCGTCGATGTGACCAGTCACAAAATGCCCGCCCAGGCGACTGCTGGGCCGCAAACTCAACTCGAGATTCACCGCGGCCCCCGGCTGAAGTTCAGCAAAATTGGTCAAGCGCCGCGTCTCGGCGAGCACATCAAACCATACTTGCCCGGCATCAAATCGCGTTACCGTCAGGCAGCAGCCATTGACTGCTACGCTATCCCCGAGCGCTACCTGACTAGGAATATTAAGGGCCGCCACTTGCAGCTTCCAGGCATCTACGCCGAGAGTAAAAGCCACCACGCAGCCAACTTCTTCAATGATTCCGGTAAACATAAGATAATCAATTAAACCAACTGCAGCCCAAGGAGCAAGCTAGCGCATAATTTTCAGATAAAGCCTTCACCACTAATTAAGTTTCACGCGCAGCACTGAAGTTTCGCCAGCGCGGCTAACCAGCAAAATGAATTCCGCTCGATTTTTTTCTGCCTCGATGCCCTTAAGCTTAGCCACGGCTTGAGCATAACTTTTAATTTCATCCCCATCGATTTCGCGAATCCAGTCGTCGGGACGCAAACCGACTGTGGCCAGCTGACTCCCCGGTTTCACAAAATGGACCACAACCCCCAGCGCTTCGCTGGGTTTAGTACGCTGCATGATACTATCTGCATTCAGAAATTCCCGGATCGTGAAGCCCAACCGATCAAAATAATGCCGATCCGCCTCGCGGCTCAGCTTAGGCTCTTCGCCCAAACGCACTTTAATCTCTTGATGATCCGTACCGCGAAAGACGGTTAAAGTAACGGGATCACCTGGATTTCGCTGAAGCATCGCTTGACTAAAATACCCGACCACAACGCGATCGGGTTTGAGGCGTGGCAGTGGTTGGCCATCGATCGCGAGCACAATATCACGTTCCTGTAGGCCGGCCTGTCCGGCGGGGCTATCCGCAAGAATGTCGCTCACCACGACTCCGGATTTATTCTCTAAATGGAGCAATTTAGCTACCTCAGGATCCATCGGCTGGAGACCATAGGCGCCGAGCCAAGCAATCGGCCGACCCGTAATCGAACGCGGCACACGACCAAGATAAGGCAATACTTCATCAGCCAGCAGGACGACGCTGCTTTCCTCTACATTGATGAGCAAAATGGGATTACCGTGCTGATTACGGGAAAAGAGCAGATAATTTTGGCCAAACGAAGTTTGGGCTAAGCCCGCAAATCGACCAGCCTGATCGAAAACTGGCAGACCAGGGCCAGCGACTTCAGTACCGAGGATCGCAGTTTTTTGCGGTAGCTTCATGACAGTGGCAACCCGTGCGCTTAAAAAATAAGGCAGAAAATCCTCATCTTTATTACGCAGCCCAATTCCCCACAATTCATCGCTCAAAGCGGGATCTGCCGCCACAGCGGGAAAATGAGTGATCGGCACTAAAGCCGGCCGCAACTTTGCTTCGACGCGCAAATAATGCCAACCGGTGAAAGCATCTTGTCCCAAATATTCAGCGCGCGCGGCCTCCGTACTTCCCGGGCGATAAATTTTAAAATCCTTAAGCTGATCGGGCGCAACAGTGGGCAGGATCGCCGCGGCTGGTACGATAATCGTACCCTGCTGATCTATCACCGTGCCTAAAACGGTTACAGGCTGACGCTCGATTTCCGACTGCACAAAAAACTCTACGGCAACCACCGACTTGATTCGCTCATTAAAAAGATCGGGGAGCCCCGCGCCGCTGAGGGTCAGCCCGATGACTCCACTCAGCCAAAATAAATAACCAATTAATCTCATGGTTTGATTACGTAGAGTGAAATATGCCGATTGCGCTGCGCTTCGACGAGCTGTGGCTCGGGCTTTTTTTCGTACCGTGCATAGATCGATTTGAGTTGGCCTAACTCAGCGACGGGTGCACTGCCAATTTTCGTGATAAGATCACCCCGGGCCAGCCCCGCCTCGGCAGCAGGGTAACCAGGTTGCACCCCAAGCACCACGACCCCAGATGCATCGGTCAGTTGATTTTCACGAGCGAAGGCGCGCGTGACTTTGCGCACGCTCAGGCCCCATTTTTCAAATGCCCATTCCTCACCAACCCGGCTCTCGAGTTTTTCCGTCACCATCGTCAGCGCAAGCGACTGCGCACCACGCTTTACGGTCAAGCCCACCGCGGTGCCGACGGGGAAATTGGCAATCATTTGCTGGATAGGTGGGAGCTGCTCCGGGAAACGCCCGTCGAGTTTCTGTCCATTGAGCGCGAGCACAACATCCCCCGCGCGCACCCCAGCCCGCGCGGCCGGCGACCCTGGATCAACGCCGTTAATCAACAACCCATTATTAGCGGTGAGCGCGTAAAAATTCTCCAAATCCTGCAAGACCCCGGGCACGAGACCCAAATAGCTACGGACGATGCCACCTTCGCGCGCCAACGTTGCCGCAACGCGACGCGCCACATTGGCGGGAATAGCGAAACCTAAATTTTCGGCTCCAATGTAGGCCCGAGAATTAATGCCGACCAGTTTACCGTTTTCGGTCACAAGCGGACCGCCGCTATTACCGGGATTGATGGCCGCATCGGTCTGCAGCCAATTGTTAAAAAGCCCCGTCTCGTAACCTCGGACTCCGCGCGTATCAGAAAAAGGCCGGTTGGTGTTAGAAATAATTCCGCGGGTAAGCGTGCGTTCCAAGCCGTATGGCGTCCCCACCGCGTACACGGTCTGGCCAGCGTAAAGCTCACTCGAGTCCCCGAATTCGGCGGCAATAAATTTTATTTTACGACGCTGCATTTCCTCAAGATCAAGGCGCAATACGGCCAGATCGGTCCAATGATCCCAGCCCACCAGCTTGGCGCTCACTCGCTCCAGGTTAGCTAACGTCACCGAGATCGTCACCGCTTGCGGACTCGCGACGTGCGCGTTGGTTAAAATCAGCCCATCCGCCGAAATAATGACCCCCGAGCCAATCCCCCCAGTGAAGCGCTTAGACCCCGCTTCAAATTCGATCTCACTCACGTCGATGCGAACCACCGCCTCAAGCAAGCGATTAAAGCCGCGGCTCATGGCAGCCTGCGTGACTGCCGAAAGCAGGAGGAAAGCGGTCGCTCCCGTAAGCAGACGGCGGATGGTTGACGGTGATAAGGAATCTCTCAATGTGCGGATTCTATTCAATGGCTACTAATTGCAAAGACTATGACTTTCTTCAGATCGAGCCGCATTGGCAATCTTTCTGGGATCAAACCAAAGCTTTTCGGGCCCCCCAGCCTTCGCCGCTGCCGAAATACTACATCCTCGATATGTTCCCCTATCCCTCGGGTGCGGGTTTACATATTGGCCACCCCGAAGGCTACACCGCCACCGATATTCTCGCCCGCTATAAACGCGCCCGTGGCTTCAATGTTCTCCACCCAATCGGCTGGGATGCCTTTGGTCTGCCCGCCGAACAACATGCCGTTAAAACGGGCACCCACCCCGCCACTAATACCCAAAACAATATCACCAATTTTCGGCGCCAAATTAAAGCCTTGGGGTTTTCTTATGATTGGGACCGTGAAGTAGACACCACCGATCCAAAATATTTTCGTTGGACCCAGTGGATATTTTTACAGCTATTCAAAAAAGGCCTCGCTTATGTCGACGAACGCCCGGTGTGGTGGTGCCCTGAATTGCGCACCGTGTTGGCCAATGAAGAAGTGGTTGACGGCAAATCAGAGGTGGGAAATTTCCCCGTTGAGCGACGCAACCTGCGCCAATGGGTCCTGCGGATCACAGCGTATGCCGAGCAACTGATCGACGGACTGAAGGACGTAGACTGGCCCGATTCCACCAAGCGCATGCAGGAGGCTTGGATTGGTCGCAGTGAAGGCGCCGAAATTTCCTTTGCCCTCGAAAATACGGCACTCGGGGCCCTAAAAGTTTTTACCACTCGCCCCGACACATTATTTGGCTGCACCTACATGGTCATCGCGCCGGAGCATCCCTTGGTCGATTCCCTGACAGCCCCCGCGCAACGCGACGCGGTCAAAGCTTATCGCCTTAAAACCGCCAGCAAAAGCGATCTCGAACGGACTGATTTAGCCAAAGATAAAAGTGGAATCTTTAGCGGAAGCTATGCGATTAACCCGATCAACCAAGCGCGCGTCCCCATCTGGATCGCCGATTATGTGCTGATGGGCTATGGGACCGGCGCCATCATGGCCGTGCCTGCACACGATGACCGTGATCATGAATTCGCGGTTAAGTATGCTTTACCAATCATTCGCGTGATTGCGGCGACCGATGCCACAGCTGAGTTACCCTACACGGGCGACGGCTCGCTCATAAATTCGCCAGGCTATGATGGCCTCCCCTGGCCAGAGGCTAAACAAAAAATCACCGCAGCCCTAGCGGCCGGCGGGATTGGCCAGCGCACGATCAATTACAAATTACGCGACTGGCTATTTTCTCGGCAGCGTTATTGGGGCGAACCCTTCCCCATCGCCTGGGTTAGCGCCACTGATTATCAACTCGCAGCCACCACCCGTCGCGATTTACCCACGCAACCGGTCACCTTTCTCGAAGATGGGGTGGTCCATTATGCACTGCCCTTGCCCGATGCAGCGCTGCCCTTAACCTTGCCGGAGGTGCAGTCCTATCTCCCCAGCGGCACGGGCGAAAGCGCTTTGGCGAATGAAACTGCCTGGCTCCAAATTTGGCTCGAAGTTAATTCCGGCGCCTGTGTGCCCGCCAGCCAAAGCAAGCCCACGAACGGAATCTGGGTACGCGCGCGGCGCGAGACCAATACCATGCCTCAATGGGCAGGCTCATGCTGGTATTATTTACGTTACCTCGATCCGAAAAATTCGGTAGCCCTGGCGAGCCCTGAGGCCTTGCACTATTGGGGCACGCCCGACCTTTATGTCGGTGGTGCAGAGCACGCCGTGCTGCATCTGCTGTACGCCCGTTTTTGGCACAAAGTACTTTTTGACTTGGGCGTCGTAACCGAAAGCGAACCATTCAAAAAACTTTTCCATCAAGGAATCATTCTCGGTGAAGATGGCGTCAAGATGTCGAAAAGCCGTGGTAATGTAGTTAATCCAGACGACATCATTGCCGCCTACGGTGCCGATTCGCTACGCATGTATCTCATGTTTCTAGGACCGCTCGAAGCGATGAAGCCGTGGAATCCGCAGGGCATCGAAGGCGTACATCGGTTCCTCCGCAAAGTCTGGCGTGAGTGCCTTAATGAAGAAGGCGGGCTCAATCCTCGCTTGAGCTCGGCTGCCACCCTAACCCCTGACGCCGAAAAATTACGGCACGAGACGATCAAAAAAGTGGGAGAAGATATTGATAATCTGCGCTTCAACACCGCGATTTCTCAAATGATGATCCTCTTGAACGCACTCCAAAAAGAACCCGCGCTGCCCCTCGCTGCCATGCAGGATGTTCTGCGTTTATTAGCCCCCTTCGCGCCCCACCTCTCGGAAGAACTGTGGGCCCGCCTCGGAGGCACGAAATCGGTGATGACCGCCGGATGGCCTTCTTTCGACCCCGATAAACTCGTGGCCAATACCATTACCATTGTCTTACAGGTGAACGGAAAATATCGAGGTGACCTCACGGTGCCGATAGACACAAGTGAAGCTGAACTTCTCGGCTTAGCTTCTGCCCACCCCAAGGTGGCTGCACAAATTGCCGGCCAGGCGATCAAGCGATCGATTTACGTCAAAGGAAGGATACTTAATATATTGGTCTAGAGACTGATAGACATATAAATAGCTGATTTTAAAAAAACGGCTGTTCCTCACTTCTGGATGACATTGTGCGGGTTTCGCACGAAGGGATCGGCTTGCTGACTAACCCTATTGCAATTATGTTGTTATAGGCGAAAAGTAAGTTTTATACGAGATCAGTCTGTAGGTATATAACCCTAATTTCGGGGAATAATTGGCCGATAGCTCATTGCTGGACCGTATCCGAAAAAAACACTCTCCATGGTCAGAAAAATTACTGCGCTGCTCGTTTTTTGCCTAGCTACAATGATGACTGTAGCGGCGCCCGACTTGCCCGAAGGACAACCGAACTTGCGTAAGGGGCCAATCAGCAAAATTTATTTAGCAGAAATTAAGGGTAACACCCAAATTCAGAATAGTGGGAAAATTTATACGGCCCGCCAAGCGCTAGCCTTCAATGCCCCAGATAGCATCTTTATAACCAAGGAGGAGTCGCATGTTGCTGCTGTTTATTCCAACGGAACGGGGCTCTACATTGATCAGAACACGCGCGCAGAAATCCACCAATTTACGCAAGAGCCCTTCCTGCCAGCGCGCGACCCAGAGTCCGATCTCGTGCGAGAGCCATCCATCTCGCATACCGAAATCTACATCCGGTACGGCGTGGTTGGCATTTGCACGAGCCAGTTGGTGGCGGGCAGTTCGATGCACTATGTGACACCCGACGCCCGAATCACCATTCGCGGCGGCCGACTCACGATCGAAAGTAATGCCACTGGGACTACCATCGACCTGCTCGAGGGCGATATCACCATTCATAATAGCAGCAATACCGATCTCGGCAGTCAGCTGCTGCGTGCCGGCGAGCGTGCCTTTGTTCCCTCCGAGCAAAACGGCCCGAGCAGAAAAATAGCGATTAGCGCGATCCCCAAAGCAGACTTAAAGGTCGGTGATGATCGCACCACTCTTGCCTGCACCGCCAAAAAATCAGTCACCTTTGAGATGATTCAAAAAAAATCTCAACGCGGACTCGAAGACACTTCTGCCAATCCCGCCAGTACCAATGATGGCTCAGCTCCGGAGAACGCCACCAATGATGGGGCCGCCAATGATTCTAATACTAATCAAGAGATCGTCGCCAAACCAACGGTCCCTAATCAATTACCGATCAACGTCGTTATTAGTCCTGATCGGCTGCCTGGTGGTTAAGACCACGTGCAGTACTTAGCTCCAACTCGTTGCTTTGCCATGATCGGCCTTGGGCTGGGCCTCGGGCTCGTGCGTAGTCATGCTTTGCTCAATGTGGATGGCACCCACAATCAATTCTTCACGTTCGGTAGCGTCACCTACGCTTATAACTCCAATCTCTTTGCCGAGGCCACTGGTCGTAGTGATACGAGCATCACGGCCTCAGCGGGCCTAGAGCTGAAGCGGCGAGCCGGCTTAATCGGAGTCAATTCCTCCTTCAAAATTGATTACGAACGTTTCGAGACCTATTCGGATGAGAATGCGTTCAAACCTGATTTTCATCTTGAGCTCAATAAAGCCAATGGCCGCACCACGGGCGCGCTGACCCTCCGAGCGTACCGCGAAACCCTTTCTGATAGCGCCGTAAACCTACGCACGAGCGCCTGGAATCTTCCCATTGAGCTCAATCTCAAATACCCCATTAACGATAAATTTTACGCCACTTCAGAGACGACGTACTTGCAGCGTCGCTATGCAGACACCACCGTCCTCCGCGATCTCACTGATTATACTGAAGGATTAGATTTTTTTTACGTCTATACTTCCAAACTGGATCTACTCGCTGGCTATCGAGTGCGTCTATCGCAAACGACGCAGGGTCATGATACCACCGATCATTGGTTCAATGTCGGCGCCACCGGTGGCCTGTTCACCAAACTGAACGGCACCTTACGCCTTGGCTACCAAATCCGCGAAGCTGTGAGCGGCCGGGAAAACTTCACCCACTTTAATGCACTCGCAGCCTTAGGTTGGCCCCTCAGCCGCAAGATCCGCCTCAATGGACAGATCAGCCGCGACTTCAATACCATCGCCACCGGCGCGTCGGTGGATAGTAGCAGTGTCAGCTTACAGGTCATTTATGGCTACTCGCGGAAATTAGAATTTGAGACTGGGCTCGCCTATGGTCGTAATCTCTTCCTGGGACAGATGGAGGCGCAACGCCAAGACATTTTCGTCAGCGCAGATCTCGGGGCACGCTATAAATTCAATGAATACATAAGCGTCTCCGCAAGTTACACGGCCTTGCACAATTGGTCCTCGCTCGATTTTGCGGACTTCAAGCGTCAGGGTCTGTCCTTCAATTTTACGAGTCGCTTCTAACCCCGACCCTCTTTTGCAGCAATTAGCCCCAGTTCATTTTGCGCTCGATCGGCACTTCGGTTTTGCCCTGCTGGCTATTACGCTGACCTTCGCGTCACTGCCCTTGCAGGCCGAAAACGACAGCGCTGCTAGTAAAAAAAATTACACCCATACGCTAACCCTCGCCGACCGCCTGCGCATTGCAGTGTATCAAGAAGATGATTTAACCACGCTCGCCCGAATCGACGCGCGCGGGCATGTCAATTTACCCCTCCTCGGCGAAATCAGTCTCGGTGGTCTTACCGTGTCTGAAGCACAGCTAGTTGTTAAGAATGCCTACATCGAAGGCCGCTATCTGCGCAATCCCCAGGTGACGATCAGCGTGGAGGAATACGCGATCCGCGAAGTTTCCGTCTCCGGACAGATTCGCAGCCCTGGACGCTATCAATTACCTAACGAGTCAACTTACACTCTTGCTGAACTTATCACCAAGGCCGGGGGCATTTCGGATCTGGGAAAAGGCAGCGCTGTATCCGTAACCCGCATATTACCGGACGGCTCAAAAAAAGTTTTTACGGTCGATGTTGATAGCATCATCAAGGGCAAGACGGGGAGTAAATCCGACGATAATTTCCTCCTGCAAACCGGTGATAACGTATATGTGCCTGAGCGCCTAATCTGACTATGGCCGCCCTCGACCCACTCCCCACCACGAGCTCCGGCAAATCCGCCGCCAGCACGCTACACGGAAACGACAATCAAGTCGTCGAGAGGCGCACCGCGCGCGATTACTACATCATTATTAGGGAACGGCTGTGGATCGCTCTCCCGATTGCCTTATTGGTCGCCCTGGGGCTCGGCTATTGGCAAGCGCAAGAGACCCCTTTGTATTCAAGTTCGGCGACCATCCAATTTGAACGTCCTGATCGCGTTGTCCTAAACGAGCAAGTCGTCGATAATTCCGTTCGCTCCGACGCAGATCTTAACACCTACTTACAAATCCTGAACAGCGGCCGCTTGCGCACGATGACGGCCCAGTCCCTCACGCCGGAGGAAATTAAAATCCTCCAGCGGCCCTACTTGAAAGACCTCGTTCCAGGGAAAAATTTGCCGCCCGCCGCTGCTTTACTGGGCACAGTCTCGATTGCCTCGATTCGCAATAGTTACCTGATCAACCTCTCGGCCGTCAATCGCGACCCCGAAGGAGCCGCTCTTGTGGCTAATCGTTATGTTGAGCAGTTCATGCGCTACCTGATGCAAAATGTGGGCGGAAAAAATGAATTCGCCGTCGAGTACCTCCGCACGCGCGCCGAAGATCTTCGCAAGGAATCAGAACTAGCTGAGGTGCGGCTCCAAGATTATCGCCGTAAACACAACCTCGTCTCCCTTGATAATAGTATCAATATTATCAGTGAACGCCTGCACGCAATCAATGCGACGCTCACCACGGCCCGTTTAGGCCGGCTGGATATCGAAACTTTACTGAGCCAAATTACGCAGATGCAGCAGGCCAAAGGAAATTTATTGGAAGTGAGCTATATCTCAAGCTACGGGACTATCCCGGCTCTAAAAAATCAACTGGCCGAGCTGAGCCGCAACCAATCGAGACTCAATGAGCGTTACTTGGAACGTCACCCCAAGATGCTCGAACTCACGAATGCGATCGACGTGCTGACCGGTCAGCTTAACGCCAACATCGCTCAATCGATTGCTGATTTACGTACCCAATATGTTAAATTGCAGGAGACGGAGACCGCCTATATCCAAGAATATCGCAATGCGGAGAAAGATCAGCTCAGGCTCGGTGATCTATCCGTTGAGTTCAAGAGCCTCGAGAACCAAGCGCAGGTGGCTAAATCCAACTACATCCAGATTTTGGATCGACTGAATCAGACCACCACTTCGAAGAATCTAGAAAATATACCGGTTAAACCTCTCGATCGGGCAATACCCGCGAGCGCGCCATACACGCCCAATTTACGCAATATCATCAAGACGAGCATTGCTCTTGGTCTACTGGTATTCGCAGGCGTCGCGATTGGTCTTAGCTTTCTCGACGATCGGGTCAAAAGCGCCTGGGATATTGAAGGTTTCATTGGCGTTCATCTCCTCGGCATTATTCCCGAACTCACCAGTGTCCCCGATACTGATAAACACGCTCTGGTAAAAAATAGCCAAAATTCCCCCGGCACTGAAGCATTTTTAAGCGTTTATAGTTCGATAAAAATAAACTCTAAACTCGATTTTCCGAAATCGATCTTGGTGAGCAGTACGATTCCTGGAGAAGGCAAGACGATGGTCAGTTGCAATCTGGCCGCCTCCTTTGCCCGCCATGGCAAACGGGTGCTGTTGATCGATTGTGATATGCGCCGCCCGATGCTGCATCGCCACTTTCAACTCACCAATGAGGCCGGCCTGATCACTTGGTTCGAGGCGGGGGCAAATTTCACCGACGATCCTTTTACCGACCCCACGCTTGGCTTCACAAAAATAGATGAAAATCTCTGCCTCCTCCGCTCGGGAGGGCGTTCCAAGAGTCCGACTGAGTTGCTGGAAAACCCCCGCTTCGGTCAATTCATTGAGCGCATGAAAAATCATTTTGATCTGGTCGTCGTCGACTCTCCCCCGATGGGCGCGGTCACTGATGCTTTGCTCATTTCTGCGCGCACTGATGAAACGCTCTACGTCTGTCGCTTCAACCGCGCCTACCGGAAACATATTCGACTTTACATCAAGCAACTCAAAGAAAGCAAAAATGAGCTTCTCGGGATCGTCTTGAATGGGTTATCCACGCGACGAATCGAATATTATAGCAATTACCGCTACTATCGGAGCTATAAAAAATATTACGGCTCGCAGTCGTAAATTGACTGAGGGCGGGTGAAGGTAATGACTGCGCCGTCTCCCTATTGGAGGGACTTTACTCCGGCTACAAAATCAGCCACACTCGGATTGTGCTTTCTGCTTATCTGCCCGCCAATTTTGATCCGAAGCGTCCACTCGCGCTCATTGCTGGCCGTGGGCAGTACCCAATAATCACAGCTGCGGCTATTCGCCGCGCAGGGATCCCGCTGCGCTTAATTGCGATGGATGATGAGACTAGCCCCGACCTGATCGCGAGTTTCCCGCCCAGCGAACGCATCAGCCTTAATGTCGGCCAAGTAGGAAAAATGCTCACCGCGTTGAGTAATTTTCAAGCAGGCTACGCTGTCATGGCCGGACAAGTTACCCCCAAAAAACTGTTCCATGGTCTCACCCCCGACCTCAAGGCGGCGGCGATTCTTTTTTCCCTCAAACGCCGCAATGCGGAAACCATATTTGGCGCGATCGCCACTGAAATCGAAAAACTCGGTGTTACCTTACTTGATGCACGCGCCTTGCTTGATAACGAGCTAGCCACACTGGGCTCGATGGTGGGTAAATTTAATATTGGCGATGAGTACCTCCAACACGGAATTCAGATTGCTCGAGAAATCGCGCGACTTGATATAGGCCAAGGCTGCGTGGTGCGTAAGGGAACCGTGCTCGCGGTCGAGGCCTTCGAAGGCACGGATGCCATGCTCCGCCGTGCGGGTACTTTTAAAACAGATGATTCCCTCTTCGTAAAAATCAGCAAAACGTCGCAAGATTTCCGTTTTGATGTGCCCGTTTTTGGTCGGCAGACTCTCACCAGCATGCAAGAAGCCGGCCTGACTGCCGCCGCCCTCGAAGCCGGCAAAGTAATCATTCTCGAAAAAGCGGCGGTGCTAGAGCAAGCCAAGGCCGCTGGGATTGTCCTGACCGGCTTTTAAGAAAACCGGCCGGAGAACCGCCTCAGCCTCATACCGACAAGGGTAGCGGAGGAGCTGACGCAAACTTGCACTTTTCAGCGCAGGCTTACATATTCTTTCTATGTCTGCAGATATCATCGAAGTCTCAATCAAAGGCCTGATGCCCACCGCTAATGGGTGTGCGGTATTTTTGGGCAATGAGACCAAGGTCTTTGTGATCTATGTCGATCCCAGCGTGGGTAGCGCCATTTCCATGACCATTAATGGCGTGAAGAAAGAACGTCCGCTAACGCATGATCTCATCGGGCATTTACTGATGGGCTTGGAGATCAATTTGGAGCGAATCATTATTAATGATGTTAACGATGGTACTTATTTTGCACGGATTATCTTCCACATGCAGAATGAACTGGGCCGAAAATTCTTGGAACTCGATGCACGCCCCAGCGATTCCATTGTTTTAGCGCTTCAACAGAAGCGGCCTATTTTTGTCGCCCGCAAGGTCTTTGATGTGGTGGAAGACATGACCGAAATTCTTGAACGGGTGCTCAAGCAGCAAAAAGAAGAGCCCAAGGAAGAGGGCGACCAGTGAGTAATCCGCCCGCCGGTCCTTCGCCTCTACCCGCTCGCATCCAGCCAAACCAGGCGCTCACCGCCTTGGCGCCAATGCAAGATGTGACCGATCTAGCTTTTATGCGAGTCGCCGCGCACTACGGCGCGCCGGATTATTTCTTTACCGAATTTTTCAGAGTGCACAGTCAATCTCGTCCCGAAAAACACATCCTACGCTCGTTGAGTGAGAATCAGACGGGTCGCCCTATTTTTGCACAACTCATCGGCGAACATATTCCCGATATGGTGCGCACAGTGAAAGCCTTGCTCGCCTATCCAATCGCCGGCATCGATCTCAACTTAGGGTGCCCTGCCCCTAAAATTTATAAAAAAAATGTCGGAGGGGGGCTGCTGCGTGATCCCGATAAAATTGACGCTCTCTTGGGGGCCTTGCGTGATGCCGTGCCGCATCTTTTTACGGTAAAAATGCGTTTGGGATTTGCTTCGACCGATAATTTCGAACGTATCCTTGGCCTCATTAATAAGCATCAAGTCGACCTGCTCAGCGTACATGGACGATCAGTGAAGGAAGGCTACCGGAGTGACGTGCACTATGATTTCATCGGCCTGGCCGCTCGCACCGTCAACTGCCCCGTGCTCGCTAACGGCAATGTTTCCTCTGCAGAAAAAGCCGCCGACGTACTGACCGAAACTGGCGCAGCAGGTGTCATGATCGGCCGACACGCGATTCGCAATCCATGGATTTTTAGACAAACCCGCGAGCGCCTCGCAGGAAAATCCGTCAGCGCCATCACGCTTGGACAAGTTCGCGAATATATTGATCGCCTCTATCGTGAGACCCACTCCCCCGAAGTACCGGAATTTGCCCAAGTCGCCAAAATGAAAAAATATCTAAACTTCGTGGGCCAGAGCGTTGATGAAGCGGGTGCTTTTCTCTACGATATGCGCCGAGCCTTAACAGCCGCAGAGCTTTTTGGGGTATGCGATCGCCATTTGCTCACAGAGCCTGCTCGTCTATTTTCAGCAGAGCCCTACCCCGGCGTCATCGCGCGTCCGAATTGTGAAACACCGATGCAGAGCTGTTCGCTTGATACAGTATCGGCTTAATTATTCGAGTCCCAGGATTTTTCGACCCGCGGGAGAGATCATTTGCGGCGCCCATTGCGGATCCCACACAATGTGCACCTGGGCCGACTCCACGCTGGGTAAGGCGGCAATTTTTTGCCGCGCGTCTTCAGCGATGACAGGACCCATGCCGCAACCGGGAGCGGTTAAAGTCATTTTAACTTCAACCGTATGGCCACCACTTGCCGTAGGACTTAAAGCCAGATCGTAGACTAAGCCCAGATCGACAATATTGACGGGGATTTCCGGATCAAAACAGCTGCGCAAGGCTTCCCAGACTGCCGCTTCACTAAAATCTGTGACATGAGTGGTCGCGATAGGTTCTACGGGAAGCGTGAAGCCGGCCAAGGCGGGGGTATCTTCGCGGGCTATGCGAAAGAGCCCGCTAGCCGTGCGCACGGTGACATTGCCGCCGAGGGTTTGTGTAACAAAAACCGCCTCACCAGCCTGCAAAGTCACTGCCTCACCGGCAGGAATCACCGTGGCGGCACAATCGCGATTTAAAATATATTCCTTCATCATGTGAGAAAGATGCGGGTTTTCTCACGCAATGCAACGATGGGATCAATTATCAGGCCGAACGCAGGGATCCACGATAATTTAGGGCAAATAGTATTCAGCTGGCAGTCGCGCATAAAGCCCCTGTGGATCATTAAATCGAACGAGGGTCTGAAATTGTAGCTTAGCATTCTGCAACAGTGTTCCCACCGGTCCCGCCCAAGTCTGTTCGTGATGTTTGCCCTCGAGCGCTTCCGCCACGGCCTCACCGAACTGCTTGGCACGCGGATATTCAACGACTCGAAAATCTTCACTCAGCTTAACTTTTTCGGCAGCATATTTAAGAGCTGTCGCGAGCCCACCCATTTCATCAACCAGCCCGAGTTGAAGGGCCTCGCGGCCCGACCACACCCGGCCCTGCGCAATTTCTTCGACCACGTGGCGCTCTAATTTTCGAGCGGCGGAGACTTTGCGGATAAATTGATCGTACACCCAATCCACGTTCGTTTGGAAAAGCGCCAATTCTTCCGCGGTTTTTGGCCGCGTCACGGTAGCGAGATCGGCAAATTTCCCAGTTTTAACCGTATCAAAAGTGAGACCAAATTTATCGGTAGCGAGACCTTGAAAATTTAAAAATAAACCAAATACACCGATTGAACCAGTAATGGTAGTTGGTTCCGCAAAAATCCGCTCCGCTACGGTACTAATCCAGTAGCCTCCGGAAGCGGCTACGGTGCCCATGGATACAATGATCGGCATTTGCTGCGCACACAAACTCAGCTCGCGATGAATAGCTTCAGAGGCACTGACGCTACCACCGGGACTATTTACGCGGAGCACCATCGCTTTGATACTCTTATCCTGACGAATCTGGCGAAGCATCCTGGCCGTTTTTTCGCCGTACACGTTACCTTCATCAAAGCCATCACCGTCGACAATCTCCCCCTCAGCATAGACGATGGCAATTTTTCCGCGTCCACTGACAGCTAGGTCGACTCGACCCGCGTGTTGCCGTTTGGCCGCCACCCCTCTAGCGGCGACTAATTTTGCGTAATCCTTAAGGGCCACTTGCTGAAAACTTTGATTCGAACCCATGCGCCCGGTAGCAGCTTTTAATTCAGTCAAGACCTCATCATGATAGGCAATTCGATCAATCAGCTTAAGTTTTTTCGCAACCTCAGGGCGCAGAAAACCCTGAGCATCGATGGCTTTTTGCAAAACTCCCGCCTCAAGTTGGCGGTCTTTTTCAATCGCCGTGGTGAGCGCCCCCCACAAATCGTTGAGCAATTTTTGTGACTGCTCGCGACTCTCCGCGCTCATGTCCTTACGCGTATATGGCTCCACCGCACTTTTGTATTTTCCCACGCGGGTCACTTGAACCCCGACTCCCAATTTTTCCATCGCCCCAGTAAAAAATATCGGCTGTGACGCTAGGCCGGGCATAACCACCGCGCCATAGGGATCGAGCACGACTTCGCTCGCCGCTGACGCTAAATAAAAATCACGCGTGTCCGCATAGTTCAGGTAAGCCTTCACGGGTTTGCCTGCTGCCTTAAACTCCGCAATCGCTGCACGCACTTCTGCCAGTGCCGCATAACCGGTTCCATAACCTGCCGGCTGAAGGGAACCGGTGAGATAAAGTCCAACAATGGCTTCGTCTTTCGCTGCGGCTTGGAGGGCTCGGGTCAGCGGGCGTAACTGGAGCACCTGCCGACTATTGCGGCCGAGCGACTCCATAATTTCAGCTAAGCCATCGAGCTGGGCGGGTGCATCCTGAATATTCGCAGCCAAATCAAAAACCAAATAAGCGCCATTCGGGACCACGACGGGGTTTTTTTGACCGAGTGTGGCCAACGCCGCCACGATGACTCCCAGGAGCAAGCCGCCCCCGATAACGACCACGATGAGAGCTGTGAGACTGGCAAAAAAAGAGGTAAAGAAACTTTTCATAGCGCCAAACTACGCCGCGCTATTTCGACTGCCAGCGAAAAGCATCCTCACCCGTTGCCATTGGCCCTGAGGATGCATCCAAACTTCCGCCTGTTTAGATTTAAGGTGATCGTACAGTCAAACCGCCGGGAGTCACGATTGTGGGATTTTGATAAAGGGCACCAGCCGCGACTCCCCCAATCGATTGTTTTTTTAGAGAGCCACCAGGACTGACTAGATTGGCAGTTACAAAAATGAGCAAATTGCGTTTCTGCGTGCTCTCGCCCTTGCTGCGGAAGAATCGGCCCAAGCCAGGCAAATTACCGAGCACAGGAACTTTGTCGCTGACATTTTTAACATCTTCACGGGTCAAGCCGCCCATCACGAGCGTGGCCCCATCCCAAATGGTCACCTTGGTGCTCATTTCCCGCACCCCGAAGATGGGTTGGAAAAAACCTGATGGAACGGTCACGGTCGTGCCACCTGAGATGGCGATGCTTTGCCCGCCGTATTCAACGAAGCCTTCAAATTCGGTGACCTTGGGATTTAAATCGAGACTGATGCTGTAATCATCTTCCTCAACCGTCGGGGTGACTTTCAATTCCACCCCCACATTGCGGGTCGTAAATTCCTGCGGGGTTCCGGCCGTGATCGCGACGCCGGCAGAACCGCCGCCACTCGCGCTACCGGTCCCAACCTGGCTTTGCACTTGCCCAAAAGATTGCGGATAGCGCAGTTCTTGCGCCACGGTGATGGTGGCGAGGTTACCCGAAAGCACGGTAAGCTTGGGCGCGCTGAGCAACTCAGTGCCTGCCTTTTATGACAAGGCGCGCACCACGGCGTTGATGTTAAATTCACCGACGATGCCGCTAATCGTTGCGAGTGGATTAACGCTCACGCCAAGATTGTTGGTCCCCGGAATAGAGGGAGGATGATCTAAGATCGGGACATCGGGAGTGGGCGATCCTGTTGAACTGGTCAGCGTGCTATCGATAATTGCGCCTGCGGCATCAAGTGTAGACGTTGTCGTGGTGGCTCCGACCATGCCACGGACGATACTACCCCGACCACCGCCAGAGTCATTTGTGAAAGCACTAGCAAGCGAGCGATTAGCTGTTTGATAATTGCTCAGCGCCGCGCCGCTGTGCTGGGTAGCTTTTTTACCTAGATTCCACTGCACCCCAAGTTCATCGAGCGCCCCTTGTTGCACTTCCATAAATTTGGCTTCGATCTCAACCTGACGAACTTCGTTATAGCGGTTTAAAATATTTTGGAGGCGCTCCAGATTGCGCGGCGTCTGGGTGACAATGAGCTGCGAACCATCAAAAGCCAGCGTACTGCCCGGCACATCTTCAAAAATCACTCCAGCCAATTGAAGGAAATTGCGGATAGCTTGACCCTCGCCGATCATCGTTAATTCATTTCCGACCGGCTGGGCCGACGCGCTCGGGCGGTTGCTACCACTCCCGGTACTCTTGCCGGTCATCCGCAAGACCGTCGAGCGAGCGATCGCAAAGAAATGAGTGGTCAGAGCTGATTGCTCCCCGCCCGGCCGCACAATGACTGCGTCAGCTTGAACCTCATATTGATAACCAACGGAGTCGGTAATGAAATCGAGCACGCGCTTCAGGGACAAATTGCGCAACGTCAGGTTGATCGTTGGCTTAGCCGAACTCGGATCGACCAAAATAATATTAACGCCCTTGGGTCCACTCGCCGAGAGATCAAACTCCTCAGTAATCACGCTGAGCGCATTGACCACGCGGCCGATTTCTAAACCACTAAAATTTACGCTCGGAATGATAATCCGTGACAGTTTTTCCTGCAGCGGAGAAGAACGGCTCGGCTCGGCGACCGCCTCTAATTTCTCATGGAAAGCGCGGGGCCGTTGCCACGCACGGTCCACCGCGCTAAGCATGGCGCCACTGGTAAGCGCCCGCTCTAAATTAACTGGAGGGCTTTCGGCAGAGAGGCGTTTAATGAGAAACAGCGCGTCTGCGTTACTCGGATCTAATTCGATCACTTGCTGCAGAGTGGCCCAGGCGGACGCGGCATCGCCAGCGAGATACTGACTACGACCCCGTGCCACCAACGCGAGCACGGGGCGCGGGATCGAAGCACTGAGCACTGGCAAAGTGATCGCGGGATCTGCGGCCGTTGCCGGCGCCCGAACAATCATGCCGAGGGAGGCTAAAAGAGGCGCGTAAAATAAAATACGTCCAACGGTATAGTTCTTCATATTTAAAATAACTTCAGGGCGTTACCAAATCATGGGCGGATTGCTCCGGGCGATGCGGTGCCGTAACCCGAGGGACGACGACCGAGGCAATGGCATCTATTCGCGGATGCAGTAGCCTTGTTTCTGCTTGGGGAAAGCCCACGATTTGCCGTACCACCCTCACCTCTGGCGGGGTTAATTGAACCGATTCAATAAGGTAGGTCGCCACGGCATCGGCCAAAGAATCATCCCTATGCAACTCGTGGGGCGGGCCACCTGCACTGAGCAGCACCACAGCGAGCGGGGTCTGCGTATAGAGGGGACGACGACTATCTAATTCAACCGCGAGACCAGTTTGATCTTCAGTGAACACCGCAAACGCAGCTATATCGTAGACGGGCCAGGTCTCATTAGTCTCAACTAAAAATTTTCTTACCGCAAAGCGTGTGAGAGTCAGACCCAAGTCAGCGAAGTGATGACCTGCTCGGACAAATAAGACCCCTGGCTCTCGCGATCGCGTTAACGTCGCACGATAATCGTCTTTCTGGCCAACGTACCCCACGAGTTGCAGCGGATAAAGTTCCGGTTTCACAGCGAGCAATTCCAAACCGAAAGCCGATTTCTCTACGCCCAAAATAACTGGGTCCATCACGGTATAGGTGTGCTCGCGCGCGTTATAATGAATTATAGGGGGAGAGAAGAGCTCGTAAACCCAACCGCGGCCAGCTGACTGGATCGAAGGTGCAGCCCAAACAGGAGTTGCCAAATTAATTGGCGGGCGGAGGACTTGGTCTGCGTCGGCCGCCTTTAAATGTAGTCCCACAGTCTGGCTCCGGATACGACGAATCGTGACTTCCTGCTGAACACACCATGTGCAACTGATTGCCACTACGCCCCCAGCTAAAATCAGCCAGATTTTTGGCGCTAATTCTTTGGAGGATATGCTCACGGGGTAAATGATGGGAGCACTTCAATTGCTTCGATGATAACGGAAAATTTGCTACAGATGGGCGAAACCAATGGCACGGGGTTCGCGCCAGCCACCGACCCGACCGGCTTCTGGGGTGGGTTCGGAGTGCTCCATGCCTCGACTGCTACGCATCGAACGATGAGTGGCAGATCAAAGTCGGCGAGACTCTGTAGAAAAACCCGGAGCGAACGGGTTTGCCCAGTAAACTCTACACGCAAGGCAGTGCATTCAATTTGCGCAGGCACGCGGAGCGTCCACGCCGAGGGCATAATAAAAAAATCGCTGCCTTCGCTTCCAGAGGACGAAGTGAGTGACTCCGTATGAGCCGAGATTGGCGACAGCTGCTGACCTAATTTCTGCGGTGTGACCAAGAGGGGTCGTTCACGCTTCAGCGCGAGCAAAGCCACTGGCCGCGCCGCGAAGAGGAGCTTGAGTACTTGCTCCGCAATCAATCGCTGGCGGAAAACAATTGGCGCAACGTCGAGGGCAGGACTGACGTGGGCATAATCCGCAAAGCCAAAGCTCTCCATCGGCCGCGTCACGACCTGGGCTTGTGCCGCGAGCTCTCGTGATTGTTTGATAAAATCAGCTAGATCAAAAAAAAGCCCGATCGCTTCCACTGGCGGTTGTCGACTGAGCGGTCCAGCCGCATGACCAACTAAAGCTAATCGCGCGGCTGCAAGAACTGGCTCCAGACTTTGCTGCTGAGAAAAAAGGTTGCTCGTATTTTCTTCAGTCAATCGTGGCCGATGCTGGGTGAGCTGGGTTTGTTCTATTTGTTTAAAATGTAACTCCCTGAGCGCGGCCGTCACCGCTGGCTGGGCGTGCAACCAACAACCGCCCTCCCCGATGACGATCACGAGCATGCTAATCAGCACGTGCCACCCACTAAATGAAAATCGAGAGGCCGTCATCTAGAGCGGTCGCGCGGGACGGAGCACCAGCACACAACTAAATTTTAAAATCCCCGGCTGCGTTTGATCAAAATTTTGACCGGCCTCAGCTACATAGACGTAAGGTGAAGAATTGATCGCTTGCAGCAGAATCCGCACTCGATTCATCATCGCCGTATTTTCCGCCACTTGAGAACTCTCCCGATCGAGTAAGTACCCGGTGATTGCTAATTGAAGCGGTGCCGCCGGCACCGTGGGCAAAACCTGAATTTGCTCTAACCAACCATCTTCTAGCTGAGCGAGATGACCCTGTAATTCGCTAAAAAAATTTAGCCAGGACGCCCGCCGCTCATAAAGATACTCTAACTGCGTCAAGCTCCTCGTCTGTTGACTCAGATGCTGGAGCAGTGACGTTTGGCGCGTCAGTCGATCGCGATAAGGTTGCATTTCTTTTTCCAACATTGCCGTTTTACGCTGCGCCTCCATTCGCAGATTGTGTTGCTGTGTAATCGGGGCGACGCCGGCCACGATCAGGCATAAGCTCGACGCTAGCCACCAGCGGCGCCGCCGGCGTTGCTGAGCCCGCTGACGCCAGCTGGGCGGCAGCAAATTAAGGGTCGGATGAACCGGCCATAATTGCGTCGCGGCAGCTCCCACGAGATCAGTGCACCAGCGAGTGGATTCGGCAAAAACGGTAAAATCAGATTCGAGAGCTTTTTGAATATTTTGAAATCTACCCAAACAAACCACCGGCTGCGGTAATGCAGCTACGAGCGCGGCGACCATATCTTTGCGCGCAGCACCAGGACCAGCCAGATAAACGCGTTGGGGTATCAGCCAAGTATTCTGGCTCTGAAAATGGAGCAGAGAACGCGTTATCTCGATCCTCACCTTGCTGATATAATCAGTTAGCGACTCCGGAATCTCATCGGCTGCGATTGCCTGACGGCCCGCTGACTCAGCACTCTCGGGATACCCCAAGGAGAGCCGCCGCAACGTAAAGCGCGTAGCTTCTACTAATAGTAAGGTGATGCCGTCAGGCCCGAGATGAAGCACCAGGGAAGGCTCAATTTGCCCCGGCAGCTGCTGGCGAAAAGCGGCGAGTGTAGCGAGAGGAGCCGGCAAGATAGCTGACAGCACCCAGCCAACTGCCTGGGCGGCTGCGCAGAGCGGTTCTAATAATTCTAATTTTGCCGCAGCTAAGAGAACTGTCACCTCACCCTTGTTTTGATCAAGAGCGACGCTGTCCCAGGCAACCTCGGTTAACGCGTAAGGAATATTTTGCTCAACCGCAAATTGGACAATCGGCGCGCGCTGCGCAGGTCCTACTATCGGCGTTTCGATAAATTTCGTCAGGACGCGATGAGCTGGCAAGACCAGCAAAACGGGTCCTTTAATTTTAACCCGTGCACCGAGAGCATGAATCGCAGCGCAGGTGTTAGCTAACCACTGGGCTTCGCGATTAGGCGCCAGCGGGAAAATCTCCACAGCGCTGCGGTGCAGGCATAATTGATCGCCCGAGCGACTGAAAACCCCCAACGCCGTCGAGACGGCGCCACAATCCAAGATGACAATACGATGAGCAGACACGGGCAAAAAATATTACACGGCCCGTGTGCCGGTTTTGTTTGCCGGCCTTTCTGCAAAGGTCACGCTCTATTTCTGATGAGCTCTGCCCTTCCTTACAAAATCAGCGTGCTGGTCTTTATTGAAAATACCGCCGGCGAACAATTGCTTCTACTCCGCGCCAAGCAACCAAACCTCGGCATGTGGTCGCCTATCGGGGGCAAATTAGAAATGGCCACCGGTGAATCTCCCTTTGAATGCGCGGTCCGTGAGACGGAGGAAGAAACCGGCCTCAAAATTTCCCCCGCTGACTTGCATCTCTTTGCCATGATTGCCGAAAAGGCTTATCAAGGCAGCACCCACTGGCTGATGTTTTTATTTCGCTGCAAAGCCCCGATCGCTGCTTTGCCCACCGATATCACCGAAGGAAAATTCGCGTTCTTTTCGCGCGATCAGATCAAGACCCTGGCAATCCCCGAAACTGATCAAGCCGCGTTGTGGCCTATTTTTGATCAATACCATGACGGATTCGTGGCCTTAAAGGCTGACTGCCGCTGCAGCCCAATTCAGATCACCGTTGAGCAAATTACCGGGCTTACTGGGCGCGCTTATTAGCACTCGGCACCCGTTCAGAGGGCCGAGGCTTATTGTTATTTAAGCCGCAAGTTTCGCTTGTCTTTGATGAGGTAACCCTGAACAACGGGATATTCGCGTCCAATTATTACTTCAAACTTAAAGCATTCCCTGTGACCAAGAAGCCTTCCTCCACGAAAAAACCAGAAGTCACCAACCTGGGCTATGATGCGCGTCAGGCGCCCATCAATATTAAGCTCGGCCAAGACGAGAAGATCGCTCTCTACAGAGACATGGTCCGGATTCGCCGTTTTGAAGAACGCTGCCTGCGGAGCTATCAACAGGGCAAAATTGGTGGGTTTCTTCACCTGTATATTGGGCAAGAATCCATCGCGGTGGGTTGCGCCTCGGTCATGGGCAAAGATGACCATATTATCACAGCCTATCGCGACCACGGGCATGCGCTCGCTGTTGGCATGGGGATGAACGAGATGATGGCCGAGAATTACGGTAAAATTACCGGCTGCTCCAAAGGCAAGGGCGGCTCGATGCACTACTTTGATCCGTCCCGGAATTTCTGGGGTGGCCATGGAATTGTCGGTGGGCAAATCCCGCTCGGCACCGGTTTGGCCTATGCGCTTAAATACAAGGGACTGAAAGGCGCCTGCATGGCTTTTATGGGTGATGGCTCAGTTAATCAGGGCGCTGTCCATGAATCCTATAACTTGGCCGCTCTCTGGTCGCTGCCGGTCGTCTTCATTATCGAAAACAATGGTTATTCAATGGGCACGAGCCAAGAGCGCTCCTCTGCTGGCCCGAGCCTTGCGCAGCGGGCGGAAGGTTACGGCATGAATTGGGCAATTATTGAGGATGGCCATGACGTACTCGCGGTCCGCGACAAAGTCGGTCAGGCGCTCAAACTAGCCCACGATAAATCCCTGCCAAGTGTGCTTGAGATTCGCACCTATCGCTATCGGGGTCACTCCGTCGCCGATCCTGATACCACCTATCGCGATAAAGCAGAAATCGAGGCCTACAAATCAACGAAAGATCCGTTGAGCGTGTTTCAATTATCACTACTTGCCGAACAAACCCTGACGGACGAGCTCATTCAAAAAATTGATGAGTCTGCTCGTGCGGAAGCAGAAACTTCCGCCCAATTCGCCGACGCAAGCCCCTACCCGAGCATCGAGGATATCAAAAAGGATGTTTACTGGGAGATCGATAATCCCGCCGATCGTAAATCGGTTGGGGCGCTCTTCTTCGACTGAGCCGCCGCCGCAACCACTTAAAACTAACCACTCCGAACTGCTCCGCCCCATGCCTGTTATCACTTACCGCGAAGCCCTCCGCGCTGCTATGTCCGAGGAAATCGAACGCGATCCGAACGTCGTCCTGATGGGCGAGGAAGTCGCTCAATTTAACGGTGCCTATAAAATCTCGGAGGGCATGCTAGCCAAATACGGCCCGAAACGAATCGTCGATACGCCTATCAGCGAAGCGGGCTTTATCGGCATGGGCGTTGGCGCCGCGATGCTCGGACTACGTCCCGTGATGGAACTGATGTTCTTCAGTTTCTACTCTGTCGCCTTTGACCAAATTTTTAATAACGCTGCCAATATTCGTTATATGTCAGGTGGGCTCATCAACTGCCCCATCGTAATTCGCGGTCCCGCTAACGGCGGCACCAACGTCGGCGCTACCCATTCCCACACGCCCGAATCGATCGCCGCCTATCATCCCGGGATCAAGGTTGTCGTTCCCTCCAACGCCTATGATGCGAAGGGTCTCATGAAATCCGCGATTCGTGATAACGATCCGGTGATGTTCTTGGAAAATACCATTCTTTACGGCGAAGCCTGTGAAGTACCCGACGGCGAATACCTCGTACCACTCGGTAAGGCCAGCGTTATGCGCGAGGGCACTGACATCTCCATCATCGGCCACGGCCGCTCGATCCAGTTGGCGCTGAAAGCCGCCGACCTGCTCAAGCAAAAACACAATATTAACGCCGAGGTCGTGGACCTCCGCTCCATTCGCCCTCTGGACGTTGAGACGATTTTAAATTCCGTCAAAAAGACCAGCCGCTGCCTATACGTTGAAGAATCCAAACCATTTTGCTCCGTCGGCGCTATGGTCGCCTGCCTCATTTCAGATCAAGCTTTTGATTACCTCGATGCACCCGTTAAACGCCTGACCTCGATCGACGCCCCCGCGATCTATTCGCCGCCCTTAGAAAAACTCCAGCTCCCCTCGGTTGAGCGCATCTACCAAGCAGCCCTCGACACGCTGAAATAATTTACGGTTTACGACTAAAACCTTAGCCTTTTCCCACCATGGCCGACCTCATTGATATGCCCAAGCTCAGCGACACGATGTCGGTGGGCACGTTAATTAAATGGCTCAAAAAAGAAGGAGATGCTGTTCAAGCGGGCGATATGCTCGCCGAGATCGAGACCGATAAGGCCACGATGGAACTGGAAACTTTCTTCACCGGGACGCTGATCAAAATTTATGCTGAGGCCGGTTCCCAGGTAGCGATCGGTGCGCCCCTCTGTGCTATCGGTAAACCAGGCGAAGCAGCTCCCGCGCCGCCAGTGGCCAGCGCCACGCCCCCCCCTCCGGTAGTCACCATGCCCGCCGCCGTCGTTGTAGCAGCTCCCACGCCCGTTGCGGTACCCGTACCAGCAGCCCCAGCCCCCGTGATCGCCACCGTGGCCCCTGCGGCCTCGCAGACCTCCGCCGATCGGCTGAAAATTTCCCCCCTCGCCCGAAAAATCGCCGCCGATCAAAAGATTGACGCGACTCGCTTGACTGGCTCCGGCCCCGCAGGACGCATTGTCAAAGCTGATGTCCTAGCCGCCGTCGCCAATCCTTCACTGGCGGTTGCGAAACAGACCGCCGGACAAACACCAAGCGGGCAACAACCTCGAACTGTGACCCGCTCGGGTCCAATCCAGGCAGAGCGTACTGTGCCTGCGACTAATATGCGGGCAACAATTGCCAAGCGTCTGCTCGAGGCGAAGACGCAAATCCCCCATTTCTATTTAGAAATTGAGGTCGACGCGGAGCCGTTACTCACCGTGAGAGCTCAGCTCAACACCGCCTTGGAAGCAGAGGGCGTTAAGCTATCGGTCAACGATTTCATTCTCAAGGCCAGTGCTGAAGCGCTCCGCCGCGTCCCGGGGGTTAATGCCTCGTGGACGGGCGCGGGCATCCAATACCACGGCGCCACGCACGTTTCGTTTGCGGTGGCGATCGAAGATGGGCTTATCACGCCGGTGATTCGTGATGCGCACCTCAAATCTGTTTTCGCCATCAGTACCGAGGTCAAACCGCTTGGCCAGCGCGCCAAGCAAAAGAAACTCAAGCCAGAGGAATTCACGGGCGGCACGTTCTGCGTTTCCAACCTCGGCATGATGGGCATCCCCAAATTCAGCGCGATTATCAACCCGCCAAATGCTGCGATCCTCGCGGTGGGAACTACGGTCACTAAGCCGGTGGTTAAAAATGGAGCCATCATTATTGGCCAAACTATGACCCTCACCCTCTCCTGCGACCACCGGGTCGTCGATGGTGCCCTTGGCGCTCAATTCCTCTCCGCTTTAAAAGATCTCCTCGAAAAACCCGCGCTGCTGCTCGTCTAAACGTCAGCAGCGAGCGCAACCTGAATGAGGGTCCACGACGGCTGGCGATCAGCCTTCCGCGCGGCGGCGAGCATCGGCTTCGATCAGCGCCTTTAAACCTTCTAGGGCAGCTTGGGCCTGAGCCTTAGCCGCGGGTAAGGCGGCGGCTGACTTCGCCTGCTCTTGCGCGAAAAGATAAAATTTCATCTTGGGCTCCGTGCCACTCCCACGCGCGGCGAAGGAATATCCATTCGCCAGCGTGACGAGGTATAAATCTTGCGCGGGAATTAACTCACCGTCGGCATCGAAGAATTTTTCCCGACCAAAATCTTGGAAACGGGTCACCGCGGTAGCGCCAAATGCCGTCGGGGCATTTTGCCGATAGCTTTCCAGAATTCGTTTTATTTTCGCCGCACCACTGGCCCCTTCGTAATAAATATTAATCACGCCCTCGAGAAAAAAACCGTACTTAAGATAAATTTCATTGAGATAGTCTGGTACCGTCAGCCCGCGTGATTTTACCCAGGCACACACCTCCGCAAACATCAGACACGCTGCATTACCGTCTTTATCGCGCACTAAGTCATTGGGCAAATAACCATAACTTTCCTCAGAGCTAAACAGAACAAAAGTACTATGCGCCTGCAGATCAGCGGCGCGCTGACGAAACGACGCGGCTTCATAGTCGAAATTTTGCCCCTTAGCCGCAACTAACTGCTCCTCATAACCGCGGAGCTTGCCCGCGATCCATTTAAAACCCGTGAGCGTATTAATCACCTTAACCCCATGCCCCCGCCCAATCGCATCCTGCAGGGGCGTCGTCACAAAAGTTTTTATAATGGCCACAGCTTCACTTCCAGTACGGGGAATCCAGCCGAGCTCTTTATACTTAGTAATCCGGTAATCGGCTAATAACGCCCCGACTTGGTTGCCGGTGAGTAATTCCATTTTCCCCGCACGATTACGGACCGCCACCCCCATGCGATCGCAATCAGGATCAGTGGCCATCACGACTTCCGCGCCACTTTTTTCGGCAAGCGCGACCGCCATAGCTAAGGCTTCCGCATTTTCCGGATTCGGAGATTTTACGGTCGGGAAACGGGCATCGCCCGCTAATTGCTCGGGCACCGGGGTCACCGTTAGCCCAGCCTGGCGCAGGAGCGGCAATGAGGAAATAGCCCCGACGCCATGAAGGTTAGTGAAAACCACTTTCAGCGGCGTCGCTTGGAGCAGACCGGGATCAAGAATCGCCTGTGCCGCTGCGGCTAAGTAGGCCGCATCCGCCGTGCTGCCCAGCGTTACCACGGAGCGCAGATCTTTCTTCAGAAATTCCTGCACGGCAGATAAGGGGACTGCATCCACCTCGGTGATGATCCCTTTGTCCTGTGGTGAGATCACCTGCGCCCCATCAGTGAAATAAGCCTTAAATCCATTATCATGCGCCGGATTATGACTAGCGGTAATGACCACGCCCGTGTGCGCCCGGAGGTGGCGCACGGTAAAACTCAACTGTGGGGTAGAGCGCGGACCATCAAAAATAATCGCCTCGCCACCGAGTCGCGTCCACGTAGAGGCAGCTAATTCACAAAAATGCCGAGAAAAATGCCGCACATCGTGAGCAATGACCAACTTGGGACGAGCCGTGCTTGGCAGCGCGCGCAAATAGCTATGCACATAACGATGGAGCCCGATAATCGCCCGAATAAGCGTGAAATCATTAAGTAAATTGCTGCCAACATTCGCATGCTCAGGCGTTCCACCTGCACTGAGTTGGCCTGTCTCGGCCTCGGCAGTTACCTTGCCGATCGTCCGCCCCCGCATTCCGCCCGTGCCAAACTCAAGGTAACGATAGAAACGATCATTGAGTTCACTCCACTCCCCACGGGCCACGAGTTCACCTAAACTTTGCTGCGCCCAAGCGGGTAGCCCAGCGCCCAACCATGCCTGCAGATTTTCAGCCGCACTCGGCATCAGCTGGCCATTGTTTACGGCGAGGGTTATTTGATCAGAATAATTCATGAAAATTTTTTAGAGAATTTAAAGGCGCAGGCGCAAAGTTGTTATATTTGAAATAAAATTAATCCAAATACAGTCCGTCAACAATCGCTGGTTTAACCGCTAAAGACCGCCACCGCTCTGCAAAAGACGCGGCATCATCGCCAAAGAGCGGCGATATTTCGAATGAGAGCTGGGGTAATCCCGTCGAATCTGTTGCCACCACGACGCCCGCTGACTGCAACCAGCGGGCATATTGCCTGAGTTGATCATCCCGCGAACTCTGAGGTGAATCCAAACCTTCCGCATTTTTTACCGGACTGAAGTCATCAGCCCGCGCGGTTTCAATCACGATTGAATTGCGGGCGAAAGGCAGCGCATCAAAGACAAAGAGTTCAAATTTTACGCCATTAGCCTTACTCGGTTGCAGGGGTTGCCCACCTTCATCGATGGTCGCGATCTTTTTATCTGCCCGATGAAAAGGCAGTGCCACGCCCGGACCGCCCGACGCCATTCGCCGGGCAAATTCGCGATCAATGAGATGAATCGCAATGCTCCCTGCGCCGAAACGCAAGCTACCGTCAGCCTGCTGTTCCCGCTGCATCGCCGGTGGCATATCGCTGTACTCGACGACTACAACCTTGCCGGCTTGTTGGCAAAAATGACCGACTTTTTCTTCGGCATACGCCTTCCGCACCATCTTGCTCGACATTTCTGAACGAGCGCTGAGGTGAAAGCCGATAAAAGCTGCATCGAGACAACGGACGATCGGATTATCTACCTGGAAGTAACTAATCGTATCGATCCCCTCAGCTTGCATGAGATCGAGCGCCCCGCTGCGATGCAAAGCACGGAGTGAACCACCATGCCCATCGGGGCTGAGCGCCAGAGTCGCCGGGGTTTCCAACAATAATTTCCCATTAAAATCGACCGCGGGCATGCGGCCCTGGCGGAAGAAATGAACCCGACTAGCCTCTAAACCAAAATATTTATTCGCCCCAAAGAAACCCTCAGTCTCCTCATGATTAGCGTGACTGGTCATAATAAACCAATGCAGTGGGCGACCCGCACGCAGGCCTGCTGCTTTAATTTTTTCCGCAAAAAGCTGAAATAAAGTTTTTTGCTTAATTGGGGTAACCGGGAAAGTTCCCTTCGGGCCTGGGTAACCCAGCCGCGTCCCCTGCCCTCCCGCAACGGTGAAAGCAGCGACCCGACCTTGCCGCAAAGCCGCAGCCCCGCTGGCCTCTGCCTGAGCCCAAGCCTGAGCATCCCCGCCTGCAGTCGGTAGCTGAATCCAGGGAGCCGGAGCCAGCCCCGCCAAATTTACTGAGGATGCGGCATCCGCCCCCACGACCAGAGCATTGTTCAAACGGGCTAGCTCCTGGAGATCAATCTCAGCAGCCTGCGCAAGTAAGCCCGCTCGTTGAGCAGCCGAGAGCCTCGGCCAATGAGCAAATACCTGCTCCTGTCCAGCAGCCCGAAAAGCGGCGATTAATGGTTCAGAGTCCATTGCAAAAATAAAAACCATAACCGCATAAAACATGCAAGGCAGACAGAAATTTTACCAAAAAATGACGCGAGCCCCACGCCCACCGCCGCTTGGGGCCAGTCCGCGGCTCTTACTTTCATCCCCGCACCGCACTAGGCCCAGATCGGGCAACCTGATCTATTTTTTGTCGTCTTCGAAGCGAAAAATAAATTCATGATCGCGCGCATAGCCGAGTTTTTGACGAATCATGCGCTCGACCAAGGCGGGATCATGCCGGAGCTGATCGAGATATTTTTCCTGCTCTTGCAGCCGAGCATTTGCTTCGGCTAAACGTCGTTGATTATTGATTTCCTGAACGTGTAGCGCGGTCCATTCCCGATGCATCTGAATAAAAAATGTGGCCGCCAACAGCACGACAGCCGCGAAGAGCACGGCAAAAACAACGAGGATCAATTTACTGAGATTGGCAGGAAGCAACTAGGTGGTTAAAAGAACCTGCGGGGAGCCAAGCAACTTTTTTCAGATCATGGCGGCATCCTTTTGTCGTGCTTTTTAACCTCTGCCACCGATACTTCGCGCCTGATGTATCAGAGCTATTATGGCCTCCAGGAAATGCCGTTTCATATTACGCCTGACCCCAAATTCCTGTACCTAAGCGAAACACATCAGGAAGCTTTGCAGCATCTGAAATACGGGGTGAGCGAGAAAAAAGGTTTCATCGTTTTAATCGGAGAAGTCGGCTGCGGTAAAACCACCTTATGCCGTAAATTCCTCAGCGAACTTGATCCCCAGCATTATGATACCGCGCTGGTGCTCAATCCACGTCTCACGGAAACGCAGATGCTAAAGGCAATTTTAGTCGAGCTAGGCGAAACACGAGTGGCCCGCAGTAAAAACGACCTGGTCGCGCAAATGAACCAAGTCCTGCTTCAGCGCATCGCCGCCGGACGTGAAATCGTCTTGATTATCGATGAAGCGCAAAATCTTTCCTTCGAGGTTTTCGAACAAGTGCGATTATTGTCTAATCTCGAAACTGATAAGCAAAAGCTCCTACAAATCGTCCTCATGGGTCAGACTGAGCTTAAACATCGCCTTGCGGCCGAAGAATTACGCCAGCTTCGTCAGCGCATCCTGGTTCACTATGAATTGCGCCCCTTTGCACGCAACGAAATGGACCGCTACATCCACCACCGCCTCACCGTGTCAGGTAGCCTCGGGCGACCGCGCTTTACCCCTTGGGCGTTGCGCCAAATTTATCAAGCAAGCCGGGGTATTCCGCGCATCATCAATAATCTCTGCGATAAGGCACTCCTGGCCGCTTTTATTCGCGACTCCGACGAGGTAAATTACTGGGATGCACGCCGCGCGGTGAAAGAGATCAAGCAATTGACCGACTAAATGAATCCACGCTGCCAGCCTCTCCTGATCACGAATTCTATGTGCCCGATTTTAAATTCAGCTCAGCCCATCCGCTCCTGCGAGTACGCGGATTTAGCCCGCCGATCGTCGATTACCACATGAGCCTGATCAACGATGCCCTTAAGAAGGCGCAGAAACAGCGGACTGGCGAAAGCGCTCCCACCGCCGGTACCACCAAGCCCGAGGGTGAAGCAATCGGCCGAATTGTGAAGCGGGCTAGGCCACCGGCGTTTAGTACCCTACTCCTTCGGATCGGCCTCAGCACAGGAGCTCTGCTCATTTTGCTAGCCGGCGGCTACCTCGCCGTCCCGCTCTTGCGCCAATCCCCTATCCAGATGGAGGAGCCTAAACCCACCACCACGCCAGCGATCGCCCCACCCCTGGCACCTGTCGTCAGCGCTGTTCAGGCGCCCGAGACCTTCAGCATACCAATTGCCCCGAGCGCCCCCCCGGTGCTCACGCCCCCTCCGCCGCCACCACCACCTAAGTTTAGCCCTAAAGCCATCAGCTTTGTAGATAATCTGCGCATCGCGGGTATCCGCGCCTCGGCCACGGACAGCAAAGTTCTCATGAATGATCGCGTTTATCGTAACGGCGATATCGTTGAGCATGAAATCGGTTTAAAACTAATCGAAATTACAGCCAACTCGCTCACTTTCGAAAATGAAAGCGGGGCACGCTATACCCGAAACTTCTAAAGAGGGGCGACGCCCTGGCTCAGATTAATACGCCGAGCTCGGGGGAAAAATAAGCTGAGCGGCAGTCTTGAGCGTGATTTGCACATCCAGCCAAAAAGACCAGTTAGCGATATAGTAAAGATCCAGGCGAATACGTTCTTGGAGCTCAGCAGTTGTTTTGATTTCGCCGCGAAATCCGCCGCTCTGAGCTAATCCAGTAATGCCAGGCTTGACCCAATGCTTGGAGCGATAGGCCTGCACCTGCCGAGCGAATTCCTCATCAAGAAGCGGCATCACCGGCCGGGGACCAACCACACTCATTGACCCCATCAAGACATGCCAAAATTGGGGCAACTCATCTAAACTATGCCGGCGCAAAAACCGTCCGAGCGGATAAATTCGCGGATCATCCGCACTCGCCTGCTGTGCTTCCGCCTTTGCTTCAATGGGAGCCATGTGCATCGATCGGAATTTCAACATCGCAAACTCTCCGTGGCGTCCACCCGTGCGAAGACGAGTATGAAATAATGGTCCCGGCGCCTGCCACCTCTGCCCCAGCCATACCACCAGCATCACCGGGGGTAAGATCAAGCATACCACCGGCAGAGCCACCATGAGATCAAAGGTGCGCTTCAACACCCGATTAACGGGCTCCTCCAATGGCTCGTAATGCAAGGTAAAGAAATGATGCCCCCCTTCGTCTACCGACTCAACGGGATGCCCCAGTAATTGATCCACCTGATGCTGAACCAACAAACGGCAACCGCGCAGCTGACAGTCCGCAATAATCTGCCGAGCCACCACCGTGCTAGCCGGGAGCTCGAGCAAAATAACCTGACTAATATTTTTTCAGATAAAACTCGGGGGAGTTCTGTTAATTGTCCCGCAAAGGGCACGGCGGCATGCAGCGACGCCGGCGGCGCCAACGGGTCGAGTGAAATAAAGCCCACCGGCTGCAGACCCAGTTGCATACGCTGAGCCAACCAATCCGCCAACTGGGGCAACAATTCGGCGCGACCGATGAACAAGGTCGGAATGCCTGTGGTTTGACGGTATAATAAACGCGTCAAGGATCGTGGCAGCACTTGATGCAACCAAGTTAACCCCAGCCAACTCCCCCCCAAGAACGTCCCGAGAAACAACCGGCTAATGCTGCGATCTTGCGTCGCAAACATCATACTAAAAACCGCTAGGGCGACATAAAATATCTGCGTCGTCGCTAAACCCACCGCAGCGAGACCACTGAGCCGGGTCAAATGAGCCTCGACGGCGCGAAGGCGTCCGCCCCCCGCGAGGAGTCCCAACAATACACAGAGAAAATAGGGCAACAGATTAACCTCCCGCGACAACCGCACTACGGGCACGAAGCGCATGATAAATTCTGCATAAACCCAAAAAAACAAGGCGACGATCAACACGACAGCGGCCCCATGCAGCCGAACAAGTCCGCGGTGGCGATTAGTAAGCATAGCCGAGCCCGTTAAAATTGATTACAGCGCGCTAACTGGCTCGCGGCCGGGTTCATACTTTTAAGCTCCTGAGCCGAGCGCGATTAAGGCAGTGCCACTCCACGGTTCGCGCAAAACCGGCGGCTACGCTAATCTGCGGCGACCAACCAAGCAACCGCCGCGCCTTGGTAATATCAGCCCAGGTATCACTCACGTCCGCCGGATGCAACGGGGCGACTTGGACCGTGGCCTTTTTCCCTAACGCAGTTTCGATTAAGGCAATAACTTGCTGGAGCGAAAATAAATTCTTCCCGCCCCCAAGATTGATAATCTCATACCCAAGAGACTGGACGGCGAGGATGGTGCCGCGCGCAATGTCATCAACGTAAGTAAAATCACGCGTCTGCGCACCATCACCGTAAAGGGTAACCGGCGTGCCTTCATCAATCCATTTAATGAAACGCAGCGGAGCCATGTCCGGTCGCCCGGCTGGCCCAAAAACAGTGAAATAACGCAGCACGGAGATATCGAGCCCGTAGAGTTGATGGTAACTGTAAGCGAGCAGCTCGGCCGCTTTCTTCGTCGCCGCGTAAGGCGACTGTGGCGTATTGACCGACTGCTCCTCATGAAAAGGCAGCGAACTTCCCGCATAGAGCGACGAACTCGAAGCCAACACCTGCTTTTTCACTCCGTGCTTTCGCTGACACTCGAGCAAATTTAACGTCCCCTGCGTATTAGTACTAAGATAAACATACGGATTTTCCATGCTGGCGCGAACGCCGGCGCGACCCGCTAAATTAAAGACGGCTGAAAATTTAAATTCCGCAAAGAGCGCGCTCAATTCAGCCAAATTTTCGATATCGAGATAGCGAAAAATAAATGTCCCTGCTCCATTGGTCAGTGCAGATTTATTCTGGGAAAATCGCGAACCACTCGACGCGGGGCGGTCAGCTAGCTCGGGTTGGCCCAACAACTGCGCGAGCCGATAATCCTTCAAACGCACATCATAATAGTCATTCAGATTATCAATCCCGACTACGGTGTGACCCGCCGCGAGCAATTGTTCGCAGACCTTGGCGGCGATAAAGCCAGCGGCACCGGTGACAAGGTAAGTTGACATAAAGGGAGCTAGCTCAAGGCAAGTTTATCTCACCCGGCAATTTTCTGCTCATGGGCAAAATCGGCTTTCGCCATCAGTCGCGCCACGGCCGCGCCGGTCACTTGAGGAACCCAGCCCAATTCCTGCCAAGCCAAGGAAGCATCGCCGATTAAGTGGGTCGATTCAGCGGGACGAAAGAAGCGTGGATCAACTTGCACGACTACCGCTCCGGTATCTGTGCGACGGCCAACTTCCGCGGCGCCTTCGCCTTCGAATTTCAAGCCGAGCCCCAGTTCCGCGAAGGCGGCGATGGCGAACTCTCGAATCGAGCAGCTTTTACCCGTAGCTAGCACATAGTCGCGTGGCGCGGCCACTTGCAGCGCCTGCCACATCGCGACCACATATTCGGGGGCATAACCCCAGTCGCGCTGCCCTGCCAGGTTACCCAAAGACAGGACCGCTTGCCGACCCGCTTTAATGCGCGCAGCGCCGAGCGTAATCTTGCGCGTCACGAAATTTTCACCACGCCGCGGTGATTCATGATTATAGGCAATACCGCTACAAGCGAACACGCCATAAGCGCTGCGGTAAACCCGACAGAGCTGTGTCGCGAAAGCCTTGGCGCAACCATAAGGATTAACCGGATTAAAGGCCGTAGCTTCATGCTGCGGAGCTGCGGCCGGTGCCCCAAAGATTTCCGCACTAGCCGCATGATAAAAACGCACCGGGTAATCGAGATCGCGCATGGCTTCCAGCAGACCAAGGGTCGCCATGCCATTCTCTTGCACCGTCACTTCAGGAATTTCAAAACTGAGACCCACATGACTTTGCCCAGCCAAATGATAAACTTCGGCCGGCGCCACTTGCTTCAGCAGGCGACGCAAGGAGGTTAGGTCATTGAGATCGCCATAATGTAAGACCAAGCGTTCCGGCGAAATCTGCCCCCCCGTGCGCAGATGATCGATGCGCGAGCGGTTGAACATACTAGCTCGGCGCACCAGACCATGCACCGTATAGCCCTGCGCCAAGAGATGCTCCGCGAGGTAAGATCCATCTTGGCCGGTGATACCGGTAATCAGGGCAGATTTAATCATGACCTAAGAGTGATGAAAGTTCAGCGGCCAATGTTCAATTCTCATTTCCTGCCTTCAAGCAGACGCTTGCCGACCAAAGATCCCCCGCCCGATTGCTTAATACGACCTCCTTAGCGACGGGCCGCGAGCCACTGCTGCACTTCTGCTAAGGATCGGGTGTTCAGAATGTGCGCCGGAGTTAACCAACCCTTGCGGGCAGCGCTCACCCCAACCCGAAAATCCGCCAAACCCGTGGTTCGGTGGGCATCAGGATTAATCGAACAGAGCAGCCCGCGATCAGCAGCTTGGCGCCAGAAGCGCCAATCCAGATCGAGACGCCAGGGACTAGCGTTCAACTCAATGATGACATTATGGGCGATTGCGGCTGCAATTACCTTCTCGGTATCGACCTCATAGCCTTCGCGTTCTAGCAACAAGCGCCCGGTCAGGTGGCCCAACATCGTCGTCTGAGGATTTTCAATGGCCCTAATAATGCGCGCCGTCATCCCATCTCTTCCTTGGTTGAAGGCGCTGTGCACCGACACCACCACGTAATCAAGCTCGGCGAGTAATTCGTCAGAAAAATCGAGCCGACCATCTGGCAAAATATCGCATTCTGTGCCACTGAAGACCTGACACTTAAATTGCCCCGATGCGTTGAGTTTTTTAATCGCGGCGATTTGCTCGCGCAGTCGCTCCTCAGTCAAACCGCGCGCCTGCACGCTTGATTTGGAATGATCCGCGATTCCGAGATATTCAAAGCCGAGGGCTTGGGCCGCCGCAGTCATTTCCTCGAGCGTATTATGCCCATCTGAAGCGGTGGTGTGATTATGGAAAACACCCCGAATGTCACCTACTTCCACCAAATGCGGCAGCGTATTATTCTCGGCAGCCTCAATCTCTCCTAGTCCTTCGCGCAGCTCAGGAGGAATAAAGGCCAAATCCAAAGCGCTAAAAAGCTGTTCTTCGGACGTGATCTCCGTCTGGCGGCCGCGAAGTTCAGCCTTCTCCTTGGCGGTACCCTCCCCGGCTGAAGGCACGAGACCCCATTCGCTCATCGACAACCCGCGCTGCAAGGCCCGATGCCGCATCGCGACGTTGTGATCTTTCGACCCTGTAAAATGATGCAGCGCAAAAATAAATTGCTCAGGCGGCACCAAACGTAAATCCGCCTGAATCCCTGAGGCGAGGCGCACGCTTGCTTTAGTTTCGCCGTGAGCCGTGATTTCAACGACTCCAGAACACGCCACAAACCAGGCAGTCACCGGCTGGGGATCGTTCGTCGCCACCAGAAAGTCCAAATCCCCCACCGTCTCCATGCGGCGCCGTAAACTACCGGCATGTTCTGCCCGCAACACCTGGGGAAGCGCACGCAAGCCAGCTAGAATTGGCTCCGCGGCAATAAAAGCATCGGTCCACCGATGGCGCCGACCATATTTCTCCCGATTACGAATGCCTTCGAGGATTTTCTCCTGAGATTTATCCCCAAAGCCAGCGAGCTCGGCAATGCGCCCGTCGAGACAAGCTTGCTGCAATTTCGCAATCGAATCGATGCCGAGCTGGTCGCGCAGCGCGTGAATTTTCTTAGGACCAACGCCGGGGATCGATAAAATATCGAATAAGCCTGCGGGAATCGAGGCCTTGAGTGTGGTATGGAATTCCAACGCACCCGTGGTGTGCAGTTCAGTGATTTTTTGGGCTAGCGCTTCGCCAATACCCTTTACTTCATCGAGTGTACCGGCTGCCACGCGCGTCGCAATTTCCTCCTCGCTGAGAGTCTCCAGCAAACGGGCCCCCGCTTGATAGGCGCGAATCTTAAAGGGATTCTCTCCCTTTAATTCCATCATCGTACCAATTTCGGTAAGCACCGCGGCGATTTCAGTTTTGTTCACTCCCTAAAACTAATCAGAGATTTTCCTGAATACAGAGAAAAAATAACGCGCGTGGTCGGGGCCCCCCACGTTAGCGCCGGGACGAAGCAAGTTTCTGGCTAACCATCTCAGCTACTGCGGCGCGATTCACTTTACCCACGGTGGACACCGGCCAACTCACCAGCGGGACGAATTTCTTCGGCCGCTGGGCCGGCGCGAGCAACTGCGTGATGACGGCAGCTAATTTAGCCAGATCCGGTCGTTCGGAATCAGGGTAAGCGGCGACGACTCGCTGCCCCCACTCCGCATCGGGAACTCCGATCACGACGACGTCGCGCAATTCGCCACTGCCCAGCAAAACTGCCTCGACCTCCACCGGTGACACTTTTTCGCCACCCGTGATAATCATCGCATCACGTCGACCCAAAATCTGCCACTGCCCAGGGGCGGGCTGCACCCCAGCGTCGGTCGTTTCAAAAGCGGCGACTTCCCGCCAGGCCGGATAATAACCGCGAAATAATGACGCGCTCTCAATTTTGATCACGCCGTCAGATCCCAACTTCAAAGTGGCATGTGGCAGAGCCGCGCCGCTATGCCGAGCACCCGCCAGAAAATCTTCCGGCCGCAACGCTGTGACCATGGCAGCGGTCTCGGTCATGCCGTACCCTAAGGACAACGGTAGCCGCAGCGCCGCGGCCTGCTCTAATAAATCGGGCCGCGCCGGCGCCCCACCGATAAAAATAATGCGAAACTGACGGAGCCAAGCCACCGCGCCGTCACTGGACAAGAGCCGCTCTAATTGAGTCGGCACGAGCGATAGCAGCCAGCCTTCTTCTCGTGCTGGTAGCACGGGGCGCCCGCCGCCTTCCAATGCCTTCCAATCCCACGCTAGATAAGTTCCGCCCGTCAGTGCACATCGCAACCAGGCCATTAATCCACTCACATGATACAGGGGCAAAACCCCCACCGCGTTCACCTGGATCAGACCAAAATGCTGAGTAAAACCGCGCACCGCTGCACTTAAGGTTTCGTGATCGTGCCGGGCAAATTTCAACTGACCGCTCGTCCCGCCAGTAGGAATACCGAGCCAACCCAAAGGCAAGCCCGCCACCGAGGTTGAACTTTCAGCGGCCTGGAGTGCATTCCACGAAGCCCGTTCCGCCTCTCCCCAGGCTGGATTGCCTAGAAATATTTCACCCGAGCCCGCGACGGCATCAGCCAATGCAGTCATAAATTTTTCTGGCTGCGCTTCGGCAATAAATGTTCGGGCCACAGGCCGTCCTCTGGAATCGGGACTCCGCCAGGCGCGCAGCGCCTCACTCAACTCAGCTCGTTCCATAAGGCCTCCCCTGGATGAGTGGTGAAAAGAGTGCCGTCAGCCAAGGGCCCCAGGATTGCTCCATCCCAAGTTCGTTGACCAAAAACCTCGCCGATCCCAAAGCCCAGCGCGCGCGACGTGAGCGACTGCGTCAGCACCAACTGAAAAATTGCGTGGCGCGCCAGTGCACTTTCAATCGCACTAGAAATGACGACATCTGCTTTGCTCGTAATAATCCATTCCGCCAATTCGGACAATGGACCGACGAGGGCCGGCTTTATCACAAACACGCCCGGCCATCCGAGACCTTGCCAACGGCGCGCCTCATTCAGCCGCACGACCGATTCATCCAGAGCCAAGGTCACCGGATAATCACGCGCCAATCCCAGTAGCGTATCTTCTTCGGTTGGCGCGACGGGTTGTTCAATCAATTCAATAGGCCGATCCGCGCAGCGCTCCAACCACTGTTGCGCCTGCCGCCGAGTCCAGCTGCCATTGGCATCAAGGCGCAATTTTACGTGAGCGGGCAAACGGGACAATAAATCGTCGAGCAGCCCAAGCTCGTCATCAGCCTGACCCACGCCCACTTTCCATTTAAACGCCAAGAAGCCGGCTTCAAGTTTAGCGGATAAAATTGTGAGTGCCTCGCGCCCAGCGGGCAACAAAGCCGCCACCGGTAAGCGCAGCTTGGCAACAGTGGCATCAGCTATTTTCTCAGAACGAGCGGCCGCGAGTGCAAAACGTACGCACCCGAACGACGGCGGTACCGCGTCACAAACAGCATCGTCTACCTGGTCACCAAATTTCCGGCAGATCTCCTCCGCCTCCGCCAATGTTTCAGAGCCAAACCATGGAATCGGCGCGATCTCCCCGTAGCCCACTGCTCCCGACTCATCCTCCAACCTAATAATCAAGCCTTCCCGTTTCGCCCAGACTCCATGGGCGGTCCGCAGCGGCAGTTGCAGGGGCTGACAATAGCGTCTGAACTCAAAAAGATAAACCATGAGTGGGCACCTGCGAACACACAGAATCTACCGAAAGAAGGCAACTAGCCATCAAGCTAATTTTCTAATTTTCGGCTAAGCTTATTTGAGGTTTTACTCTTATACTAATCGCTCATTCCCAATGAATAAGCCGAGACGTTCTTTTTGTTTGAGCTTTGTCGCAGCGGGAGTATCTCGTTCTGGGCAACAATGACTAAGCCTGTTGCCCCCTCCGCCAGCGACTCGGATTTTTACCTGCCTGCCGATCGCTTCTTCGCCGCTAACTTACCGAGCGCCCTGACGTTCGATGACGTCTCCCTCGCGACGCTGCATTCCGAGATTTTGCCGAAAGACACCGATTTGAGCACCACGCTATCGGATAGTTTACGGCTGCAGATTCCCATCATCTCATCTGACATGGACACGGTCACTGAGTCGCGCATGGCCATTGCCATGGCGCTCAATGGCGGCCTCGGACTCATCCACTACAATCTGCCTGGACCGGACCAGATCAAGGAAGTCGCTCGCGTCAAACGCCACATTCACGGCCTCATTCAAGATCCTATCACAGTTTCTCCTGATGCGTTTGTCAGCGAAGTGCTGGCGATGATCGACCAAAAGCGTTTTGATTTTCGCACCTTCCCCGTGGTGGAAAAATCCGGTAAACTCGCCGGCCTTCTCTCCGGCAATCTCGTTAAAGATCGTTACAAGTCTAAGAAAGTTTCCGAAGTGATGACCCCGCGCAAGCAGCTCATCACGGTTCAGGAAAAGCACATGGCGGCAGACCCCATCAAGGAAGCGGATCGCTTTTTCACTCTCAATGTGGGCATCCACAAAATGCTCGTAGTTGATGATAAAGATCACCTCCGAGGACTTGTCACCAGCTCGGATGTCGAACGCATCACCGGCGAAGCAAAGTCACGGCGCAAACCAGCCCGTGATGCCAATTTTCGTCTCGTGGTAGGCGCCGCCATTTCACCGGTGCGTTTACCTAACGGAGAACTTGATCGAAAAAAAATCATCACTCACGTCAGCGAGTTAGTCGATGAAGCGGTCGATGCCGTAGCCGTTTCCACAGCGCATGGTCACACCGCTGGGGTTGGTGAAATGGTAAAACTGATTCGTGATGCCTTCAAGGATCTCACCATTATTGCCGGTAACGTTACCAGCGGAGCCGGCGTCGAATTCCTTTCCCGCGCAGGAGCGAATGCCATCAAAATTGGCCAAGGTCCTGGATCCATCTGCACCACCCGTATCGTGGCCGGAGTCGGCATTCCTCAACTCACGGCTTTGCACGTGGCCAGCCGCAACGAGGCCCGCCGTGGAGTACGCCTGATTGCCGACGGCGGTATTACGAAATCAGGCGATATCGTCAAAGCTCTCACCCTAGCCGATGCGGTCATTCTGGGTGGCCTACTCGCAGGCTGTCGCGAGGCCCCCGGTGAAATCATGGAAATTTCTGGCAAGATCTATAAACAATACCGCGGGATGGGCAGCCACGCCGCGATGAAAGCCGGTTCCGCCACTCGTTACGGTCACGACAAAAATGACACCGCTCGCAAAGTTGCAGCCGAAGGGATCGAGGCCCTGAAGGAGGTTTCTGGCTCTGTCGACGACGTGCTCGGCACCCTCATCGGAGGTGTACAGAGTGGCATGGGCTATCTTGGCGCCAAAAATTTAACCGAACTCCGCACCAAAGCTCGTTACGTCCGCGTCACGCCTGCAGGGCAAAAAGAAGCTTCACCGCATGATGTAATCGAAGTTGCGACTCGGCTCGGGTAAATTTCCCACGAGGCAATTTTATTTACCTCAGCCTGTTTGACGAAGCGTATTTCTCGACTAGGATAATACCATTAGCTCAGTTAAAAAAACGCTCCACCCCGTTACCGTTCTATGTCTTTTCGTTTGCTGAGTGTGCTGGGTATGATTGCCGGACTATGGCTGTTCGCGACACTTGGTCATGCCACAAGTGTGGAAGCCCCGAATTTCGAACAATTGGTCAGTCAGGCTGATTACGTCGTGCGCGGGGTGATCACGTCCATCACACCCGAATGGCGGGACAATCAAGGCCGCCCTTACATCCTGAGCAAAGTCACCTTAGAGTTGCGCGAGATCATCAAAGGGACCCCACCGCAACCACTGGTAATGGAATTTGTCGGGGGGCGCATGGGCGCGGAAGAACTCGTGATTGAGGGCGCACCGAAATTTCACCTCGGCGAGGAAAATATTCTTTTTGTGCAAGGCAACGGCCAGCAAATCTACCCGCTGGTCGGTATCATGCACGGACTGTATGTGGTTTATAAAGAAGCCCAATCCGGCCAAGAATTGATTCTGCGCAGCAATGGGCTGCCCCTCTACAGTGAGCAAGATGTCGCCCTGCCCCTGATGAGTTGGGATGCGGTCAAACGCGCAAACCCCCAAGCTCGGCCGATGACGACCGCCGCCTTCACGCAGAAAATCCGCGCCGTGAGCGCGCGCGCCGAGTCGGCAGCAGCGTTGGCCAAATAATCCCGTGGTACGATTTCTTACCCTCCTTCTCGTGGTCTGTCTTGCGCCCGGCGCTTGGGGTTTCACCTATATTAAAAACACCAACACCGGTCTGCCCATCAAGTGGGATCCGGGCCAGGTCACGATGCGGGTGTTGCTCGGGTCGACGTCGACCTTAATCGACGGCAGCAACTATAATACAAGCACGCAAGTCGCCGCTGAAACATGGAACGCCATGATCGGTAATTTTAAATTCAACCCCCAACTCGCGGCGGCGGCTGCGGCCACGGATCACAATCGCGTAAATGAAATGACCTTTGCTGCTGATATTTTCGGCAAAGCTTTCGGCGATACCACGTTGGCGGTCACCACCACATGGTACAGCGGCAATCGACGCACCGAGTCCGATATTGTCTTTAACACAAAATATACGTGGGACTCCTACCGCGGCGCAAAACGCACCGGGATCGTCGACCTTCAACGTGTGGCAATCCATGAACTGGGTCACTCCCTCGGACTCGATCATCCCGATGAAGATGCTCAGACAGTCAACGCCGTCATGAATAGTCACGTTAGCTCCATCGATACCATCACATCAGATGACACTGATGGGGCGCAAAATCTATACGGCCCCCTTGGCATCCCTGCTAATGACAAATTTGCGAATGCCATCGCCGTCGTGCTCAGCAACGGCACAGCTAAAGTTACCGGCTACAACACTAATGCCACGAAAGAAACCGGCGAGCCCCGCCATGCCGACAATGCCGGCGGCCATTCCGTGTGGTGGAAATGGACTGCCCCGAGCAGCGGCACCATCACCGTGGACACACGCGGAAGCTACTCAGATACCACGCTAGGGATTTATACCGGTAGCACTCTCGCGAGTTTAACCACCATTGCCTCCAACGATGACATTGACCGCGGCATCGTCCAAGCGAGTACCGTAACCTTTTCCGCCGTGAGTGGCGTCACATATTACATCGCGGTTGACGGATTCGACGCCGATTCCTCAGGCCTAACGCTTAATCTCAACAGCACCACGATCGCCATCGGCAGCGCGCCGGTTATTACTACCCAACCGGTCAGCAAGACGGTTACGGCCGGCACCACAGCTTCGTTTAGCGTCCTGGCGAGCGGCAATCCCACTCCGACTTATCAATGGCAGAAAGGTGGCATCGGCATCAGCGGAGCCAATGCATCCACGTACACCATCGCCTCTCCGGCTAGTGGTGATGCCGGCAACTACACCGTCACGGCTACTAACTCCATCGGCACCGTGACCAGCAGCGTCGCAACGCTCACAGTTAACACCTTGCCGACCATCACAACCCAACCGGTCAGCGCCACCGCCACTGCCGGCACAACGGTCATTTTTAGCGTGAACGCAACGGCAGGAACTAGCTCTATCGCTTATCAATGGTCACTGGGTAGCCTCGCCGTGACTGGGGCCACGAGTGCCAGTCTCAACTTAGGAAATGTGCAGTCGAGCAACGCCGGCGATTACACCGTGACGCTCACGACTGCCGCTGGCTCTGTCACGAGCGCAGTAGCCACGCTTACGGTGACGCCAGCCCCCGTTGTTCTGCCCCCCACGCCGATTGTATCAACCAGTTCAGGCAGTGGTGGTGGTGGTGGCGGAGCACCCAGCCTCTGGTTTGGCGCAGTCTTAAGTCTATTGGTAATTGGTCGACGACTGAGCCGCCGACTCCATTAATTAGCGGCATGCCCTTTCTGCAGTCGCTTCGTAGATTATACCCCGGAAAATTACCTTGGCTCTTTATCGCCGTGGGATTGGCGACTCTGGTAATTCAATTCAATCCGAATTGGCGTGATGGATTAATCTATAACCGCTCCCTGCTACCAACTGGTCAATATTGGCGCATCTGGACAGGTCATCTCGTCCACTTTGGCTGGCCCCATTTCTTGGCTGATGCCGGGCTATTCATGATCATGGGCGGCCTGCTTGAAGCGCGCCATGCACGGTTCAGTCGTTGGGCGCTGCTGCTCATGCCCGCATTTATTTCAGCGATCATTTATTATTTTGATCCCAACATGTTGCGCTACGCTGGACTCAGCGCGGTCAATCTTGGTCTCCTGCTTTATCTAGCCGCCCAAGGTTGGCAACGGCAGTGGTCAGATTGGTTCTGGCCAGCAGTACTCATTATCTACGTTGGCGAAATTATTTTTGAAATCATCCAAGGCGGTCGCGGCGGCGGGATGATTCATTTTGACGATCCGAGCATTCAGGTGGCGACGAGTGCCCATGTGGCGAGCGCCCTGTATGCATTGCTAGCCTGGGCGATGACCGCGCTGCACCAAAAACTACGGCCACCGCCGACTAGCGGTAACTAAATTATGGTCGATCTGGCGAAGCTTGCTTGCCAGCGATTCGCAGGGTGATTTATCAGTTTATCCGCTCAGTGCCTGCTGGCAGGCCCCACCCCACAACCCTTCGGAGCTCGCTTCGAGTTTTAGACCATCGCGCATGAATTCCCACGCCCCCGCCGACCTCAATTCACCCAATAAAATCCGCCTATTTTCCGTCCTGCTGGCCGCATTTCTGGGCTGGATGTTCGACGGCATGGAAATGGGATTATTTCCACTGATCGCTCGCCCAGCTTTATTGCAGATGCAACAAGCGCATGGGCTCACGTTAAGTGATTCGTTTGTCGCTCAGTGGATGGGCTACGCGACTGCGGCTTTCCTCCTAGGCGCGGCTGGCGGCGGCGTGGTGTTTGGTTGGCTCGGTGACAAAATCGGTCGCGTCCGCGCAATGGCCGCGAGCATTTTAGTTTATTCCGTATTCACGGGACTCATTTATTTCGCGCGCGAGCCCTGGCATTTATGCGCCTCGCGCTTCGTCGCTGCTCTCGGCATGGGTGGCGAGTGGTCGCTTGGTATCGCCTTAGTGATGGAAATCTGGCCGGAAAAACACCGCCCACTGATGGCTGGCATCATTGGAGCGGCGGCGAATGTCGGCTTCGCGTTGATCGCCGTTATCGCCATCTTTTTCAAAGTAACCATCGACTCCTGGCGTTGGGTGGCGTTGATCGGCGCAGCTCCCGCCTTGCTCACTTTCGTGGTTCGCCTCTTCATCCCTGAGTCAGAAAAATGGCAAGCGGCGGTGAAAGCCAGCCCCACAAAAATAAAGCCGTTGCAAGAAATCCTCGGGCCTAAGCTTCTGAAAACCACTCTGATTGCCACCGCGCTCTCCTCGGTTGCGCTCATCGGCACGTGGGGCTCGGTGCAATGGCTGCCACTCTGGGCAGACAAGCTAGCCGGCGTGGCTGACCCCACCGCCAAAGGTTGGACCGGCATGAGCGCTGGGATTGGCGCGGTGTTTGGCTGTCTGCTGGGCGCTTACATCGGTCGCTTCATTAGCCGCCGCATGGCCTATTTTCTCCTTTGCCTCGGATCCTTGATCAGCTGCGCCATTCTGTTTCGTGGCATCCATGCTTATGGCCCTCTTTTCTTGGTGATGACTTTTATGGTCGGAGCGCTCACTGCCGCTTTCTACGGGTGGCTGCCGCTCTATCTTCCCGAATTATTCCCCACCCGCGTGCGGGCCACAGGCCAAGGCCTTTCCTTTAATGCTGGCCGCATCCTCGCCGCGATGGGTGCGCTCCAAATGAGCTCGCTGATGCAGAGCTTTGACGGAAGTTACGCCAAAGCCGGCGCGATCATCACCCTTGTTTACGTCGCTGGCCTCGGCCTGATCTGGCTCGCCCCGGAAACTAAAGGTAAAGTTTTACCCGAATAATCAGGGTCACGAAAACCCAGCAGGTACATAAAATTTTAAGTGATCTGTACTTAAAGTTTCATCCTAAATCGTTTAATAACGCCGATTCGGCGTGGTCTATCGGCGCAGTCTTGACTAATTATTGAGCGGTCAAAGTGTTTCTGCTTCGTCGAGCCAAACGGCCTCGCGCCCACCTCCACATACTTTGCACTTTTCGTCTGCTGCATGATCTCACTGCCTCGCTCGCTCATTTTTCTTCTACTCGTTATTTTTTCTAGCTCATCGCTAGCCCGCGCCCAGATCGGGGATAACGCCGACAAACTCGGTGCCCCGCAGGTACCCCTAGTACCAGCCGATGAAATCCCCGCGGCGCCTGCCCTCACCCCCGAGGAGGCGCTCAAGGCCTTCACCCTCATGCCTGGGTTTAAACTGGAAATCGCCGCCGCTGAGCCACTCGTGCAAGATCCGGTGGCGATGACCTTCGGGCCCGATGGTCGGATGTGGGTAGTCGAAATGCGCGGTTACATGCCCGATCTCGACGGCAACGGCGAAGACGCCCCCGTCGGTCGCGTGGTGGTCCTGACCGATCGTGATGGCGATGGCCGTTACGATGACTCGCAGGTCTTTGTGGACAATCTCGTACTGCCACGCGCTATCACCCTCGTGGGCGATGGAGTATTGGTTGGGGCCCCACCTGAACTCGCTTTCTGGCGCGATACCAATGGCGATGGTAAAGCAGACCAAAAGACTGTCATCGCCACCGACTACGGCGTAAAAGTTGATCCCAAGCGGCCTTTTCTCGCCAATCCCGAGCGCGCGCCCAACAGCTTACTCTGGGCGCAAGACAACTGGATCTACAGCGCAGCCTACACAAAAAAATTCCGCTACAACCAGGGCACCTGGGAAACCGCTAGCACCTTTTTCCGCGGCCAATGGGGACTCAGTCAGGATAATTTTGGCCACCTCTTCCATGGCTCCAACAGCGATCCGCTGCGCGTCGATATCATCCCCTCCGATTATCTCCAGCGTAACCCCAACCTCCGCTACCTCGCTGGCACCAATGTCAATGCGGCTGAAAATTTCTTCGTCTGGCCCATTCGCGTCAACCCCGGCATCAACCGCGGCTATCGCCCTGATTTTCTGCGCGACGGCAAACTCAAGGAATTTACCGCGGCTAACTCACCTTGGGTGTATCGCGGCGACCTCATGCCAGAATTTTATGGCAACGCCTTTGTCGCCGAGCCTTCGGCCAATTTCATCCGCCGCAACATCCTCACCGCCGGCCAGGGCACGCTCATCGGTCGTAACGCGTATCAACAACAGGAATTCATCGCTTCCACCGACGAGCGTTTTCGTCCCGTCGGTTTCAACACCGGTCCGGATGGGGCCCTTTACTTCATCGATTTCTACCGCGGCGTCATTCAGCACCGAATCTCGCTGACAAGTTACCTGCGCAAACAAAGCGAATCTCGCCACCTGGCTGATCCCCAGCATCTCGGTCGTATTTACCGCATCGTGCCTAACGATCGGCCAACTCCACGGCTTGCGCCATTCCCCCCGCTCACTTCCGCACAATGGGTCGAGCGGCTCGCGCATCCCAACTCTTGGTGGCGCGAAACAGCTCAACGACTTCTCGTGGAACGGCGCGACGCAACCCTCGCTCCCGCGATCCGTCAGCTGATCCTCACCAGTCCCCAACCACTCGGCCGCATGCAAGCCCTCTGGACTCTCGACGGCATGGGCGCCTTGGATCGCGCGAGTATCGTGCACGCCTTAGCAGATCATGACCCAATAGTCCGTGCCTCAGCCGTTCGTCTCAGCGAGCGCTTTTTAAAAGATCCCAACGGCCGCGCCGAACTCGTGGCCCAACTTTTACCGCTAGCCTCCGATGCTTCGGCTGAAGTCCAGTTGCAGACCGTGCTGTCATTGGGAGAACACGGCGAACTATCGACCGATCTAATGCTCGCGGACATTGTCCGCACTCACCCACAGAACACCTATTTACGAGAAGCCTTCCTGAGCGGTGTTGGCGACCGCGAATTACCATTGCTCGAGCGACTCGTCGCAAATGCAGCCTGGTCTCCTGACGATGCCACTGCGAACGCCCTCCTGGCTGGCCTAGCGAATGGCATCTTCGCCTCACGCGATACCGCGCGGATCGAGCGCCTCCTTGCTCTCACGGCTGCGCAACCACCTAGCAGTGCCCGCATCGTAGCCTTACTCAATGGTATGATTGCTGGCGTCAACGGCTCTCGCCGATCGCTCTCCTTTGCCCACGTCCCAACGGGTTGGAACCTCCTCACAAAAAATCCGGCGCTCGCCGCCGCTATCGATAAATTAAACCCCATCATCGTTTGGCCTGGTAGAACAGACCTCGCCGCCGCCGCCACGATCGCCCCTCTTACTTCCGAGCAACAAGCACGCTTTGCCAACGGAAAAGTTTTATTCACGGCCGTCTGCGCACTCTGCCACCAAGTAACGGGACGCGGCCTCGATGGACTCGCGCCACCGTTACTTGATTCCGAGTGGGCCCTCGGCTCGCCGGAACGCACGGTGCGCATCGTTCTTCACGGCGTCCGCGGTCCCATCAAGGTCGCCAATCGCATTCACGCCGGCGACATGCCCGCCCAAGGTTTTCTTGATGACCAACAAATCGCCTCGATTCTCACCTACATCCGCCGCGAGTGGGGCCACGATGCTTCGCCCGTCGATCCCGCGCAGGTCACCGCAATCCGCGCAGCGACGAAAGCGCACACTGACGCTTGGAGCCCCGAAGAACTTAATCTGATCAAATGAACCCGACTGGGCTTTTCGATTTTCAAGTTAATGGTTTTGGCGGAATTGATTTTCAACGCGACGACCTCACCGCAGCAGAATTTACGCACGCCGTCGACGCACTGCGTAAACACGGCACCTCCGGGATTTTTGCTACGCTCATCACTGACGAAATAGATTTACTGTGCCGCCGGTTTGCTGCCCTTGAAAAATTATGCGCCACCGCGCCTAAAGCCGGCGCAGCAATTTTAGGTTATCATCTTGAAGGGCCATGGCTCAGTCCCACTCCCGGTTACCGCGGGGCCCATCCTGCGGGACCCATGCGGGCACCCACCCTCACTGATTACGAGCGACTCCAAGCTGCGGCCCAAGGCCGCCTCCGCCTCATCACCCTCGCTCCTGAGTGGCCAGGCAGTGCTGAATTTATTGCTGCCGTCACACGACAGGGCGTGCACGTCTCCCTAGGCCACACCAACGCGAGCGAGGCCGAGATCGACGCAGCTATTCGCGCCGGCGCCCGTTTTTGCACACACCTCGGCAACGGCTGTCCGCTCGAACTGCCGCGTCATGATAATATCGTCCAACGCCTCCTCGCCCGCGACGAGCTAACCGCCTGCTTCATTCCAGACGGGATTCATTTGCCCAAAGGAGTTCTCAAGAATTTTGTCCGCGCCAAACCCACCGGGCACGTCCTCTTCACGACTGACGCCATGGCGGGCGCGGGCGCCCCACCCGGTCGCTACACCATCGGACCGCACCTCATTGCCGTTGGCGCGGATGGCGTAGCACGGCAGCCCGGCGAGAAAAATTTTGCTGGCTCCACGCTTACCCCGGATGTCGGCGTGCGCCATATCGCTAATTGGCTCAACCTAACGCCCGAAGCTGCGTATCATCTCTGGTCCACTGCTCCGGCGACCGCTTTTGGTGTCACCCTTCCCGCCCTTTAATTTTTTCTCTTTTGCCGATCATCACTCCTCATCATTTCACCGCCGGCTGCTTGGCCGTCGAAGTCCATCCTGATCGCGTCGCCCTTGGTCGCGCAGCAGCTCGTGCCGTGGCTGCGCATTTAGAAGCAGTCATAGCCCAGCAAGGTACCGCGCGGGTTATTTTTGCCTGCGCGCCTTCACAAAATGAATTTCTGGCAGCCCTTATTGATCCCGCCCAATGCGGACGCACACTCGAGTGGTCAAAAATCACCGCGTTTCACATGGACGATTATGTCGGCTTGAGCGGAACCCACCCTCAAAGTTTTCGCCACTATCTTCACGAGCACTTACTGCGTCATGTAAAGATCGGTTGTTTTCATCCACTGCCGGCTGAGGAATCAGATGCCGCCGCCGTCGCTGCGCGCTACACGGCCCTGCTACGGGCCCAGCCGATCGATCTAATCTGTATGGGCATTGGCGAAAATGGCCACATTGCCTTCAACGATCCCCCGGTGGCAGATTTTGATGATCCGCTGCTGGTCAAGGTAGTCGAACTGGATCTGGCCTGCCGCCAACAACAAGTAAACGACGGCTGTTTTCCGACGCTCACCGCGGTACCGCGTCATGCATTCACCCTCACAATCCCCGTCTTTCGCCAAGCACTGCGCTTGAGCATTCAGGTACCTGGTCCTCGTAAAGCCGCCGCGGTGCTTGCCACCGTTGAAGGCCCAATTACCACCGCGTGCCCTGCATCAATTCTCCGCCAACATCCCGCCGCCACACTCTATCTCGACAGCGCCGCCGCGAATCGGCTCTCTATTTAACCCACCCCACCCATCCTATGCTCCGCTCGATTCTTCTGCTACTTTTCATCTCTTGCCTATCCCTTCGTGGCGCTGAGCCGCTGCGCCTCGGTATCATCGGCCTCGACACTTCACATGTGCCGGCGTTTACCAAAACTTTTAATGACCCCAAGGATCCCGGCTATGTGCCCGGCGGGCGCGTCGTCGCCGCTTTCAAAGGGGGCAGCGCTGACATCGACGCCAGCGCGTCTCGCGTTGAGGGCTACACTAAACAATTGGTGGAAACCTATGGAGTTAAAATCTACGACACCATCGAGGAACTCTCACGCAACGTCGACGCCATCTTGATCGAGAGCCTTGATGGTCGCCCGCACCTTGATCAATTTCGCCGCGCCCTCGCAGCCAAGAAACCCATCTTCATCGACAAACCTTTCTCTAACTCGCTCAAAGATGCCGTCGAAATCATGCGCCTCGCTCGCGAGGCTGGCGTACCAATTTTTAGTTCCTCATCGCTCCGCTATGCGCCCGAACCCTACGCACCAAAACTCGCGCTCATCGGTAATATCACCTCTGCCTACTCCGTGGGACCAGCAGAATTCGAGCCCCATCATACCGATTTTTTCTGGTATGGAATTCACTGCGTCGAAGCGCTCTATACTGTCCTCGGACCAGGTTGCACGCAGGTAGTCCGTACGCACACCGCTAACACTGACCTCATCACTGGCATTTGGTCCGATGGCCGGATCGGCATCGCCCAAGGAAACCGCAAAGGATACAAAGGCTACGGCGTAACCGTGGTCGGAACCAAAGGGGTGACAACGGTTGGGGATAAATACAGTTACCACGGGCTCACGGTTGAGATTATGAAATTTTTCCAGACCGGCATTTCACCCGTCGCTCCCGAAACCACCCTCGAGTTGCTGGCCTTCATGGAAGCAGCCGATGAAAGCAAACGCCGCGGGGGCACGCCCGTAACGATTGCCGAGATCCTCCGGCAAGCCGGCTATCAATCGGCCAAATAATTTTTGGCCTGAGCCCTCGTCGCTATGAAATTCCCCCAATCAATCAGCGTCATTTCTGACGAGGTAGCCCAGGAACTATCCGTCATCACGGACTTTCTGCGTGAGTTTAAAATAACTGGTCTCGAACTACGCAGTCTTAATGGACGAGCATTCAAGGATCTGACGCCGGCCGATGTGGCGTCGATTGCGACCACCGCGCAGGCCGAAGGTTGGCGCGTTGTGGGCTGTGCCACGCCCGTCTTCAAATGCGACCTCGAGGACGCCACTGCCATCGCAGCTCACAGGGAGATTTTTAAACGCAGCCTCGAAATTGCGCATACTCTGAACTGCAACGTACTACGGGTGTTTACTTTTTTGCGTACGCCCAACCCAACAGCATCCGACAAACAGCGTCGTGTCAGCGAACACCTCAAAGGACTCCTCGACCTCGCCAGCGGAACGGGGATTCGGCTTGGCGTGGAGAATGAACACTCCTGCCTAGCTGCCACCGCAGCCGAAACCGCCGCCATCTTAGCCCCCTTGCCGACTGATCGCATTGGCGCCATTTGGGATCCGTGCAACGTTCTCTATGTGCCCGGCGCGGCGGCCCCGTCCCCAGCGGATTTGCGCCTGCTCGCATCACGCTTGCTCCATCTTCATGTCAAAGATGCCCGACGATTGGCTACGCCCAAGCCGACTGAACTCATCGCCGCCGGCACCCCCGTGGGGCTTGGCCAAGTAGACTGGCGCGCTCATCTCGAAACGCTCCGCGCCATCGGTTACGATGGCTATCTTTCGCTCGAAACGCATTGGCGACTGGACAAGATCGATGACGCTCTCCTGCACCTACCCGCCGGCCATGCCTTTTCCCACGGCGGAGAAACCGCCAGCCGCACGTGTCTGCATAATCTGCAATCACTCTTCGCCACGGCATAGCCGAAAAATTGCCCGGTCGCTTGGGTCTAATGAAGCAAAGCGTTGGAATGAGCTGCGGCCTGCTCGGATTTGTGACTTAGTTTTCCATTGCCGCCCGTTTCTCCTTTCTTCCTGCTGAAACTCTTCGCTTCCACCTATGTCCCTGCTCCCCTTTTCCAGCCAGCTTATCGCCGATGTTGGCATCTCCCTCGGCGACGAGGGTAAAGGCCGCCTCATTCCTGAGGTCGCTAATGAATTACGTGGTACCCCCGCCTCCGTGTCGGTCGTCCTAAAGGTCAACGGTGGCGCCAACTCTGGGCACACCGCCGGTGGGGTTAAATTAAACCTCCTGCCGGCCGGTGTCGTCGTGCGTGATGCCGCGCACCTCTGCATTGGCAGCGGCGTCGTGGCCGATCCTCGCAAATTCACCTGGGAAGCCCGCCCACTTGAGCAAAAAGGTCACGCCATTTTCTCGCGCCTCGTCATCGACGAACGCGCAATGGTCTCCGATCTTACCCACCGCCTACTCGATCTCGCTTGGGAAAATTATCGCACCCAAATTCTCGCCGAAGAACCGCGCGGCTCCACCGGCCGTGGGATCACTCCCGCCTACCTTGACGAGGTGGGCCAAGCCCAGATCACTTACTCCGACTTTCTCGCCGGCCCAAATTTCTTTGCCCGCAAACTCGCCCAGCGGGCCGATCGCGCCCTCCGCACCATCCAACATGTCTGCCGAGTCTCGCCAGAAACCTTTGCCAGCTTCTTCGATCAACTCACCGCGGCCGAACTGCGCGCCAATGCCGAGGCCATTGAGGCCGGCGTCTTCACTAAAGCAGAATTTGATTTCACCCAATTTCGCGGCCCTGAACCTTTCAGCCTCAACCTACCACGGCTGACCGAAGTTTATTGGCAAGCCGGCACCGCCCTCGCCAAAAATATCGGTGAAGTCCGCGAACTCGTGCTGCGCGAACTCGCCGCCGGCCACACCGTCATCGGTGAATTCGGCCAAGCCTACTGGCTCGATAAACGCCACGGCTTTTCGCCCAACGTCACCGCCTCCCATACCTATACGCCCGAGTTTTTTGAGAGCGCCGGCATTCCGGTCCAACGCATCCACACCTTCGGCGTGGCCAAGGCCTACGATACTAAAGTCGGCACCCACACGTTTCTCACCCAGATGGACGATGCGGCCCCCCTTACCATTAAACTAAAGCAATTAGAATTTGGGACCAGCACCGGCCGCCAACGCATGGTGGGTTGGTACGATGCCGTGGAAAAAGGGGACGTCCTGCGCTACGGCGGTTATCAAGATTTGATGATCAACAAAATCGACGCTCTGAGTGGCGGCGAAAAATTACTCATCTGCACGGCCTACCAAGATGCTGCGGGTAAACGCTACCAACACGTCCCCCGCAATGAGGCCATTCGTAAAACACTCAAGCCGATCTACACTCAGCACGCCGGCTGGAGCGAAGACATCTCCAACATTCGCCGCTTTGCCGATTTACCGCGCAATGCGCAGCTCTACACCGCGGCGATGGTGCGCAGCTTGGTCCAGGTAGCCTACGGCGATCAATTACCCGCCGTGCTGCCTAATTTGCGCTATCTTGGCGTTGGCCCCCAACCGAGCCAGATTATCAAGGACGTCCCACCCACGGCTGAGTTAATTAAGTTGGTCTAACCGACGAGCGTCATCGTGCGGTAAAAAATTCGCGAACCGCTTCACTCACTCGAAGTACGTCGGCCACCGTCAGCCCGGGATGCAACGGCAACGAGAGCACCTCGGCACAGGCCTGCTCCGTCTGCGGTAAATGCAAAGCCGCATTGTGATAGGCCGGTTGGCGATGCACTGGCACCGGATATAGAATTCCACAGAAAATATTTTTTTCCTCGAGCTGCGCCTTGAGTTCCTCCCGACGCGGCGTGCGCACGACAAATTGATGCCATGTATGGGTGCGCCCTGTGGCCACGATGGGCAACTGCAGCGGCAGATTCGCTAAGGCCGTCAGATAGTGGCGCGCTAATTCCGCGCGATGCATGTTTTCCGTCTCCAGTCGGGTCAAGCGCACGCGCAGAATCGCCGCTTGCAGCTCATCAAGACGACTATTGCGTCCCGGCAAATCACTCACGTAACGCTTCCGCCAACCATATTGTCGCAACAATCGAACCTGCGTTAAAAGCAGAGGATCGCGCCCCGCTACCGCACCGGCATCACCCAGGGCACCTAAATTCTTAGTCGGATAAAAACTAAAAGCCGCGAGGTGTCCCCACGCGCCCGCTTTTTTTCCACCTACGAGCGAACCATGCGCCTGGGCGCAATCCTCAATCACCTGCAAATGATAACGCTCCGCAATCGCCATCAACCGCGGCATATCAACTGCCTGTCCATAAAGATGCACGGGGATGATGGCCTTGATCGTCGGATCACGCAGCGTCTCGAGCAGCGTCTCGACCGCTCCGAGATCGATCAGCATCGTCGCCGGATCAATATCAACGAACTCCGCGGTGGCTCCCGTCGCTCCAATCGCAGAAACCGTGGCGGTGACCGTGTTCGCCGCCGTTAAGACTTTGTCGCCGGGCCCAATCCCAACCGCCCGCAAGGCCAATTCAATGGCATCCGTACCATTGGCCACGCCCACGACCTCTTTGACCCCAAGCCAATCCGCAAATTCCTTTTCGAAGGCGACCAGCTCAGGTCCCATAATATAAACGCCACTATTCATGACCCGCTGCATCGCGGCATCAATGGCCGCCTGCGCTGCGAGATAAGTTGCTTTCGGATCAGCTGGCAGGATTTTCGAACTGGAAGCAGAAGACATGAGGCGAGGAGACAGAATTATAATTTCACCATGCGCGCAAGGCTACGCGCGTAGCTCAAAGGTAATGGGCCAACTCTCGGCGATAATAGGCGAGAGTCTTGGTGAGCGCTTGCTTAATGGTCGTCCGCGGTTGCCACCCGAGTGTGGCGGCGATCAAGCGGCCATCAGAATAATAATCGCCAATATCAATTTTTTTACGGGCTGATGGGAAAGCCCGTACTTGAAAACTGCCCGTACCCGCCACCGCGACCAAGGTCGCCGCGAGCTCCCGCAAACTAACTTGCCCGAGGCCCCCCAAATTAAAAACTCCGCCAACGGCGTCGGGGTGCGTCGCGGCCAGCAGGAAAGCTTCCACGGCATCATCCACAAAAGTAAAGTCGCGCAATTGGTCCCCACCCCAAACTGCAATGGGCTGCCCCTCGAGGATTTGCTTAAGCCAAATACCAACAAAAGTCTGCCGCGCATCTTTCACCCTCATTCGCGGACCAATCGTATTCGTCAACCGCAGGACCGTGCTCGGCACCCCGTGAACCTGACTGTAGAGCAAATGGTACTGTTCGCCCGCCAATTTGTTAATCCCATTCACATCCACCGGCCGAAGCGGATGCTGCTCATCCACCGGTAAATAATCGGGCCGACCATAAATCTGCCGCGTGCTTGCAAACACGACTCGCAGCTTAGGATTATGCTGCCGGCATGCTTCCAACAAGGTCAGTTGAGCGCGGCAGTTAATATCTAAATCCGTCTCCGGATCAGTCATCGAGTCCATGTGACTCGTTTGCCCCGCGAGATTAAAAAGAAAATGCTGCCCGCGTAAAAATTCTGGCAAGCCGTGTCGATCACGCACGTCGGCTAAATGAATCGTCAGCTTTCCTTCAATCCCGTGCACATTGCGTCGATTACCGCCGTACTCTGGAATTAAACTATCAATAATGGTAACTTTTGCGCCCAACCCCACCAGCCGGCGGGCAAGATTCGAACCGATAAAGCCAAGCCCTCCTGTAATCAGCACCCGCTTACCTCTAAAAGCAGCGGCAAATGACGGTCGAGGTTTCATCAGAGAAATGTGAGATTTGCAGCAGATCGCCCGAGAAACAAGCGGGAAGCTAACCACGATCCTCCCCCGACGCCGGCAGGGCCCGCTTAAGCGCGAGTCGCTCCATAACCTCACCGAGTACATAAATTGATCCCGTCACGACCACCGGATCAGTGGAATTACCGATGACACAGGCGCCGGGTTCGGGGAAAATTTTATCAAGGGAGGTAACGTGCACGCGATGACGCTCCGCTGCCGGGACGAAAGCCCGCACGACCTCCCCTGGACAAGCCCGTTCTTGGCGAGGTGTGACCAAATAAATTTCCTGCGCATAACGCAGTAGGACCTCCAACATGGCCCGCGCGCGAAACTCGCCCAAGGCCCCCGCGACAATCAGCGGCCGGCGACCCGTGGTAGCGATGAGTTGTTGCAGATTTTCCGCCAACACCGCGACGCCCTCCGGATTGTGCGAGGCATCCAAAATGAGCAAACGGTCCTCCAGCTTAATAGACTCCCAGCGCCCTGGCCAATTGACCTGAGTTAGCCCTTGCGCGATCACCGGTGCAGTCAGTCGCCACTCTTTTGGCATCACCTGCGCCACCAACGTCGCCGTAGCCGCATTCCAACGCTGATAATCACCCGCCAAATTAGTCTGAGGATAGCAGCCTAGATCCTCCCCATAAATTTCGCGCACTGAATGCACCACCGCTCCACGCTCGGCGGCAATCGCCCGAATAATCTGCTCAGCCGCTAGCGGTACTCGCCCCAGTACGATGGGCCGACCCAGCTTTATAATTCCAGCTTTCTCCCGAGCGATCTCCTCAAAAGTGGCCCCGAGTTCAACGCAGTGATCGAGTCCGATGGACGTAATTACCGTAACGAGCGGATCGACAACATTGGTCGCGTCCAGCCGTCCACCCATCCCCACCTCAATCGTGGCAAGATCCACGCACTGACGCTTAAATTGCAAAAATGCCATGGCGGTCATGAACTCAAAAAAAGTGGGATAATCTTCCGCGTCCGCCGCGACGCCAGCGGCAGCACAAGTCGCGCGGACTTCATTCGTATAAGCGATCATCGCCTCCGCCGTAAGTATCTGCCGGTTGACTTGCACGCGCTCCCCCAGTTGCACCAGATGGGGCGAAGTAAAAAGCCCCGTACGCCAACCAGCCGCCTGAAAAATAGCGTCAAGCATGGCCGAGACCGAGCCCTTACCATTAGTGCCAGCCACATGAATCACGGGGTAGCTTCGTTCGGGATGCCCCAACGCCGCGGCCAAGCCACGCATCCGCTCTACGCCAAATTTAGGCCCCCGCGCCTTTTGGGCATAGAGATAAGCGGTGACCGCCGCGTAATCAGAAAAGGGCCGTGACGCCGAATCGACGCTACGTCCTAGGCTATGTGTCGGATTAGGCGCGACGCTCATAAGGAGAGATGACGTCCACAATTGAACGCCGAACGTTGCGCGAACTCACGCCGTCGTCACCAGATCCGCACTCTTCACTGAGCGGGTCGCCTGATGATGCCCATGCAAGGCCTGCAATAAGGAGATCACGCGACTCCGCATTTCTAGACGGCTAACAATTTGGTCGAGCAATCCGTGCTTCAGCAAAAATTCGGCCGTCTGGAACCCAGCGGGGAGAGTCTGTTTGGTTGTTTCTTTAATTACTCGCGCCCCCGCAAAACCGATGAGCGCACCGGGTTCGGCCAAAATAATATCACCGAGCGTCGCAAAACTTGCGGTCACCCCACCCGTAGTCGGATAGGTCAAAATAGAAATAAAAGGCAATTTCGCCTCAGCTAGCCGGCCCAGTGCCGCGCTGGTTTTGGCCATTTGCATGAGGCTGAAAATCCCCTCCTGCATGCGCGCGCCACCCGAGGAACTGATGATAATGCAGGGGGCTTTTTTCTTCAGCGCCCGCTCAATGGCTCGCGTAATTTTTTCACCCACTGCTGCGCCCATAGCGCCACCACAAAAACGAAAATCCATCACCGCTAATGACACCAGCATACCTTGCATTTTACCTAAACCACAAATGACAGCCTCAGGTAGTCCGCTATCTTTTTCGTACCGTTTGATTCGATCGGGATAGGCTGCCGAATCTACGAATTTGAGGGGGTCCCCAGACTTTACCTGAGCATCAAATTCCTCAAATGTGCCCTCATCCACCAGGCTATTAATACGCTCCCGCGAACCGATTGGAAAATGATAGCCGCTTTGGGGCACGACCATGAGATTCTGCTCGAGTTCTTTGTTGAAAACGATCTCGCCCGAGAGCGGACACTTGGTCCACAGCCCTTCAGTCGTAACGCTTTTTTTGGTCTTAGCGCTCTTAACCGTTGATAATTTTGGTTTTGCGAAGTGGCTCATAGATAAAAGTTAACCGTGCCCGAAGGTGATGACATCCAACTGCGCTGCACCGGCGCGACGCAGGACAGTCGCACAAGCATTGAGTGTAGAACCAGTAGTAAAAACATCATCAACCAAGAGGTAACGTTGGGCCGAATTAATGGCGGCGGCGGGAGCCAAAGCAAAGGCATTTTTAAGGTTCTTCTGCCGTGCTACCCGATCGTAATGAGTTTGCGATTCCGTATCTACCACGCGGCAAAGTAATTCCTGCACGACGGTCGTGGGCCCCGCCACCTGGGCGCAACATTCAGCTAATAATAAACTCTGATTGTAACGCCGTTCGCGCAATTTCCTCGGATGCAAGGGCACCGGCACTAAAATTGCGCCGCGCAAATAATCCCCGTACCCAGGGACCATGGCCATGATTGCGATAATATCTTCCAGCACTTGCAACGCATGATGATATTTTAACGCATGGATTAAAGCGCGGCCCGGACCTTTGAGTAGCACCGCCGTCTTGCCAGCTCCAAAGCAGGGCACCAGCGCCTCGCAATGGGGACACAATCGATTCACCTCCATCTCGCCGAAATACGGATGCCCACACGTCGTACAATGTGGTTCGGTGACAACAAACAGTTGTCGAGTACAATGATCACACAGATGCCGCAGTTCACCGCCCTCAACCAAGCCAGCACAATGCACGCAACTACGCGGAAAAATCACGTCGAGGGGATCGCGCCAGCGACGTGGTAACGTGATCGTCATCGCCTCAATAAATTACCTTGAGCATAAACAATCCTTGGGGTGGCGCAGTTACCACCGCAGGCACTCGCCGCCGCGTCTTAATTAATCCGGCCAGCTCGACCGCGGTCAATTTGCCTAAGCCCACACTCACTAACGCTCCCGTTAAGCTACGCACCATTTTATAAAGAAAGCCATCGGCCTCAAAAGTGAAAGTTACCTTTCGCCCGCGCCGGACCACGTCAAGTCGACGCAAATCCCGCACCGTGGTTTCATAAGTTCGATCATTTTCCCCAGAAAAGGCCCAGAAATCGTGCTTTCCGCGCAAGACCTTGGCCGCCGCTAATACTGCCGGCCAATCGAGCTCGCGATTCAGCGACCAACAATAGGCCAGCGTAAATGGGTCCGCTTCGCCTAAATAAATATGGTAACGATAAACTTTTCCCCGTGCGGCAAAACGCGCATGGAAATCGGCCGCGACTCGTCGCACGGTTTTTAATTGGATCGTGCGGGGGAGACCACTTTGCAAAGCCAGACGCAATTTCTCGCCCCCATGCGACCAAGCCGCATCAAAGTGAAATACTTGCCCCAGCGCATGAACCCCCGAGTCGGTTCGTCCACTACCCTCAAGCCGGACGCGCTGCCCCAAAATCTTGCGCAGCTGTCGCTCAATTAAATCTTGAATCGTATTGCCGCCCTCTTGGCTCTGCCAGCCGTGGAATGCCGTGCCATCGTAGGCACAGACGCATTTCCAGCGAGGCACCTGAGCAGACGAGCGTGATTTCATCAACGTGATCGTGCCGGCCACCCGAACCCTCCGCAAGCCGGAGATATTAATAAATCGTCCACCGCGTGACCGTTCATACCGGGTGATTATCCCACCCTACCCCAGGATCCTCACCCAGCATCATCACCCATAATCAAAAATGAAAAGAGTTGAGCCTATTGCCGGAGGAACCCCAAACTATGCAGCCCGTGAAACCGCTGACCTATCGCCACATAATTTGGGACTGGAATGGCACGCTGCTGGATGATCTCGACTACTCCATCGCGGTCATGAACGGCCTGCTGCGGCGGCGTGGCTTACCCCTCCTCGACCGCTCACGCTATCACGCTCATTTTGATTTCCCCGTGCGCAATTATTACGCCCAACTGGGCTTTGATCCCGCGCAAGATAGCTTCGAGTCACTCAGTGTTGAATTTATTAGTAACTACGATGCCCAACGACTGGATTGTGCGCTGCATCGCGATGCTCGCCGCTTGCTCAGCACGATAACCGCGGCCGGCCTGACGCAGTCGATTTTATCAGCCTATCGCCAAAAAACTCTCGAAGAAATTGTCGCTCATTTCGAACTAACCCACCATTTCACCGACCTCGCTGGTCTCGATAATATTTACGCGAGCAGTAAATCTAAACTCGGCCAGGGGCAGGTTCGTAAACTCGGCTTACCTCCATCCGAGATTCTTCTCGTGGGCGACACCATCCACGATCTCGAGGTAGCCCGCGAAATGGGTGTTGATTGCGTACTGGTGGCAGCCGGCCATCATCCGAGCGAAAAATTACGCCGCCACCATCACTGCGTCCTCTCCTCACTCGCGGAATTACCCACCGTGCCGGGGCTACTGTTACCCCAGAATTGAGGCGGTCAGGACAGTCGATGCAATCGACCAAAAGATTAAAAATCACGTACTCGGAATAGCCGGCGGCATTCGCTGATCGAGAAAATCCTGCAAAATCAAACAGGCGGCGCGGGAATCAATTAAACCGGAGTCTCGCACCTCCCGCCGAGATTTTTTTGCGATGGTCGACTCAGCCGCATAACTCGTGAGAGTCTCATCAACGAGGTGAACCGGTAAATTAAACTGAGCCTTCAGCTTGCTCGCAAAGGCATCCACTTCCTTCGCTTTAAAACCCACTGAACCGTCCATATTATAAGGATAACCCAAGACCAAATCAGTAATCCGACGCTGCTGAATAATCTCCGCCAACTTAGCCCAGCGAGCAACCGCCTCGGTCTCGACTAATGCCGGGAGCGGCGTGGCTACGCCGAGGTCATCCCCTTGCGCAAGACCCACCCGCTTGGTGCCGTAATCGATGCCGAGACAGCGCATCGTTTACAAAAACTTCTTGAGGGCGGCATCGTCCGCAAGTCGCTTCAAGAGCGCCTTAATTTCCTGCGCTTTATCTTTATGGACCACGAGCGTGGCTTCGGGAGTGTGCACCACCACAAGGTCACTCACTCCGATCACGGCAGTCAGATGTCCATCCGCACTGACCACGATATTATCGCGCCCAGCCTCAACCATGGCCGTGCCCCGTAGAACGTTACCTGATTCATCAGGGGTAAAATGTTTAGCAATCGCGGGCCATGCCCCCACATCATCCCAGTCAAAACTTGCAGGCACCACGACCACATTAATTGATTTCTCCATCAGCGCGTAATCAACCGAGATTTTTTTGAGCGTAGGGTAAACTGCCGCTAGCGCTACCGCCCAACCGCCCGTCGATTTAGCGGCGGCCTCCAGTTGCGCCAACCCCGCATAAAGCTCGGCCGCATGGGCCTTAAAAGCTGCCTCTACCACGGGCACCCGCCACACAAACATGCCGGCATTCCAGAAATATTCTCCCGTCGCGAGATAACCTTTCGCTGTGGCTAGATCAGGTTTTTCCACGAAGCGCTTAACCGCCATCACGCGGTGGCCACTCAGCTCGCGCCACAAACCACCCTGCTGAATGTAGCCGAAGCCAGTGTCGGGCCCGAGCGGCTTCACCCCAATCGTGACCAGCAGGTCAGCCGCCTCCGCCGAGTCAAAAGCCACCTTTAGCAATTTCTGGTATTCCACCACATCATGGATGACATGATCGGCGGGCAACATCGCAAAGGTAGCTTCGGGATTACGTTGCTTGACGAGCAGCAAAGCCAATCCAGTCGCCGCCGCCGTGTCCCGCCCCATCGGCTCCGCTACAATATTAGCCGCAGGTAAATTGGGACAAGCGCGCCGACAGCCCTCCAACTGGGCCTGCGTTGTGAGCACAAAAATGTTATCGCGAGGCACCACCCCCATCACTCGATCGACCGTCTGGGTGAGCATCGGCTGATCACCCACAATCGATAGCAAATGTTTAGGCGTAGCGAGACGGCTTTGGGGCCAAAATCTCTCCCCGCGACCACCGGCCATGATGACAACGAAACGTTCAGGCATAACCTAGAATTTAACGCTCAACGTCAGCGTCAACGGCGAACTGGCGGTTGCTTTTTACCTCTTCGGGCCCATTTTACGGCGCTTAATCTATGGAAATGCCCCCAGAAATTGATGTTACTACCGCTGTTGAGTACCTCCGCCAAGGAGCCCTCCTGGTTGACGTTCGCGAGCCACATGAGGTCGCGATTTGTACGGTCATGGGGAGTAAGCCTATCCCGATGCGCCAAATTCCAGAAAACCTAGCCACCCTGCCCCAAAATCAGCCCATTTTGGTAATGTGTCACCATGGCGGGCGCAGCGAGCGCGTGACGCAATTCCTGCGCAGTAAGGGCTATAACCAAGCCACCAACATTGTCGGCGGAATTGATGCATGGGCTCAGCAAATCGACCCCACTTTGGCCCGCTATTGAACCGGCCTGACCACGCTTGACTCTCGCCAGATAATCCAAACAACTCTCCCTTTCACTTTTCACTCTTATGGGACAACAATTCAACAAGCACATCAAAAAGAAACGCCGCGTGGCCTACCACAAGCGCCGCAACGCCCTCCTGAAGGCTGCCGCTAAGTCCAAGAGCAAGAAGTAACAGCTCGAGGTCGACGCCCGTTCTGCCACGGCGGTCTCTGACCGCCGTTTTTTATTCTTAGCGCCCCCTCTTGCAGCAGGCTGTCGCGATTCCCTCGACCCCTCACCCTCGACTGGCTCGCGGGTTCTCCTACCAGGATATGATCAAAGTTAGCCTCATCTCTCTCGGTTGCGCCAAAAATCTCGTGGATAGCGAGATCATGGTCGGACATTTGCACCAAGCCGGAATGGTGGTTATTCCCGAAGCAGAAAAAGCCGATGTGGTCATCGTTAATACCTGCTCCTTCATCGATTCCTCCAAAGAAGAATCCCTCAGCCATATTCTGGAAGTTCACCAAAGCCGCGGCATGACGAAGCGCCGCCAAGACCAAAAGTTGATTGTCGCGGGCTGCATGGCTCAACGTTTCTCGAAAGACCTCTCAACCTCCTTACACGATGAAGTCGATGCCTTCATCGGTCTTGATCAAATCACCAAGGTAGCGCCGATTATCGAGGAAATTTACGCTAAGGCCCGCGGCAAGAGCGACGCGCCCGCCAATTTTATTGAAGGCAAGTCCACCTATATTCCGGACTACGATACCCCGCGCTTTCGGCTCACGCCCAAACATTTCGCGTACATTAAAATTGCGGAAGGCTGCAATCATCCGTGCACCTTCTGCATTATTCCGCAGATTCGCGGCCGGCATCGCAGCCGCACCATCGAGAGCGTCGTCAAGGAAGCTCGCCAGCTTGTGAAGGATGGGGTCAAAGAAATTAACCTGATCTCCCAAGACACTACCTTCTTCGGCATGGACACGTGGGAGCAGCGCCCGAACCCCCGCACCCCGGTTGACTCTTCCCGCGGCAGCGCCCTCACCACCTTACTGCGCGAATTGAACGCCATCGAGGGAGACTTCTGGATTCGCTTGCTGTACACTCACCCAGCTCACTGGAGTGATGAGCTCATCAAAACGATCGCGGAGTGCCCGAAAGTAGCCCGCTACATCGATATCCCTCTGCAGCATATCAGTGACGCGATGCTCGAACGCATGCAGCGCGAAACGAGCGGTGATTATATTCGCGCGCTCATCCGTCGCATTCGCGCCGGCATCCCGGGCATCGCCATCCGTACCACCTTTATTGTGGGTTTCCCTGGCGAAACTGAAGCGGATGTTGCCGAACTCTGCACTTTCATCAAAGAAACTAAATTTGAACGCCTCGGTGTTTTTCGCTACTCTCAGGAAGAGGGCACGCGTGGAGCCAAGATGGACGACCAAATCTCGGCCAAAGTAAAAGAAGCTCGCTGGCATCAGACCATGGCGCTCCAGCAGCAAATTGCAGCGACAGTTTCCAAAAGCTATGTTGGCCAGACCATAAAAGTGCTCGTAGAAGAAGCGGGAGTAGCTCGCGGCGAGGCTGATGCCCCCGACATTGACGGTCGCGTCTATGTGCCGAAAAATTTACCCGTCGGTGAATTCGCCCAAGTGACGATCACAGGCTACCACGATTACGATTTGCTCGCGCTGCCCAAGGGCCAAAAGCCCACCGAATACAAGACCGCGAAACAAGCCCAGTAAATCGGGCGGGGCTCGGGCCTACCCTTTGGCTCCAGCCGCGAATTGCTGGATGATTCCATCGAAGGATCCGTTGGTGAAAAAGACCACGAGCTGCGACCGTCCCTGAGTAGCTTTTACTTGCGCAGAAATGGTCGCCAACAACGCGGCATTCGTCGCAGCCGTATGTCCGTGGACACCTTGCGTATCCAGAAACTGAATCACTGCGTCTGCATCAAATCGCTCTTCCGCTTTGAGTTTATTGGTCTGAGCCACCGCGCCGAGATAAACCACATCCGCCAAGGCGAGCGCACGCATAAAGCCGGCCTGCATAATTTTAGTGCGCGAAGTATTACTCCGCGGCTCAAAGGCCGCATGGATAACGTGCTGGGGGAAACGCGCGCGCAAGGACTCCAAGGTCGCGGCTAAGGCAGTCGGGTGATGCCCGAAATCCTCCATTACTTTAAGCGCAGGCGTATTGATCAAAAGCTCTTGGCGGCGCTTCACTCCACGGAATTGCGCCAAGGCATCGAGCTTAAGGATAGTGGGGTCATCCGTCGCCGACGTCGAATTGCGCGGCGAGGCCGCCAGCGCCAGCCCCGCAGCACAAGCAGCCATCGCGGCATTACGCGCATTAAATAATCCAGGCTGAGTCCATTGTACTTCCGACCAAAGTACTCCCTTCCACATTAATTTGAAGCGCACGCCCGCGGGGGTTTCTAAGAAATCGATAATTCTTAAATCATTATTTTCGCCCGTGCCCACCCGCACTACCCGCGTCCAAGCCATCGGCCCCAGCACGCGAAAATTATCCTCATCCCCGTTAAGCACGATCCAACCGTTGCGCGGCACAATCCGAGTCAGATGCAAAAAAGTCCGCTGCACATCCTGCAAATCACGAAAAATATCGGCATGGTCGAACTCTAGATTATTTAGCACCGCAATCTGCGGCGCATAATGAATGAATTTACTGCGCTTATCAAAAAAAGCGCTGTCGTACTCATCGCCCTCAATCACAAACGAATCAGCGATTGTGCCGAGGTGATTCCCCACTGGCGGATCCACCGGCACTCCCCCAATTAAAAAACCGGGATCGCGCCCATTTGCTCGTAGCAAATAAGCCGTGAGCGCCGTCGTGGTCGTCTTTCCGTGCGTGCCCGCGATCACAATATTTTTTCGCCCCTTCAGAATAAATTCGGCCAAAAAAGCGGGCAAGGAAGTGAACCCGAGCGCTCGGGTCTCAAGCAGCCACTCTACTTCAACATTTCCTCGAGACATAGCATTACCAATTACGACGAGGTCAGGGGCTAATTGGGCCAGGCGAGCCGGGTCGTAACCCTGATGAAAGACAATTCCCGCCGCGGCCAGCACGGTACTCATCGGCGGATAAACATTTGTATCAGCCCCAAGCACTTCATGCCCCGCCGCCCGCGCGAGCAACGCGGTATTGCCCATTGCCGTTCCACCAATGCCCATGAAATACAATTTCATATCTATTCAGGATTAGTTAAAAAAAGTCTGCCCAGCCAGCGTCATGCCCATGGCTGGTCATGCTGCAGGTCTCGCGGCCCGATGAAAGCGTGTTTTACACCCACCCGACCGTTTCCCCTGCCCCCACATGCAGACTGGACACCACCGAAATTTCGCTAACGCTAAGGTCAGCGAGGCAGTACGGAAGGGTGGCAGAGTGGTCTATCGCGGCGGTCTTGAAAACCGTGCTTTCACCTCTGAGAAAGGCTCTTACAGAGGTAAGGATACGAACCATTACGAACGGTGCGGAAGGAAATGCATCAAATAATGGGCAATATAATGGCAATGGAATTGAGCGAACATTTTTGACCTCAACCAACGTCAACGGCGGATGCAAATGTGTCTGCTGGCTGAAGCTTATAATTAATCCACCTGCTGCCTAAAATTTAATCCCAAAGGGGCCGCCGAGGATGCATCAGGTGATTCCCACAGCCTCCTTTAATTTTTAAAAAAATGACGCAAAGGGGCCGCCTGAGTTTCGCATAGTCGAGCTAAAGAAGCTGGTGAGCGGTCATGATGGCCTCTATTAATCCAATATGGCCCAAAACATCCCTGACGACATTACGACGGACGATGTCCTGGACGCCATAAAGGTATACTCGGACGGGTCAGCGTATAGCCGCCTCCGCGGCTTTGCGGGCGTAGAATTCCTGCAGTACGGCGAAGGCCTGCTTGCGTGTGCCATTCTCGCCGATGAGCCCCTTCCGGTTCCAGCCGTCCTGTACCTGCGGCAACGCCCGGCGCGGCGAACGGAAGTCGCACAGGATCCAGGGAGTCATGCCGCGGAGCTGCGGGATTTTTTCCAACATCGGCAGCGTCTGGCGATAAAGGTCGGCTTGGAATTCCTCGGTGAAGCGAGTGCGCCGGTCGCCGTGCATGCCCTGCAGGGCGTCGCCGCCAAATTCGCTGATAATAACGGGCTTGTTGTAATTGATGATCCACTTCGCCTTCGCGCAATCATCGGGTACCCCGACATACCAGCCGATGTATTGGTTGAAACTGACCAGGTCGGTTACCTCGGCGAGCGGGTCCTCGACAATATTCGTGCTCGGATCTTCCGGCGGGGAGTGGCGCTCCATGGCGGCAGAGATCAGGCGAGTCGGGTCGAGGGTCCGGGTGTGGGCCACGAGTTTTTTCAGGAAGACGGTGCGCGCCGGGGATATGGGCGTCTCGTTGGCCATGGACCAGATGATGATGCTGGCGCGGTTGCGGTCGCGGGTGATCAGTTCTGTCAGCTGATTCTCCGCGTTGGCATAGGTGGCCGGGTTGTCCCAATGAATCGTCCAGTAGACGGGCACTTCCGCCCAGAGCAAAATGCCCATCTCGTCGGCGACGCGGGCCATGTGCTCGTTGTGCGGATAATGCGCGAGGCGGACGTAGTTGCAGCCGAGCTCGCGGGCCCAGCCCAAAAGCTGACGCGCATCCGCGGCGGTCGTGGCCCGACCGCCGCGCAGGGGATTCTCCTCGTGCAGACTGATGCCGCGCAGGAAAATGGATTTGCCGTTCAGGAGGATGTCCGCCCCGCGCGTCTCGATGGTGCGGAAGCCAACCTTCTCTGTGAGATGATCCGCGCCGGCCGTGAGCGTGACCTCGTAGAGCCGGGGATGCTCGGGAGTCCAGAGCTCGGCCCCGGTCAGTACAAATTCAAACGGAGCGCGACCGGTCGCGTCCGCCGCGACTTCGACCGCGAGATGGAGCGCGGGGATTTCAACTTTCACCGATTGCTGCAGCGCCGGGCCGGCGAGCTGGACATAACCGCGCACCCGGTGGTCGGCGCCTGGCTGCAACTGGAGGGAATAGTCGCGGATGCAGGTCGCGGGAGTTTCCAGCAGCATGACATCACGGGTAAGTCCGCCGTAGTTCCACCAGTCGGTGTTGACGGTGGGCACCGCCTCGGGGGCGCGCTTGTTATTGACGCGGACCACGAGGGAATTGCCGGCCGCGCGCAATTTGCCGGTGACCTCAAACTGGAAGGGAGTGAAGCCGCCGACGTGCTGGCCCAACTTCTGGCCGTTCAGGTAGACATCCGCCGTATAATTTGCGCCGCCGAAGTGGAGAAATTGCCGGGTGGTCGTCGAAGACGGCGTGAAGTCAAACTTTCGGCGATACCAGACGGTGTTCTCGTAATAGAACAACTTTTCCTCCTGCGAATTCCAGTCACCGGGCACGTTGAGCGAAGGGCTGCGGTCGAAATCGTACTCGACCAGTTCGCTCGGGTTTGCTGGCTTGCGATCGAGGAAGTAGCCGCCGGTCGGCTTGGCGGTCGCATCAAACGGCTCGAGCCGATAGTTGAAGTAGCCGTTGTCGTAGGGATCGACGATGACCTGCCAGCGGCCATTCAGGGACAGAGCCTGGCGCGCGGCGGCGTTGCTGAACGGGGTTTCCGCCACTGCGATCGCCCCGATAAATAGCAGGGCGACGAGGGCAATAGGGACCCGGATTTTCATGGGAGGAAAAGAAGCGGGGGCGGCCGAGATCCGGTGCCCCCGCTATCGCTAGATGATTCCTGCTCATTTAGCAACAAGGCCGCGTCATCGTAGCGCTGGCTCATCCAGAAATAGCCCCAGTCAGGATTGCGCGGTGCCTTCGGGGCGCAGTCCGCATAGGCTAGGCTCAGGCCGCTGGGACCCCGCACATGGAGTCGGTAATGATAGTTGGAGGAAAATCCGGGAGAATCGGAAAGTCCGAAATCCGTGCCCAAGGCCGAGCGCATCGCCGCAAATCCATAGAGAGTGGCCATGGTACCAAAAGCGCTGTAACCAGGACCTTCTGGGTAAGCACCATCGGGCGCGTATTCGTTCATCGCAAGGCCGAGCGAGGAAATTGCGGACGGAACGATCAGTCGGGCGTAGCCAGGGTCTGTGTCGGCCACGGCTAATGCGCCGATGATTAAGCCCGAGTTGCAGACTTGATTCCAATTGTGACGGATGTAACGGAACCAGCCGTAGGGCGCACCCGCATAAGCAGCGATTCCGGGGATTAGGCCGCGTGTTATTAGTCCTTCGCGCACGGCTTTGCGCGTGTCTCCATCCATGGCATCATAGAACCAGTCATATCCCAACCCGACCGTCATCGTGGATTCCGCCGTCGTAAGAAAATGCTTCCACTCCCAGTCCTCGAGTTGGCAAAGCATTTTGAGGTCTTTGATTGCAGGCGCCGCAAAGGCTGCGTCCCGCGTCCAATGATACGCGAAGCCGAACACCAAGATTCTCGCGAATGCTTCCCGGTGGGTCTTAGCAGCCGGGGCCTGGACACGACGTCGCGCATCTTCGAGCACCTCGGCAACATAACGATTAAATAGCGGATCGTGCGCATATTGCATCCTCAGTGAATCCAGCGCAGATTTCGTCAGAATGAGTCGTGGATGGCCAGCCACCAGCCGGTTGAGAACTTCGTCGCCGGTAACGCTCAGTAACGCTGTCTTGTGCCACGGATTTTCCGGCGTCTGGACCACGTAGATATCCCCAGTAGGCCGGTCGGCGGCAGCCAGGCCTGAAAGTGGCGCGAATAGGACCATCGCAATAGAAAAGAAAATTCGGGGCATAAGAATTGACTGGAATATTGTAGGCGCGCCTCCACAGCGCGGGGGGTGGCAAATATCAGCACACGACCGTACCACCCACAAAGCCGTCTTTATTGAAGCTGTTAAATAACATTAGCGGCGAGACCTCGTGGTGCGTTTACTGACCAATCCTGGCTGATGAGCGATTGGTCCGTCTTGCCAGGTTGGTGAGAGTAGTATTAACATTGGGTAACGAGGAACGCCGAATAGCCGGTAGCGTAACAGGTGATCGAGCATGTCGACCGCTTCCCTTCCCTCTTCGGCGTGCGGGTGGTGCAGCCCGCTTAGAACCGGGGTGCTGCCAGTGCCCTGGTTATACAGACAGGCAAACCCGGGTGGCTTAGCCTCCAGAGTCGCATCTCCGAGCCAGCGGTGATAAAGGGCGTTGCTCGCGAGTACGGCGTCGGGGCGCTCCCGTCGAAACCAGTCAAGAAACTCAACTCTCTGGGTGGCTTCGTTGTCGGAGAGCAATAAAACAGGGGGTTGCGGGCCAATGTCCCGACTGAGTTGGTCGAACTCAAGCAACGCGCGGCTCAGGACCACATCCCGTTTTTCGCGCAAAGAATACGGCCGGAGCGCGAGGCCAATGCGGCGGTAGCCGACTTCCCGCAGTTTCCGAATGGCCAACTGTACACCCGCGGTCCAGTCGCTGGCGATTGCGTGGGTGAACGGACGCGCAAAGGTCATGCCAAACATCACTGAGGCGAAATCGTCGAGAAAACTCAGATCGAAGTTCGCCGGCGGATGCGCCCCCGTGAAAAGAACGCCGCGAATGCCGCGCGCCGTCAGGATGCGCCGCAGTGTCTCGGGTGAGCGATAGTCTGAGAGGCGATGCATTTCGACCGCATAGCCGAGCTGCGCGGCGCGCGATTTGACGGTGGAAATCATCTCGGGCTCGCCAAAATAGTTCCGACCCAGCTGCTCGCGAGATGTCTCAATGCCGATGAGGACTACAGCAATGAGCGACTCATTCGAAAGCGGCGCACGGCCCCAGCGCCGGACCGCCAACGCGGCCAGCGATGGATTGGGCACATAGCCCAATACCTTTGCGGCCGCACGAACCCGGTCTCTGGTGCTTGTCGCAACCCGACGGTCGTCTCGCAGGGCCAGCGAGACGGTGGCGGTCGAGCAGCCGAGCTTCGCGGCGATATCAGACAGCGTCGGCATGCTGGAGGGTCAGCGTGGGCAAGCGGACGAATGCGGCAACTCTAAACAGCTTTA